>Ga0187827_10004682_pt1 | contig 16629 bp, 10 predicted proteins | sample ETNtaG_39_FD_167969 | JGI IMG/M metagenome (GOLD analysis project Ga0187827, IMG submission 167969) | Marine microbial and viral communities from oxygen minimum zone, Eastern Pacific Ocean - ETNP2014_SV_150_PacBio MetaG (Illumina Assembly) | ecosystem: Environmental > Aquatic > Marine > Hypoxic...
AGAGGTTGGAGAGGGAGAAATTGGAGAAGGAGAGGTTGGAGAGGGAGAAATTGGAGAAGGAGAGGTTGGAGAGGGAGAAATTGGAGAAGGAGAGGTTGGAGAGGGAGAAATTGGAGAAGGAGAAGTTAGAGAAGAAGAGGTTGGAGAAAGAGAAATTGGAGAAAGAGAAATTGGAGAAGGAGAAGTTGGAGAAGGAGAAGTTAGAGATGGAGAAGTTGGAGAAGGAGAAGTTGGAGAAGGAGAAGTTAGAGATGGAGAAGTTGGAGAAGGAGAAGTTGGAGAAGGAGAAGTTGGAGAAGGAGAAGTTGGAGAAGGAGAAGTTGGAGAGAGCCGCCGAAAAAACGCATAGTAAAAAGATAAGTCCAAAAAAGGTATTGGACAATATTGTCGATGATATGGAGGAACTGGGAGGACCGAAAGTAAAGAAGAAAGTAACGAAAGGGCCGAAGACAAACGTCAAGGATAAGTCGGTAAAAGAAAAAACCGCAAAGGAAAACGCGGACCAATGGATCAGGAAAGCTGTAATCGAGAAAGTAAAGCAGGCTGAACTTCCCGACATTATGAAAGAAATACTTGGTCTCGGTCATCACTATCTTTTTAAGAACGAGGATCGGTCCTTGGCCCAGCAGTTCACTAGCGAGATCATCGATATGGGGAAAAGCAGTTTCCTTGTCATCTCAAGATCACCCCCGGCTAGATCGAAGAGTCTATTCGAAGGTAGGCAAAGCAAATCGTATTGGCTGTCGAAATCCGAAACGAAAGAGAGCCTGAACCCACATAACCTTGAAAAGATATCCTTCACTATTGGCCGATTTTTAGAGCAGAATCGGGGTGCGGTCATATATTTCGACGGGTTGGAATTCCTGATCTCAAACAACGATTTCAATAAGGTAATGAGGTTTATAGAGACCGTGCATGAAAAATGCCAGTTGATGGAGGGAGCGGTGATATTTCCCTTTACGCCGGAGATCATAAGCAAACGGGACATGTCCAGGGTCCAGACGGAGATGGACGTGTTGTTCGAAAAAGAGGATCTTTTACCTTTCTCTCTTGGCAGGTCCGGAAGCGAAGGAGGAAAAGAGACGGTGAAAAAGGCGGAAGCGGAAGGGGAACACGGGAGGGAAATGAGGGAGGAGAAAGAAGATTCCCCCGAAGGGATCATAAGCTGGGACGAGGATGGTAACGAGGAAATGGAGGCCGTAAAAGCCGATGGAAATGCTTCCGAACCCTTCAAGGAGCCTGGGGCCAACGGATCCGACCTGGATGATGGAATGATCGCTGAAGAACCGGTGGCTGTTTCCGATATGCCTGAAATGGGAGGTCTCGATATTGATTATTTCGCGCATCTCATCGAGATCACGAAACAAAAGAAGAAAGAACAAGGTAGGAGTGAAGTCAGAAGAGCAGGTCCGCCAAGGGTGCGTATTCCCCTGAAGGAGGAACGGGAACAGAATATCTACCCCGAAATTGGACTGAAAAAGAGTTATATTGAGCGGACAAGGACCAGCGATCACGTTCGTGGAACCGATTTCCAAACCATAAAGGTACCAAGAGTAGAGCCGGTGAAAATGATCGATGCGGAATTCACAGAAATAAATGACTCTTACGGACGGCCCATAATTCCCGAACCGGAAAAAAAGACATCTCGAAAAACAGATGAGAAGATCACCGCCTTCAGCACTCCAAGCAAGTCACAGGAGATACAAAAAAGGCTGGACACTGAGATAACAGAGTTGAAAGAACCGGTAATGAAAGAACCCGAATGCGAGTACGTGACCGAAGGAAAAGGACATTTCTACATAGCACCGGTGCTCTCGGAGATGGATATCGATAACTATGCCCAGCGGTCCCTGGAGGGAAAGGGTATATTGAAACAGAAAAAGATCGAAATGGTCTCGGAAGTAAACATCACGTTCATTCCCATGATCCGTCTGTACTTCAGCAAGCTCGCAGGTTTCATAAAAAAGAAGAAAAAGGTATTCACCCTTTTCTTCGACCCTGTATCGGGAGAGCTGGTAAGGAAATATAAAAAGGGTCTCGCCCGAACCATGAACTTGCCGGTTTTGTTCGAGTATTCAAAAACCCAGGTGGACCTCCTTCTGGCTTTGCGCTCCAGTGCATTGACCGATATCGAATTGGGTCTGAAAACCAAGTTACGTTCCCAGGACCTGAAAAGGGCTCTCAATGCCCTTGAGAAAAAGGGCATGGCGGAAAAGCGGGTCACTGGTGACGGATCATACACATATCGCAGAAAGATGGAATTCACATTGCCGGGAAATTTAACACGGGCGATCCCGGACATGCCGCATATCAGGGAAGGTAAATTATGCGTGGGGGCCGTAATGCCAAGGTACAAGGTGAAAGACGCGGAAAAGTTGATCCGGATAATGGATGACGGGATGACCCTGGAGGACCACGACACCGTCTACTATCCTTATTACATGGTGGAGATAGAGGGAAAAAGGGGACCTCGAAAGATATTCATCGATGGGATAAACGGCGGGGAGGACGAGGTATTGGGAGTTATAAAAAACCTGGAGATAAAGATTCCCAAATAGATGGCAGGGTTAATGGTTAATTTTAGAGGTTGGCTCTGAAATTTATGGAATCGAATTCAAAAGTGGACGGACCCATGAATGATAATTAACAGAAGGATCAAATGGTAATTGGGTGAGTATGATAAGCAAGAACATCATCGAAACGGAAAACCTGTCTAAGACCTACAAGATTGGGCCGAATCCGGTCCACGCTATCAGGGACCTGTCGCTTTCTATTCCACGGGGGGCCTTCTGGGCAATAGAAGGGAGTTCGGGATCGGGGAAATCGACACTCCTGAACATGCTGGGATGTATCGACAGGCCTTCAAGCGGAAAAGTTATTTTCGACGGCGAGGACGTTTCGAAGAAGAGCGATTCCATGCTCACCAGGCTTCGATTGATGAACATAGGTTTCGTTTTCCAGCAGTTCTACCTGATACCCACGCTGAAAGCTATAGAGAACATAACGCTTCCCATGAAGGAAGCCGGTATTGGTAGGTCAAAGAGACGGGATCGGGCCTTGGAGCTTCTGGAAATGATGGGACTTCGTAAAAGGGCCAATCATCATCCAAATCAATTGTCCGGGGGTGAACAGCAAAGGGTGGCCATAGCCAGAGCCCTTGCGAACAATCCAAAGGTGATCCTTGCAGACGAGCCAACAGGTGAACTGGATTCAGGGACTGGTGGGAAGATCGCCGAACTTCTTGCTATGCTCAACAAGGAAAAGGGGATAACGGTGGTGGTAGTCACCCACGACCGTGCAATGGCTTCGAGGGCATCTCGGAGAATTTCACTCACGGACGGACGGCTGGATGCTTAATAACTAAACCATGATGAGTGTGAATATGCTTCTGAAAGATAATTTGAAAGTTGTTGTGACGGATGTTGATGCAACCATTACTGATGATCATCGGAGGATCGACCTGGAATCCATTGGAATGATCCGTGCGTTGAGGGATGTAGGAATCCCTACAATACTGGCCTCCGGAAACGCATATCCGGTTATTTTATATCTCGCAAAATTCATCGGAACCGCATCTCCTGTGGTGGCCGAGAATGGCGGCGTTGTGGGCTGGGAAGAACGGGACATAAAAAAAGTACTCGGCAGCAGGGAGAAACCTCTTGCCTTCGTGGAAGACCTGAAGAAAGAATATCAAATAACTCATCTCGAAAGTGACGCTTGGAGGGAAAGCGAGGTAGTTATCACCAGAGATTTACACTACGAAAACCTTTCTGCCCTGGCGGCAAGTAGTGGTCTTAAGGTGGAGGATACGAAATTCGCCTATCACATCTCGCAGCCAGAGGTGAGGAAAGCCGCAGGTGTGCTTGTTGCCCTGGGTCTCCTGGGCCTCGAAGCCTCGGATGCTTTTGCCATTGGTGACTCCCAGAATGACGTCGAAATGTGCGAGATGTGTGGGCAGGGAGCGGCTGTTGCCAATGCCACCGACGAAATGAAGAGTGCTGCGGACTACGTCGCACTGGGCTCTCACGGGGCTGGTTTTGTGGAGATCATAAGGAGATTCTTCCCAGTCCTTACCAAATGAATAATTGGAAATATTTTGGAGAAACTCCGTTTTTCGACCACAATTATATTAAAACAGCTCAGTATTTCTCCCCTCCGTACCATTATCTGTGCCGGGGTGGCTCAGCCTGGCGGAGCGTCGGACTCATAGGGAACTACAATCAGCTCCTGGGCTATCCGAAGGTCGCGGGTTCAAACCCCGCCCCCGGCACTTTTCCTATTTTTAAGGGACGATAATCCGATTCAGTTTATCCGTAGGAAACAGCAGAAGACCCCCGTTTTTAAATGGGGGATCAATGCTTCTTCGGATGTTTCCGAGGATGATACCCACATTTCAAATGTGGGTTGTTCATTTTCTATTGTTGACCTCACACAGGATAAAAGGATGTGTAAGTAATGAAGTACAAATTGGTCGTGGCGGTTAGAAGAGACCTTGGTCTCTCAAAGGGTAAAACGGCGGTACAGGTTGCCCATGCTGCTGTCTCCTGCGCACTAGCGGCCCAGAAACAATACCCGAAGATAACGGAGGAATGGCTCGGGGAAGGCCAAAGAAAGGTAGTTGTCCGGGTTCCAGGTGTAAAGGAGATATTCGAACTGAAAAGATTGGCCTCCAAAATGGATATTGTAAACTATGTGGTGGCCGATGCGGGACTCACGGAGGTGGAACCTGGCACGATTACCTGTATCGGGCTCGGCCCCGACAAGGAAAGTCTTCTTGACCCTTTTACGGGCGAATTGAAATTGATGTAGATGTGCGTGTGTAAAATGAATAAGAACCGGAGAATCCTGGCTATCGATGATGGGCCGTTCAAGTTTGGGGACGAAATGACGGATATTGTAGGTGTGATCTCTCGTGGGCCCTCCTATCTCGAGGCGATCATGAAGGATTCAGTGCAGGTGGACGGACGAGATTCTACAGAAAAGATAATTACCATGATCAAAAGCAGTAGATACCTGGAGCAGGTGAACGTCATAATGCTTGACGGGGGTGCTTTCGGTGGATTCAATGTTTTCGATATATTCGAGATCAACGAGAGACTAGACATTCCAGTAATGACTGTTACGCGCAGACTCCCGGATCATGAAAGGATAAAAAAGGCACTCTCCGCCCACTTTGAGGACTGGGAAGAGCGATTTGCTATAATATCAAAAGGGAATATTGATGAGCTTCCGGTAAAACGTGGTAAAGCTTATGTGAAAAGGGCCGGATTGGATATTGGTAGGAGCAAGGCTCTTCTTGCAAGGTTCACGGTGCATGGCGTCATCCCGGAGCCTTTACGTATGGCACACATGGTGGCTACTATACTTAAAAAGAATATTTGCACGGGAAAAGCCTGAATTTCAGGCTGATCATTCCTCGGTCTTCGTTCTGACCTTTCGTCTCTTCGTGGGTCTTTTCGACAGATCCTGTGACTTGTATATGGAATAAGGCACTTTCGAACGTTTTCTTGTGGTCTTAGGACTTTCTAGCTCGTCTTCCACTTCCTCGACAACAATGGGCTCCACTATCAAAGATTTGAAGGTTTCATCGAACTCGCGCATGATTTCACGTTTGAACAGTTCCAGTTTTCCCTGCCCCTGCTCCCACTCAAGTTCCAGCTGGGAAAGAGTTCCCACTGCCATGGAGTCGAAATAAGTTTTCAGTATCTTTTCAAAAAAGAAATCTTTGAGAACTTCGAACTCCAAACTTGATATGTTCTTATTCATGGCGAGATACCGACTGCCCAAATATTTACATAGCTCCCTGACGCTGACGTTCTCATATGAAAAGAATCCCTGCGCCATTTTTATTCCCGGAAAGATGCTTTTAAATCGGGTCTGGTTCTCGGTACTTTCCATTATCGATATGAACTTCCTAACCGGAGTGATGTTCTTTTTCATGAAATATTCACTCATGTGTGTGAGATTCTTCAATTCCCGGATGTCGGTTTTCTCCTCAATGTTGGTTATGTCAAGATTATGCATCAGGACGACTCCGAGAAACAAGCTGGTAGTGTCCTCGATATTGCGATAAAATATCTTTGAAAGAGGATGGCCCGATTCCTTTGAGATGAATTCCATGGTTCTCTTTAATTTTGAGGGGACCTTTAACGCGAATATTTTTTTTGCCATATTTCACACCTGAGGCTCGAAATAATAAGTACTATTGTTTAATAAACGTTAAACTATTTATCAATATTCGTTAAATATATTTATATCATATAGTTTAAGATTAGTTTAATATGCCTACCAAAATATTTATATTCCAAGGAAAGCGATTAGGGGTATAATGAATTTTTTCAGAGGTAGATAAAATGGGAACTAACGAGACAGCAAAACGAACGATAAACATAATGATAGTCATCAGCATGATTTTGGGATCCCTTTCCGCAATGATATTCCTGGCGGACAGGGTGAGCGCAGGACCGATAGTTGTAATCGAGGTGACAGGTCAGAAGAGCGGCACGGCCACGGAGAATGGAGACCCCGGCGATGATATACTCTTCAACGTGAGAGTTGAGAACAATGGAGACTCAATTGCCACCATAAACCTCACAATACTCGGCGCGCCAGGGGGGTGGTCATCAACGTTAACGGGAATTAATTTCACAGTAAGTGCCGGTAATCATCAAACAGAGATACTCCGAGTAAGCATTCCAGCCAATGCCGTCGAGACTGCATCGGCATCATTAACCGTAAAATGTACCACAAATAACAAACAGGATACTTGCGAGGTTTTGGTTGACCAGGTTTACGGGTTAATCTTCGAATCGGCAGATACGATAGAATCGTCCCTCCCGGATAAAACTATCACATTCACCCTGCCGGTAAACAATACCGGAAACGGTATCGATACTACATCCTTTACAGAAAGCGGAGCTCCTGGTGCTTGGGCTGTTTCATTCGATTCCACTAAGAACCTACCTGCATTCACGGTTGCAAATCTCGAGGTTGCCGTATACATACCTGAAAGCGCCTCCACTGGAACATACAGTATAACAGTCAGGGGAACTTCAGAGGACACGGTTACCTATTCGACAAAGACACTGACCGTAACGGTCCTTGCAGAATACGGGCTTACCGTGAGTACACTGCCTTCGGGGAACCTGGAAACCAAACCCGGGGGAAAAGTGACTTACACTTTGAACGTAGAGAACGTGGGCAATGCGAGGGACCGATTTAATCTTGCAATAGATACCAGTAACAAAACAGCAGGGTGGACCGCCACTCTGGGTACTGCCAGAACCCCTCAGGTTTCCGCCGGAGCTAAATATAATGTATCTTTATACGTGACAGCTCCAATTGGTGCCAAGGATACAGATCTGGGATATGTCAATGTAACTGCGACATCTCATAACAACGGCAGCCAATCCGAAATGGCATACACCATCACCAACGTGCTTCAGGAAAGATACCTATCCCTATCTGTTGATAATTCCTCGGTGGAGGGACCACAGAAGGGCACGGTCCGTTTCACTTTTACCCTTACCAATTCCGGAAACGGCCAGGATCGGGTGGATATAACAGGGACGCCTCCGCAGGGATGGTCCTCTCCGAACATTTCCCCTACCTATTTTGCACTCGGTGCAAGTGCCACTGGGCAGTTCACGGTGGATCAGGCCATACCTTCTGACGCACTTCACCAGGGTTATACCCTGATCGTTACGGCCAAATCCAGGGATGACAATACCAACAGTACGTCCAGCGTCACCGTTGACGTTACACAAAAATACGGGATACAGGTGACGGTGCCCGGCTCGAACTCAAAGGATTTCAATCCGGGGGAAACAAAGGTATACAACTTTACCGTGAAGAACAAAGGCAACGGTGAAGACACGTTCTCGATTTCCCAGAGCGGGATACCTCAAGGGTGGTCATGGGCATTATCGGACAGCAGCGTAACCCTTGGAGCAGCAAAGGAACAGAATGTGGGATTGGCTGTCACCGTACCAAACAACTACGAGAACTTCGGCCCCCTGGAAGTGGAACTGATAGCAGTATCGGACGGCAACGCTACAGCCAGGGACAACTCCACCAAGATAATCATTAACGTTCAGAAGTCTTACAGCGTTGTACTGACCTGCAATAACCCGAACAAGAACGGATTCCCTGAGGATACGATATATTATGAAATAACAATCACAAACGACGGTAATGCGGAAGATCTTATCGAAATATCCATTGACGCAGGAGATTACAGCGATTGGTCTTCCATTAATGATACGCTATACACAATCGCACCCAACACATACTCCACCGTGAACCTGACTGTAACCATACCCGCGGATCAGCCCGCTGGATATTATCATGTTAACATAACAGCCACCTCCAAACGGGCTGAGGATCAGGGAGATGATAAAAAAGATACAATGGCCACCCGCACCAGGGTCAAACCGCTCTTCTCTGTTTATCTCTTTCCCGACGGAGGCAACGTTTCCGATGTCGCCGCCGGTATGAGCCACACTTACCTACTTGGAGTGCAGAACCGGGGGCTGGATACCGATACCTTTGATATTTCCATTACTGGTGACAACCCGTTCACGAACTGGGTTAACATGGAGTTTAATAATTATACTATTGAGAATCTTGGTAGAGATAAGATCGAAAGGATATCCTTTGACACGACCATCCCGGCAAATGTCTATGAAAACTATCCCAACATCAACTCTGGCACTATTACTATAACCGCTGCATCACGAGGCAACCCCGCCAGTACTTTTGCTCTCAATTTCGAAACCACCGTGAAGGCTAAATTCGGAGGTTCCCTTACATCCGAGAGCGACTACGACAGCGCATTGCCCGGGGAAAACGTCACCTTTATAGTATATCTTAAAAACACCGGATCGCTGGCAAACGATACCTTCGGGTTGAAATCACCCGACTGCCCCTTTGACCAGATTACAATCACACCGTCCCAGGTAGTGGTCAATCGTTCCGAATTTCAGGAATTCCAGATTGTTGTATTGATAGACGATGATGCGAAAGAGGGAAATCACTTATTCAACGTTTCAGCAAGAACCGCGGGATCTGACCGGGTACTCTCGAGAGATGATGAGATCATTGCGACACTCCAGTTAAAGATTGGCGTTATCCAGAGATACGGTGCCAGAGCCTCCTGCGCGCTCCAAACCCAGAACGTGGCACCGAATGACTGGGTCACCTACGAGATAGAAATCGAGAATGAGGGAAACGGTCTGGACACCTTCGATATCACCAAGGATTCCACCGTCGTGGGCCACATAGGTTGGGCCAAGATCAACATTTCCCGGGTTTATCTAAAGAGCGACGATACTATAAAGGTGGAGCTGAATGTATCCATCCCCAATTCCGTCGAACCCATCAATGTGATCATCTACGTGAATGCTACTTCAAGAGGTGACAACTCGGTGGTTGCAAGCATACGGACCGTTACCACCGTGACCCAGGACTTTGCCATTCGTCTTACCACCAGCATTAATACGAAGACAACAGACCCGGGGGCCATGGTCAAATTCTACATTGACGTTAAGAACAGGGGTACGGGAAGCGATGAAATAGAGGTATCCATAGTGAAAGAGTTGCCCGCCGGAGCCAATTCGGATTGGGCTAATATTCCCTCTGAGATGCTTGTATTCACCCTTGCACCAAATGCCATAAAGAGAATCACTGTGAACGTGACTCCTCCCGAGGACCAGGAGGTGGGTAACTTCCCAATTACTATCAAGGCGGAATCCCAGGACGACCCAGAGAAAATCTTTGAAGAGATAACTGTGACCACGCGGGTCAATCCCAAGAGGGATTTGGCTCTGGAAGTGGCCGAGAATCGAAAGGAGGTCATCCCCAATCTCAGCGGCAGCAAGGCAACCGTAACATACTCCCTGAAGGTAACCAACAAGGGAACGGACTCGGATACCTTCAAGCTGGAGATCAGAGGATCCGGCGACACCCCGAATTCCGATCATCCATCCTGGGTAAAACTATCTACTTATTCAATAGGTTCTCTCGCCGAGGACAGTGACAACACCGTTACTGTCACTGTCACTATTCCCAATAACCAGGCACCCACCAATTCCGATGGATTCAATACCACCATTTACGTTTACTCCGGGAAGAAGGGTACCGCGGATGAAATCGGTGCCACTATAACCATGGTCACCGTGATCGATACGGCATACGGGCTGGAATTATCGGCGTCTAAAAAGCGCATGGAAACGGCCGACCTCACAAGCTTATCCGCCAAGAACCGGGAGGTGCAATTTTCCTTCAAGGTGAAGAACATCGGTACCGGTGACGACACGATCAAGTTCGATATAAACCAGAAACCCACTGGCTGGGAAGGGATCTCATTCGACGTCGGCACCGAGGATATTCTCAAGGGAGTTACCTCGAGCCATGTGCTGACGGTGAGGATAGACCGTGATGTGGCGGTTGACGATTACGACATCGAGATCAAGATAATCTCTAGGGGGGACGATACGCTTTATGAGGATACGGATGTATACGAGACAATGAAATTTACGGTGGAAGTGACGCAGATACACCAGATCAAGATCAGTGCTGCCCAGAGCTCCAAGGAGGCAAAACCGGGGGATACGGTTACTTACACCCTTACCGTGAAGAACCGAGGTAATCAGATGGACTCCATTACCCTCGATCTACCCAACGAGATAATATACTGGAGTACTAGGACCATATCGCCCCGGACCGTGGATATCGAACCAGACGGCTCTATAGACATAACGGTAACTTTCCGTGTTTCCAGTGACTATACCGAGGCTCTAGAGGATACATACTATACGAACATAACTGCCACAGCAGGCGAGGGCACCGATGAGTACAAGGCATACGTGGAGCTTACTACCCTAATAGCCCAGGAGTACCTTTTCGAGGTTACCAGCAGCGATTGGGCCTCGGAAGGGAAGGTCGATGTCAATGGTGTTAAAAAGACCACGGATATTGAATTTTTCTTCGAGATCAAGAACAAGGGTAACGGTAAGGACAGTTTCAAGTTCGATCTAACAGGCGACTACTACAAGTGGGGAACTATCACGCCTCAAACTTCAGCTGAACTGGATGCTGGTGAAACCCAAAAAATAACTGTCACTGTAACCATAGGAGACGATTTCGATAAATACATGGCAAAGGATTATGAAATTGGTCTAACCGTTAAATCGGTGGGTGATGAAGAGGTTGAGGATACCGATAAAAGCTTTACGCTGACGATTGAAGAGGTGTATTCTCTGGTGATGACGAAATATCCGTCCATAACCATTAATCTCGCAGAGAAATCCTCAGCCACGCTGGATGTGGAGGTGGAAAACGCTGGCAACAAGGATGACACCATCCGCTTCACCGTTAGGCCGGGCAGCCCTGACGATTGGGTTATAAACATTCTACCATCCACCAAGATGATCAAGATGGGCAACGTTCAGACGGTATCCATCGAAGTCACCCCCGACGACAATGTGGAAGAGAACTATGACGACGACGATTACAGTATAATCATTCGCGCTACCAGCGATGATGGTACTTACAAGGATTTCTCATTCAATGTAATTATCGAAATGCCTGTCCTGAAGATCACGGGGGTCACTTTCAAGGAAAGTGTTAACGCAGGTGAGGAAACCACCATAACCGTCACCGTGGAAAACAGTGGAAAAGCCGATGCGGAAGATGTTCTGATCACGTTATATGACAAGACAAAGAAAATAACCATAGGGTCCTTCGAGATTTCGATAGACGGAGTGGGAAGTGACGGAAAAGTAGTAAGTGAAACATACGATTTCACCGATTGGGACAAGAATAAGGTAACAAAGGGCACTCACAAGGTAGAGGCAAGCCTAACCAACGAACCCTCGGGTGATACTGATGATCTTGAAAAACCAGTTGAAGTGATTGAAGAGGGAGGTGGTTGGATCTATGAGAAAGGAGCCCAGTACACAATTGGCGGACTGGTGGTCTTCTTTATAGTGGTGATAATCATCGTGCTGCTCTTCTCCCGCTCGCAGAGGCCCATACCCGAGGACTTAAAGGAAGAGATCGCAAAGGCCAAAGCCGAAGCCGAGAGGGAACGACCGAGGGAAAAGGCGGATGACGAGAAGGATGTTAAGAAGGTCAAGAAGGACGACATCGAAAAGCTCCTCACAAAAAAGACCCTGCCTTCGAAGGCACAGGCGGCATTACCACAGAGCACAAAGAAGGGAAAGGATGATAAGAAACCGGTAAAACAAGTGAAAATAAAGTGTCCCAAATGTGAGATCATACAGACGGTCACTTCCCAGAAACGCCCACTGGAATTCGAATGTGACGACTGCGGGATGAAATTGATCCTGAAAAAATAGTTTTTTACGTAACGGGGGGATGTTTCCCCCCAATTTCTTTCTTTTTTTTGTTCGCAAAGTAATATCGAAAATAATAATATCGAGGAGTTATATTTCCCAAAATACCTCATGGCTGAGATAGTGTAGCCTGGCAGCATATGGGACTGTGGATCCTCTGGCCCGGGTTCAAATCCCGGTCTCGGCCCTTTTTTTTTAACGAATATGTTAGATAATCCAAAAAGTTCCCATTTGCAGTTACGGTGATGAAAACTAACGTGGACTGAATCATTGGAACCGCCTACTGGCGTATCCCAAGGGTGATGACTGACGGGCAGTCTGAGTAACAAGATTACAAGGAATTAAAGGTGATGTAGAGGTGTCATTGATAGACATGATGAAGAGCTTGCAGGATTCGGGCAGCCCTTATGCTCTCATCACGGTGGTCAAGGCAAGTTCTTCCACTCCTCGAAAGCAGGGAGCCCGGATGATCGTGGAAACAGGAGGCAGGGCAACCGGGACAATCGGGGGCGGTCCGGTGGAGAAGCGGGCTATGGCAGCAGGACAGGAAATGCTATTTGCGGGTAGTGAAGCAGCCTTTATGGAATTTTCGCTGGATGATCCGAATGAAGTATCCTCCAATGCCTTGGAGATCGACTCCATATATGGTGGAAGCATGTCTGTATTCATCCAGTGTTTTCATCCACCGGCCAGCTTGCTCATCGTCGGTGGAGGGCATATTGCGAAATTCCTTTACGAACAGGCACATGATATGGATTTCGGAATCACAGTTGTAGACAACCGGGAGGAATTCGCTTCGCAAAACCGTTTTCCCAAGGCATGTGTCATTAATGGAAATTACCGTGAGACCCTTAGTACCATACCGTTTAATTCCCCCGCTTATATTGTGATAATGACCCATGGGCATGAGTTCGACGAAATGGTGCTGGACACGGTATTGGAACGGGAATGTGATAAGATTTGTTATGTGGGAATGATCGGTTCAGCGCGAAAGGTGAAGACGATTCTTGAGAATTTGCTTGAAAAAGGAGCAGACCCCGCAAAGATTGGCAGGGTCCGGGCACCAATTGGGTTGAAGATTGGGGCTGCCACACCTCAGGAGATCGCTATCGCCATAATGGCGGAGATAATTTCCGTCCGTCGCGGGATGGACTTTAATAATTCTCATATAATGAGCATCGACGGGCCCTTATGCTAATCTTTAGCATTAACTATCTTTTTGACCATTGAAAAGAACAATGCAGCCGTGACCTGGACATCGTGCAGGGCTGAATGATAAACGGCGGCATCGAATTCGTCCACCTTTTCCCTTCTTGCGCAATCTGACAGTCTGTGTTTCACGTTCCGTCCGTACATTGTACGGCTGATCTTCAAGGTATCGATTATCTTTTCGGGGTTCACGAGATCAAAGCCCGCCCTGGTCATCTCGGCATTCAGGAAACGGAAATCGAAACTTACGTTATGGCCTACTACCTTGTATTCTGAAATGAATCCGGCAATTTCCGGTAGCAACTCATCAATGTACGGTTTATCCCGAACGTCTATATCGCTTATGCGGGTAAGGTTCGTGATCCGCCGAGGGATAGGTCTTCCGGGATTGACATATTTATTGAATGCCTCGCCAGCCAACATATCTCCCTGGTCGATTTTATACTTACGGAAGGCCACCTCGATTATCCGATCACCGCGATTGGCGCAGAACCCGGTTGTCTCAAGGTCCAGTACAATGAAATCCTCCATGGTTTCAAAGATCTGCATGGCCTTGAAAATATCCGATGATCTTTTAGAGGCTTCCTCATCCACTTTTTTCCAGTATATTTCTTCAGATCCTTTGGACAAAACAACACCCTTAATGAGAACAGATCACCTGATGAAGATCATCTCGGTGGAGTTCAATATTCTTCTCGCTCGCCTGAGCTTGTCCGGATTCCCACAATATACCGTTGCAAGAATCTCACCCTCCGCTACCATATCCTCGAACTTGTGATGGAAGAAAATACCACAGCCATGGTTTTGAGGGGCTCCTGCTATCCTCGCCACCTTTGCCACCACCTGATTCTGGATGTCTATAATCATACCGGACTTATCGGCAACGATATCGAAAGTATGGGTTGCAAGACGCTTTCTCAAGTCGTCCAAAGACACTTCAGGATTCCCTTCCTGCGCCGCTATTATCTCTCGGAACTTCTCATAGGCTTTACCGCTGTCGATGACGCCGGCCATAAGCTCCGCACCGGTACCATTATAGTCAAATCGATCCATCCCGATAAGTTCCAGCAGCTTGCCTCCCACCATCAATGCCTTTTCGCGCAGATCTGCCGGAGCGTCCGGAGTTGAGCGCAGTACCTTGATGACATCCATTGCTTCCAGTACCGGCCCCACTCCCTGGCCTATGGGCTCGTCCCCGTCGCTTATCACCACGGCTGCCTTCATCCCCAGCCTGCTTGCTATCTGTATCAACTCCCGCTCCAGTAACTTTGCCTCTCCGATATTATTGTATCTGGTTTCAAGTCCCAGGGGTATGTCGAGCATGATGTGAGTGGCTCCCATGGCGTATTTTTTCGATAAAATGGAGGATATCAGAAGCCCCTCGGGATCGGCCTTCAGCGGTTTTCGTACGGTAATAAGTTTGGCATCGGCGGGGGCGATCTTAAGTCCGCCGCCCCATATGATACAACCGTTGGTCTTAGAAACAATATCCCTTATCTCTTCCTTTGTGAATGTGACCCGGCAGAGAACCTCCATGACATCCGCGGTACCCGCAGGTGAAGTGATTGAGCGGGACGATGATTTCGGAATTGTAATGCCAAGAGCTGCAACTGCCGGGACCACTATGGGGGTGGTCCGGTTCCCTGGAACTGAACCGGAACAGTGTTTATCTGCAACGATATCTGTCTCAAAGCTAAGCATGTCGCCGGTCTCTGCGATTGCTTTGGTGAGATAATACGTCTCATCCAGAGTGGTGCCGGCCATATAGGTGGAGGTAATAAATGAAGCGATCTCAAGGTCTGTAAGCTTTGCATCCACAATGTCCCTGACGATCTCGAATATCTCTTCTTCCGACAGCTGCTGCCGGTCCATTTTGCGTATGATATGGTTAACTGAACCGGGTTTCGGGGCCGGGAAAAGGGAAACTTCATCTCCATTTTTTATTCCCAGCTTGTCGAAAGTATCGCCGAACAATCCCACTACGGGATTTGTCTCGTACCAGAAGTTAAGATGAGCGGTTACCCATTTTGACTCATCCGCAGGATTTCTCACCAGCACCCTGTCCATGGGATGAAGGTCCAGCTCGGCGGCGAATTTCTTTCCTAGTACAACCACGTCATGGCCGCCTGAATGCAGGGGCAAACGCTTGGCAGGCACTTTCATATATAAATCTCCGACAAGGAACCAATATAGTTTAAAATGATTTTTTGATTTTTTTCTTTATGTCTTTTGCTACCTTTTCTACCATGGAAAGGAGTTCGTCACCGGTATTTTTAAGGACCTTCTTTGCTTTTTTGGAATCGTCTTTCACGGTTTCCTTGACGCCTTTGCTTTCAAGTTCCTTCCTCTTTTTCTCCACAGTATCTTGAAGTGATTGTAGTATTTTCTCAACTTCCCTGAGGCCGGAAATTGCCTCCTTTTCAATATCAATTTCTTTGAAATCTTTCTTGAGTTCCTTTGCTTTCTTTTTCGCATTTTTAATTATATCCTTCGCTTTCTTTTCGCCCTTTTTTTCCTTTTTTTCGGATTTCTTCTTCGCATCCTTCTCTACTTTCTCAGTCTTTTTCTTATCTTTTTTATCCTTTTTCCCTGCTTCCTTTTTCTCTTTTTCTGCCTTTTTCCGGGCCTCTTTCTCCTTCTTTGTTTCCTTCTTCCCGTCCTTGGGATCTTTTACTGCCTTTTTTTTATCTTTTTTCTTATTCTTAGCCTCTTTCTTCAACTCCTTGACCTTATTTTTGGCCTCGGTCTTGATTTCATTGACCTTCTTCTTGACATCTTTTTTGACATCCTCGATAACTTGTTCGGCATCGATATCTGTGCTTTTGTCGTTTTTTGATTTCTTTTTCGAAGCAGCTTCTTTTTTGGGCATTTGACTCACCGGGCTTATATCATACCGGGCTTATTTAATAATTATTGGTTTGAGTAAGTGAAAACCACTTTTTTAGAAAAATATTTACTTAAAAATAGCCACAAGAACGCCAGTGCCTTTAGGCTCTGGATGAATTGTGGCGCCGAAGATTTAAACCGGTTGAGGACATTCCCGTTTTGAAAGTCTAACACGGAG
>Ga0187827_10004686_pt1 | contig 16623 bp, 13 predicted proteins | sample ETNtaG_39_FD_167969 | JGI IMG/M metagenome (GOLD analysis project Ga0187827, IMG submission 167969) | Marine microbial and viral communities from oxygen minimum zone, Eastern Pacific Ocean - ETNP2014_SV_150_PacBio MetaG (Illumina Assembly) | ecosystem: Environmental > Aquatic > Marine > Hypoxic...
CCGACGATGTGTTCGAGGCTTACATGAAGAAAAATGAGGTCAACTTCCAGCGACAGGACAGCGGCTACACCGAGAAGGATGAGGCCGACTCGAGACACATTTGAACCCGCCTCGCAACCGATGAGCGATCCCAGCGCAGACATCGCCAAGGTACTGGTTTCCGAGGAGGAAATCCGGCGGCGCGTCGGCGAAATGGCGGCACAGGTTCAGTCGGACTTCGCCGGACGCGACCTCGTCGTGGTCGGGCTGCTCACCGGGACGCTGATGTTCCTGGCCGACCTCGTGCGTGAAATCGACCTGCCGCTGCGGCTCGACTTCATCGGCGTCTCCAGCTACCGCGACGGCACCGAGTCACGTGAACTGGTGTTCACCAAGGAATTGAAACTCGACGTCGCCGGGCGAGACGTGCTGCTTGTGGACGACATCCTCGATACCGGCAAAACCCTGCGCGCCGTCATCAACAAGCTGGAGGGCATGGCCCCACGCCAGATTCGCACCTGCGTCCTGCTCTCCAAAAAAACGCACCGAGAATATGAAATCCCAGCCAACTATGTCGGTTTCGAAATCCCGGACGAGTTCGTCGTCGGCTACGGCCTCGACTACGCAGAAAAATACCGCAACCTGCCGAGCATAGGTTTACTGAAACCGGAGTTGTACTCTTGAAAATCACGTTGAAATTCTGGTCCTACTTCCGGGACCACGCCGGTTGCCCGGAAACGGAAATCGAAATCGAAAACGGAGCCACCTTGGCCAAGTTGCACGAGGCCGTTTGTGAACAATTTCCAAAACTGGACGGGTCGAAAAACAGCACCCTCAAGGCCGTTGGCCTGGAGTATGAAGACGACGAATTCATCCTGAGCGACGGCGATGAAGTTTCATTTTTCCCGCCGGTGCAGGGCGGCTGACCGATGAAAACCGAACTGACCATTTCGACTGAACCAATTGACGAGGCGGCCTTGGCCAAGCGCCGCGCGATGGACGACGGCATGGGAGCAGTTGTCTGTTTTCTGGGTGTGGTACGCGAGAGCGAGGGCGACGACGCGATCATTGCGATCGACTACGAGGCCCACGAAGAAATGGCCCGGCGACAGTTCGAACTGTTGTTCGACGAACTTAGCCAAAGCTGGCCGGTCGAGTCGGTGCGCTTGGTACACCGCATCGGCATCGTGCCGGTGAACGAGCCGTCACTGTGGGTCGAAGTGGTCGCGCCGCACCGTGCGGAGGCATTCGACGCCTGCCAGTTCCTCATCGACGAGATGAAGAAAAAGGTGCCGATCTGGAAAAAGCCGCTGCCCGCCTAGCCCAGCACCTCGCGGGCCCAGGCGAGGGCTTGGTCGCGGGTGGTGAGTTCGCCGGCGAGTTGGCGGTTGCGAATGTCGCTGAGCAACTCCCCCAGCACAGGACCCGGCGTTTGGCCAAGCGCGATCAGGTCGGCACCGTCGATCAACGGTTTTTGAAACTCCGGCTGGTCTTGGAACTCGGCGAACTTGGCCTGCAAATACCCGAAGTTCTCCAGTCTGCCAGCGGAGGCGAGGCTGTCGAGTCGGTGCAGCGCCAGTTCGTCCGGGAAGGTCGGGCGGAGGAACAGTTTGCGCAACGTGGCGGCTCGCATTTGTTGCGCGTCCTTCAGCTGCATATGATGGCGCACGCAGGTTTTCACCGCGGCGCTCTCGGCCTTGGAGAAGCGCAGGCGGTTCAATACTTCCAGCGTCATGTCCGCGCCGACTTTTTCGTGGCCCAAGAACCGGATGCGTCCTTCGTCGCGGCTCTGCGTCACCGGCTTGGCGATGTCGTGCATCAGCACGGACCAAATGAGCGTCGTGTCAGCGTCGGCCGGAAGCTGACTGAGCATGAGGCGAATGTGTGTGAATACGTCGCCCTCGGGATGGTGCTCCGGCGACTGTTCACAGCCGAAGGTGGCGGTCAGCTCCGGCAGCACCTCGGGCAGCAACCGGCTCTCGTGCAACAGGTCGAGCCCGCGCGCGGCGTGCGGTGGGCGGAACAGCTTAAGCAACTCGTCGCGGATGCGCTCGGCGCTCACCTCGCGGATGGCGGCGGCTTGTTGCTGTACGGCGGCGAATGTCTCCGGCTCGACCTCGAACCCAAACTGCGCCGCGAACCGCACGGCGCGGAGCAGGCGCAGCCGGTCCTCACCGAAGCGCTGCGCCGGGTCGCCAATGGTACGAATGCTCTTGACCTCAAGATCGGCCTGGCCGCCGACCCAGTCGTGCAGTTCGCCGGTGAGCGGATCGTAAAACAGGCCGTTGATGGTGAAGTCGCGCCGCAGGGCGTCCTCTCGCGCGTCGGTGAAGCGCACGCTGCCGGGCCGTCGCCCGTCAGCGTAGCCGCCCTCGGCGCGAAAGGTGGCCACCTGGTACTCGTGTCCGGCCTCGAGCACCATGATCACGCCGAACTGTCTGCCAACCGGGATGGTTTTATGGAACAGCCTCTCAATCTCATCCGGCTTGGCGTCGGTGGCGATGTCGTAGTCGGTCGGCGCTTGACCAAGCCGGGCGTCGCGCACGCAGCCGCCCACCCAATAGGCCTGAAACCCGGCCTTGGCCAGGCACTTGGCCAAGCTGAGCGCACCAGCTTTGAGGCTGTCAGCTGGGGTGTTGGAGGTGTCGGGCATGGCGGATCGGCTCGAGCCGATGGCCCAGTTTTCCCCGAAAACCAACCGCAATCAAGCCGCAGAGGATGCCGATGCCGATACCGGTGAACCGTTTTCCCTAAATGCCTTTCCCGAGTTTAGAGCCTCGACTAACCTCCCGCGCGTGCTGGATCGGCGCAAAACTGGCGAGAAAATGCTGCGAGGCATCCCCGTGTCGCAGGGGGTGAGTCGCAGCCGTGTCGTGGTGTTGAACCGCACGCGGATCGACCCGGCCAAGTGCGACATTGCCGAGTCCGATCTGGCCAAGGAGAAGGATCGCCTCCAGTCGTCCCTGGCGGAGACGCGCCGACAAATCCTCACCATGCAGGGGAGGCTGCGCGATGCGATGGGTGCCAAGGAGGCGCTGATCTTCGACTCGCACCTGCTCGTGCTGGAGGACCCGATGCTGCTTGAGGAGGTGTCGAGATTGATCCGGGAGGACCTGGTTTCGGCTGAGTTCGCGTTTTATCAGGCATCGGAGAAGTACGCCGACGCCCTGGCCAAGGTGGACGACGCCTACCTCAGCGAACGCGCCGCAGACATCCGTGACGTGACGCAGCGTGTGCTGGCCAACCTGACAGGCCAAACGCCATGTGCCGGCCTCACCGACCTAACCGAGCCGTGCATTGTGGTGGCCCACGACCTGACGCCCTCAGACACGGCGACGATGGACCCGGTGATGGTGCTGGGGTTCGTCACGGAAGTCGGCAGCCGCACGTCGCACACCGCCATCCTTGCGCGGTCGCTGCGCATCCCGGCGGTGCTCGGGCTGGGCGAGGCGATCCGCGAGTTGCACACCGGCGAGTCGGTGCTGCTCGACGGCTTCAACGGTTTTGTCGTGATTGAGCCGTCGAAGCAGACGCTCTTCGAGTACGGTCAACTGGTCGACCGGCAAACCTCGATCGAGAAAAGCCTCGAGGTCATCCACGACGACGCAGCCGAGACGAGGGACGGCCACCGGATCATCCTCTCCGCCAACATCGAGCGATCGGCCGATGTCGAGAGCGTCCTGCAATGCGGAGCGACCGGCGTCGGCCTGTTCCGCACCGAGTTTTTGTTTATCAACCGCAGCGACCTGCCGGACGAGGAGGAACAGTTCGCCGCCTACCGCCGGGTGACCGAATCGCTCGCGCCGGATCCGGTGATCATCCGCACGCTCGATCTCGGTGGGGACAAGCTGCTCTCCCACGTCAACGTGGCGGCGGAGATGAACCCGTTCCTCGGTTGGCGCGCCATCCGGCTGTGCCTCGAGGAAAAGGACCTGTTCCGCGCACAACTCCGCGCCATCCTGCGGGCGAGCGCCTTTGGCGACCTGAAAATCATGTATCCGATGGTCTCCGGCGTGGAGGAACTCGAGGCCGCCAACGTGTTGCTCGACGAATGCCGCGGGCAGCTTCGCGCCGAGGGTGTGGCCTTCGCCGAGGCCATCGAGATCGGGGTGATGATTGAGACGCCGTCCGCAGCGATGATCGCCGACAGCCTGGCCAAGCGCGTGCAGTTTTTCAGCATCGGCACCAACGATCTCATCCAGTACACGCTGGCGGTGGACCGGTTGAACGAGAAGATCGCCCACCTCTACGAGCCGACGCATCCCGGCATCCTGCGCCTGATCAAGGCAACGGTGGACGCCGGACAGGCGCACGGCATCTGGACCGGTGTCTGCGGCGAGATGGCCGGCGACCTGGCCGCCGTGCCGCTGTTGCTGGGGCTGGGCGTGGGTGAATTGAGCGTGACCCCCTCGATGGTGCCGCGCGTGAAGATGCTCATCCGCAGCATCGAGATGTCACAGGCGCGGGAGTTGGCGGAGTTTGCGCTGGGCAGTGATTCTCCGAAGGAAATCCTCGCGCGCGCCGAGGCCTTGGCCAAGGCGGCGGTGCCGAGTTTTTTTGAGGAGTTGACTGGCTAACCAGCCACAGCGTCACGGCTGCCAAGCCTTGAATCCCGGAAGAAGGCGCACGTCCGTGAAGCGCGGATCGTTCACCACCCGTTTGTAGATGTTGTCAGCCGTCGCGTTGGTAGCCCGGCGCTGCTTGTCGAGCGTAAGCGCCTTGGCCAGGCTGGCCCACGAATCCTCGGTCCGATCCCGCTGCGCGGCCTGCACCGCCGCCAAATCGTACCAACCTTCCGGGCTATCCGGCATCTTACGGGTCAGCAGCACCAGCGCCGCCTCCAGTTGTTTCTGGCTGCCAAGCTGGTTAAAAAACTGGGCGGCCATCAGCAGGTTGGTTGTATTGATCGACGGCTGCTCAACGGCCTGCGCCAGCACATCGACTCCCCTTTGCGCTTGGCCACGCTGTACGTGCGTCGTCGCCAGGCCCAGAGCAAGATCGAAGTTTCCCGGCTCAGCAGCCAGCTTGGCCTCGAGTTGCCTGAGCGCCTCCCTAGCGATCCTGTTTTGCTGCTCGGCCTTCGCCCCTTGGCCAAGGTTTTTATAGACCGACGCGACGGTGAAACGGGTGCTGATCTCGAGGCCGGGCTGCTGCACCAGCGAGTCGATCAGCTTGAGCGCCTGGTCATTCTGCTTGAGGCGCAGGTAGATTGTGGCCAGCTCGAGCGTCACCTTGGGGTCATCAGGATTGGCCGTGTGGCGCTGTTGCAGGCCAACGAGTTGTTGCTGGATCTGCTGTATCTCCTGGTCACTCAGGCCCAGCCCCTTTTCAACGGCCGGCGGCTTGCCCTCGAGGACGCTGTTGAACTGCTGGATGCCGTTGATCAGGTGTTTGATCATCGGGCTTTCGGGATCAAACCGCTCGTAGGTGGTGACCAGTTCAATGGCGTCGTCACGCCGTGCCTGCGCCGCCGACTTGTCACCAGCCTTGAATTCATCGTAGCCAAGCGTGAGCAGCAGTTGTGTGAAATGCGACAGCACCTCCGGGCTGTACGGGCAGAACGCCCACGCCTGCTTGAGTGCAAAAACATATTCACGCGTCATCCGTTCCTGTTTCTGCTTCATCTCGTCGCGCTTGGCGGCGTCGGTTTCCTTGGTGATGGCGAGCTTGTAGTTGTTGATGCGCCAGCGGTAGATGTCAGCGATCGAGGTGCGCAGCTTGCTGAATGACTTCTGCGCCGGTTCGTCGCGGACGAACGCCGGGTCACCGGTATAGCCGTCGAGATCCCAACGTTTGTACGTCTTGATGGCCCAGTCGCCGATTTCCTTTACACTCGTGTCGTCGGTGATCCAATTGCCGGTGAGACGAGTCTGGTATTGCGCCCAGAATAGCCGGTCCTTGCGCATCATCTCGTCGGTGATCTCCGGCACCTCGTCGCGGTTGAGCTTGAGAATAATCCCGTACGGGGTGAGGTGCGGGTACATCCACTCCAGCGGAAAACTGACCTCGATAAAAAAGTCACGTTCCGGATTATTGTCGAACAAAAGCTTGGCCAGCTTGGAGTTGATCTGCATCACTGACACCTGCCCAGCCACGGAGACACGGTCCCCAACACGGTTGACGATCTCGCCCGGCTTGAGTGCCCCGGCTTTCTCGCGGGCATCGGCCTCCTGCAAATATTCCGCGAAGGCCATCTCCGCCTCGAGCTGCGTTGGCGAGTTTAGTTCGAGATCAGGATACAGACCCGCTTGACCCGGCGCGACAAACTCGGCCAGCAGCTCGTCGAGCAATCGGCGATTGAGCCGCATGCGCGCCTGTCTCCAGCGGATGTAACGACCATTCTCCTCAACACGCTTGGGCTGCGCCTGGCCAAGCGCAGCAACTTGTTCGCGTAGCGCTAGAGTCGTGCGGGAAAACTCGAAGCCGACAAACGCAGCGTCATCCCAGATTGGCTCGCCGTCGAGGATCGCGTTGAAGTCATCAACCAAGACCTCACGGAGAACGGCATCCGAGGACGGCTTGGTACAGGCTCCCCTGCCCTCCTCGGAGAGTTTGTCGAGGAGGAAGCGGGCCAACTCGTCGTCTTGAACCGCGATGCGCTTGGCCAAATCGGTGGGTTTCAAAATTTGCTCCGGTTCGAAGTACGAACCGCTCGTGCGCCGATCAATCTCCCAGTCCCCTCCCATGCCGATCATCCAGCGGTCGATTGCGCCGGAAAGACCGAACAGGAAGTTGGTGCCCAACGCGCCGGAAGCAAACGGGATGTAGGTAGGGTCGGCCGGGTTCCAGTCGATCTGTTTACTGCGCTGGTAATGGGCGCGGACGGTGTCGAGATACGTGCTGTCGGCCAGGGCGTTTTGCGTGATGAGCGCCACGTCGCGGCGGTCAAAATCCCGGTCACGTCGTTTCGCCGGGTCGGTGAAGCTCTCGGCAAAAATCATGTACGTCGGGTTGAATCGACCGGGGTCGGTGCCACCGAACAGGATGGCGTTCTCTGACATCTCCGGATAGATCGGTTCGCCGTTTTGCTCGGTGAACGGGGGAGTGAACATGTCGTGCCCATACCAGAAACCGAACAGGTGCCCGCGCTGCTCGTTCTTGCCCCAATGGGACAGGGTCGACCATGCTGGAAGCAGCGCCAGCACGGCGAGCACGATCATCGGCGATAATGATTGGCCCCGGTCTTTACCTTGCTCGTCACGGTGCACTAAAAATAACGCCGCCAGAAACACAATGAGACAAAACGCAAAACCGCGAGTGTAGTGGTTGAGGAAAAACTGTGTCTCCGTCAACTCGGTGGACCATTCGGCCATAGCCCAAGCGGCAGCCACGATCAGCCCGAAGCCAAGCGCAAGCCGCACCTGAAAATACCGCCGAGCGACCAGCGCACAAAACAATGTCACCCCAAACCCGATCCACATCGCGAGCACCACGTGCGACGCCGCGAAAAACACGCGCGTCATGTCCCGCCCATGCTTGTCCGGTGTCGGGTTGAGCAGGATCATCAGCAACCCAGCCAGGCAAATGTAAATGGCAAACGAGCCAATCATCCAGCCGCGCTCTCGGTTCTTCATCTTCAAAAGCAATGCAAATGGCAAGATCGCCAGCAGCATGAACACGCCGAACTCGTCCGCTGCACCTTCGATATACATCCGAATCTGCCCAAGGAATTGGAGGAAATCAGTTGTCGGGTTGGTCTGCTGGTATTGCCCGCGTGTGAAGGCGTGCATGAAGCCGAGCCACGTCCTTGGGTAACCCCAGTTGATCGGCGGGTTGGTCATCGAGGCGAGAGGCATGAACAGGTAAAATGCCGCTCCACCGGCATAGGCCAAACCGCTCCAAATGACCTTGAGCCCCTCACGAAACTCACGCACCGGGTTGAAACCACCTCGTCCACCATCCTGAGCCAGTGTCACAAACCACAGCAATCCTGCCATGGCGATAAAGCTCACACCGAGCATATGGAAGAGCACCTGCATCGGTGCGTTGCCGCTGAACAACTCGGTCGTGCCGGTCGCCATCGCCACCAGCACCAGCAGGTAAACCAACGCGTTGACTGTGAAAAAATTTCGCCCCAGCCGCGGGTGCGCAAACAAAATCACAGTCTCAATGCCCATCGCCGCTACGATCAATGTCTGGTGATTGCACAGGCAGATGCCAAACCAGAAAAACGTCCAGTACAGGTAACGCATCCGCGCCGTGTCCTGCGTCCAGCGGTAAAGACAGCACAACACACCCATGAGCGAGAGCACGCTCAGCGTGTACACCTCCACAATCACCGCCTGGCTCCACATGAACCCGCTGAAACCGAGCATCAATCCCGCCACACAGCCACCCACCAGCGTGACCCGCTTGGCCAAGCGCTCGTCCATGCCGCCAAGCCACTCGATGCCCTCGATGATTCGCGCTGAGGCACGGCAAGTCAGCAACGCCAGCAGACCGCTCGACAACGCCGCCGCGAACGCTGACGAGAGCGCTACCCGAAAAGCAATGTTCGAGATCGGCACCAGCTTGGTGAACAGCCATGTGTACAGCGTCCAAACCGGGTAACCGGGCGGATGCGGCACGCCGGCGTACATGGAGCCCACCGCCAGCTCGCCGCAGTCCTCCAAAGTAAGGTCCGGCGAAATCGTCAGGCAATAGCCGAGTAGCGTCACCAGCGTCGTGATACCGAACGCCAGCCAGTCCACCGGCCGAAAAAACGACTCCCCGGTGGCGAGTGCCCTGTCCGGTTTCAGCCAGCCCGGCATCGGGTCGGAGGAAACCGACCCGGCCGAAACCGGCTTGGGGCGCCTTGGGCGTTGCACCCGCTCTTTCTTGTTTTGTCCCATCAGGAATGCGCCGCAGCGCGAAGGCAGCCAAGCTAACACTCGACCGCGCCGAAAATCCATCCCCGAATCCGGTGACGCACCATTGCCTGTTGCCACCCGTGCCGGTTTCGCGGCAGAGTCGCCGCCGATGGTGCTGCCCCACAAGATCGCCACCCTGCTCTACTGCTTCGATGCCGCCGACCGGTTGCTGCTGCTTGAGCGCGCGCAGGAGCCCAACCTTGGCAAATGGAGCCCGCCCGGAGGCAAGGTGCGGGCCGACCAAGGCGAATCGCCCTACGCCTGCGCCTGCCGCGAGGCTCAAGAGGAAATGGGGCTCGACCTTCGCCCAGGCGACCTCCACCTCACCGGCCTCGTCAGTGAGGACGGCTACGAAGGCAGCACCCACTGGTACATTTTCCTATTTGAGGTCAAGCCACGCTTGGCCAAGCTGCCGCCACCCTGTCCGGAAGGACGGTTCGGTTTTTTCAGCAACGACGAAATGGCCAAGCTCGACGTGCCTAGCACCGACCGCGAACAGCTTTGGCCGCTGTTCCAGCAGCATCGCAGTGGCTTTTTCTCCGGCCACTGCCACTGCCTCGCGGACGATATTTTCGAGTGGACAACCGAGGAATCCTGCCATGACTGACGAGCCAATCATCGACCTCAACAGCGACGACTACTTCATGGGCGAGGCCCTGCGCCAGGCCATGAAAGCGTGGGAAGCCGAGGAGGTGCCGATCGGCGCGGTGATCGTGCACAAGGGCCGCATCATCGCCCGGGCGTTCAACCAGGTGGAACTGCTAAACGACGCCACCGCGCACGCAGAGATGCTCGCCCTCACCGCCGCCGAGGAGGCGATCGGCAACTGGCGTCTCACCGGCTGCACGCTGTACGCCACAAAAGAGCCGTGCCCGATGTGCGCCGGGGCAATGGTGCATTGCCGGCTCGATAGGGTGGTGTTCGGCGCGCCCGACCCCGAAGGCGGAGCCGCCGGCGGCGCGATGAACCTGCTGCAGCACGAGGGGCTCAACCACCACTGCACCATCACCGCCGGCGTGGGCGAGCAGCAGTGCGCCACCGTCCTGCGCGAGTTTTTTGCCGAGCAACGCGCCAAAAAAGCCGCCAAGAAAAACTGACCGCCTGACCAAGCCGGTCGTTGAAATAGCATCAAAGTGTCGCGCTTGCGCGGAAGGTCACTCCACCGACTGCAACGGGTGGATCGGTCCAGCGAAGGCGTCGCAATGCTTTCAACAACCGGCAGCGAGATTGGAGAGGTATCGGAAGTTTTAGTTCCCTTCGGCTTTCACTCCGCACCGGTCTTGCCGCCATGTTTGCGGAGGAGTCCGGCGGTTTCGGGGTTTGCAGCCGCATCAACCGGTGTTTCGCCATCATCATCCTTCGCATTCACATCAGCTCCCTTGGCAACCAGAAGTTCGATAATTTTGTTGCGTCCCTCAGAAGCAGCTTCGTGCAGGGGAGTCCATCCATCCTTGTCTTTTGAGTTTACATTCGTGCCAGCGGCCAAGTGCTGTTTGACAACTTCAATATTACCGTCTTCGACTGCATCGTAGATTGAAATATCTGGAACCGGCGGCCCACACCCCACCAACAGCAGGGCTGAGATTGTTGTTATGAGGAGGTGTTTCAAATGGCAGGAACTTCTTAGCTGTTTATTGCTGTTTTTAAGGTGTTTATAATTCGCTCATTGTCTAATCTGTTTTTCACAGCAATTCTTAGATAACTTTCTCCAATAGATGCTCCCATGGAACTGACGTTCCTTATATATACCCCTTCCAAAACACAAGCTTCCACAACATCTTTTGCGCATTTCCCTGCCTCAGGAAGTTTACAAAGCAGGAAATTCGCTGCACCGGAAAAAACCTCCAAACCAATTCCACTCAGCTCAGAACTGAATGCTTCCTTGAGTACATGAGTTTCCCTGTAACGCGCCTCGTAGTAACCAGGGTCCTTTAATGCATAAATACCAGCAAGTTGGGCTGGCATGCCAATCACCCATGGGGGAGTGATCGTTCGTAATGGTTCCATTTGATGTCGCCCGCCACAAAGATAAGCAACGCGCGCGCCACTCAGCGCATATACTTTTGACATGGATTTGCAGACAATAATGTTTTCGCTGGATGCTGCAATCTGCTCTAGCGATTGATCAAAGCCCACGTATTCCATATAGGTTTCATCCACCCAAACCCTAGTGGTCAGAGAAATTTGGCTGAGCATTTTTATAATATTCTCTTTCGACAAATACTTCCCGGTTGGGCTGTTAGGATTAACGAGAACAATTAAATCGTATTTCTTTTTGAGAGCTTGCTCAAAATCGTTTAAATCTAATGCGAACTCGTTCTCACATTTCAAACGAACTCGATCCACCCTGCATCGCACAACTTTTTCAAGCACGTGCGAATACTCCCCGTAAGTCGGATCGAGGATTAACACCTTTGAAGACTGCGTTAACCATTGTCTAAATGCCCTAAAAATTAGATCAGAAGAACCTGCTCCGGGAAGAACGTTACACGGTTTTACGCCTCGTGCATCTGCCACCTCTGAGAGAAAACCTTCGCAACCGGTTGGGGGGGATGTCCTTAACAACCAAGATAAATTTTCGTTTACCGCAGAAATAATTTTCGGCGAAGGCGGAAACCAAGCATCAAGGACATCCGCATTAACAATAGAATTTTTTTTGTCTAACTTATCAAAGCAATTGCCAATCGCATTAAAAAAAGCACCGCCATGAAAACAGGGAACTGGTGGATTAAACGGAACAGGTAGTTGCCAATCTGTTTGATCAAAAAATCTATCGAGTATCTTCTCTTTTTCCTCGGACTTGGCCCGGAGCTGGGCAACTGCTCCAAGCAACAGGTCATATGTCAATGCACCGGATTGAGCTGAAAGCCCCAACGGTTGGAATCCCAATCTCTTGTACATTTCACTGATCCTACGATGACCAATAATTACAATCTGCCTGCCTCCATGAGACTCTACCCACCTGAGAGCTCCATACATTAATAAACCGGAAATGAAACTCCCTCTATGCTTCTTGAAAACAGTTAAGAGACGAGTTTCCCAAACAGATTCGTCGACTCTAAAAGGAAGATCACTTCTTTTAAAATACTTATCTATTGAAAACGCTCGTTTGCCCGGTGGCGTCAAACTAATGAATCCTGCCAATTCTTCCCCAACGTGTACAACAAAATTTACGTTGTAAACATCGAGGGGATCGCCTAAACGCCCAAAACAATTCGTTTCATGTTGCCCCAACTCAGCAGCGTAAACATCGTGTCGATGATATGCTAATTCTTCATCTTGCTCTTTCGTAGATATGCTTATCTGATACCGACGTTTATTTAAGCTGATCTTTTTTACCACAATTACTTCCCTTCAGATTTGACTGTCGTTGTCCCGCAATCCACCAATAACACGGCTATACCTTATTATCATTACGGTTCTCATTTTTCGATTCGCTGACTATTTCCAGCAATTGAGGAGGCAATCTAACAGTGATTTCATGAAATCCGTTCATTGATAAAATCAATGGTTGTATTGATTTAATCGATACTCACCCCACCAACAGCACGGCTGCGATTGTTGTGAGCAGGAGGTGTGTCATTTCCCTTCAGCTTTCAATTCTTCACCCGTCTTGGCTCCGTGTTTGCGGAGGAGGTCGGCGATGATTGTGTTTTTGTTTCTGACAGCCCAATCCAGCGGTGTTTCCCCAAATCTAATGGTTACGTTAACATCCGCCTCTTTGGCGATAAGCAGCTCAACGATTTCCTGATAACCAGAAGAAGCTGCTTTATGCAAGGGAGTCGTGCCTCCGTTACCGTTCAAGTTTGCCCCTTTGGCGACAAGTAGTTCGACCATCCCGGTTAAACCTTTACTGACGGCAGTAAACAAGGGGGTCTCTGCATAAGCATCCTGTGCATTTACATCCGCTCCATTGGCCACCAATAATTCAACAATTGTCTTGCGACGATAATTCACGGCAGTAAACAAGGGCGTTTCCTTGCGCTCACCACCTTTGGCCATCACATCAGCACCTTTGGCAATCAGCAGTTCTGCAATTTCCATGTGACCTGCGCGAGCTGCAAGATGCAGGGCAGTCACGCCATCAGCATCCTTTGCGTTCATATCCGCACTTTTGGATATGAGCAATTCAGCAACTTTTTTTTGACCTCCACGGGCCGTATAGTGCAGGGCAGTTGAACCCCATTTATTATTCGCATCCACTCCGGTGCCAGCTGCAAGATGCTGCTCGACTGCTGCAATGTTCCCCTTCCATGCAGCCTGGTGTATTGAAATACTTGGCGTTTCAACTTTGGCTGTCGTCGATTCTGGATTTATCCCTCGAGCGGGATCAGCACCTTTATTCGCTGAAACCGCTTTGGGTGGGGTTGTAGGTTTTGCAGCTTCAGCAACTGGTTCAGCTGGTTTTGCTTCTACTGGAGGAGGCGATGGCTGCGCTGGCGCTTCAGCAACGGGTTCAACTGGCTTCGCTTCTGATGAAGGAGCTGATTGCTGCGACTCACCACACCCCGCCAGCACCACGGCTGCGATTGTTGTTATTAGTAGTTGTTTCATTTGCCTTCGGTTTTCAATTCTATACTCGTCTTGTAGCTCACAGTTTTTTAGCAATCTGCTGCTGGTAAAGCGACCAAACCCGCTCTCTCAACCACTTGGCCTGTTCCGGGCTTAGTTGCTTGTCCGGAAAACGGGCTTCAGCGTGTAAATCAACATGGTCGTTTTCCCGGGGATCTTTCCCCGTTATGAAAGTGAAAAACAGGCAGCCTGAGGCGTGCTGCGCAAGCGGCGTGCCGTGAACCTTGTCGGCAAACCACGCATCGACCCCGAATCGACCAACCCCCTCGGCCCACAGCAACCCCGTGGGCGCCAGAATGACGGGATGCTTCTTGCCTTCAATCTCCATGTCATCCAACGCAACCTTCAACTCCTTGTGCTTGGCTAGATTTCTCGCTTTTCGATCGGCATTATGGGTCAAGTCTCGCGTGAGATAACTGATGGACACGACGGTTCGCGCGCCCGAGCGCACAATGTGTTCGTGCATCTCCTTGAATGCAGTGATTTCCTCTTTTGCGCCCGTGTCAGTTGCAAAGGCACTGTAACGAGTCACCAGCACGACATAGGCGAAATGCCCCTTCTTGATCAGGTCCAGAATGCGCCGGTCCTTGATCTGTCCGATGAGGAAGGGAGAAATGCGTCTCCCCCTTGGAGTCGATTCAAGGTGCTTGTAACTGCCTGACGCAACATGATCAACGCCCGCCTCAGCGCAGTAGCCGTTGAACGGCACCATGCAGCCGCCATGAGCGTGAAAGGTGCTGTTGGTCAGGAACAACACTTTCTGCTTCATCAACTTCTTGGCCTTCGGCTTGGTTGGCTTGGGTGTTTGCTGTTTTACATCAACGACAGCAGTCCTGACAGAGGGTGGTTTCTTCGTCGCCTCCCCTTTCCCGTATCCCACGCTTAATCCGAGAGCCAACAAGCCTGCGAAGGTATGCAAATGTTTCATATTGGCCACCAACAGCTCAGCGTAATTGTTTATTGCAATGATGTTTAAGCAAGCCGGTTTGAACAGCATTTCGAGCCATCATTTCCCTTCAATCTTCAATCCCTCGCCCGTCTTGGCTCCATGATTGCGGAGGAAGGCGGCAAGTCCATTTTGTTCTCTCAGGTAGGCCAAGTCGAGTGTGGTAAAGCCGCCTCCCTTCATCCTTGCATTCACTTCCGCGCCCTTGGCTACAAGCAACTCAGCAGCCAGCGCATGCCCTTGATCCACAGCTTGATGCAAAGGGATCCAGCCGCGCACATCCCTTGCATTGACATCCGCACCATGGGCGAGGAGCAGTTCGATGACATCGACGTGCCCCCGAAAAGCCGCCGCATGCAACGGCGTGTTTCCCGATGCAGTCATCGTATTTGCATCCGTACCCGCATCCAGATGTCGCCTCACACCCTTGAGGTTTCCGTCAAAGGCGGCCTTGTGAATCAACATCGCGGTTGTCGTCCCACATCCCACCAACATCACGGCTGCGACGATTGTTGTTATGATGAGTTTCATAAGCCTGAAGTGCGTCAAAAAATAGCAGACCACCCGTAACCGTCCAACTCCAATCAGTCAACCGAACAGGAAACATTTCTATTACAGGTGGGCTATTTTGTTAATCGGCATGTTGTGTACCTGTATGATGGTAATCATCAACCTCAACAAAGTAGCCGCCGAATGGAATTAACGCTTGATCAAGCAGGATCGAAACATGCCGACAACTATTCCGACTCCATTATTTATTGTGCCTGAAAAGCAGGATCGTCAGTGAGGCAGCCATCATCACCCCGATAAAGAGAATGGGAAGCGAAACCACGACGGAGGCTGTTTGCAATGATTCAAGCACGTCCTTTTGCTGTTCGTTTCCAGTCAGCCGACCAAGTGACAATAGAGCAAGTGGCAACACTCCCAGCCCAATCGCCCATACCACCCGATGCCAGCGGGCAGGATGCTCGCTAGGTTTAAGTTTTCTCGTGGCGGCTGCAGCCAAGGTGTAGGAGGCAGAATCATAGGTTGTCGCCGCAAAGGAGACACAAAGCAAAAAAAAGAGCGGCAGGCTCCATTTGCCCAGCGGTAGCGAGGTTATCACCTGAATCACGGCCGCATGCTTGTTTTGCTCAAAGGCCTCGATGATTTTTATTCCTTGTTCCTGCTCAAGGTATAGCGAGTAGCTGCCAAGAATCATGAAGCAGATGGTGCAGCCAAGCGTCCCAAAAAACAAAACCCCCAGGATCAATTGGCGCAATGTTCGACCGCGGGAAATCTTGCAGATGAACATTCCCACAAATGGTCCGAGGGCCAGCCACCATGCCCAATAAAAAACTGTCCATTTTTCGGTGAACGCTTTGTTTTGTGCCGGATAACCCACACCGCTCATTTCCGGCAAATGGGTCATCATGAAAAGTAAACTATCAAGACCTTGCCTCGCAATGTATTTTGCCGGACCCCAGGCAACAATCACCCCCATGAGCATGAATATCAGAACGATATTTATGTTCGACAACTGCTTGATGCCGCGCTCCAAACCGACGTAGACACTCAGCGCGATTATGGCCACCACCAAGGCAACGGCGCCAAGGGTAAGTTCAAACGATTGTTCCACACCGAAAAATGCACCAAACGATTCGGTGATCAACGGCGTGGTCAGACCGATGCCTGTTGTTGCCGAACCCAGAAGGCCAACCATGAACAAAACATCTATGACTCTGCCCGGCACTTTCCGGGTGCTGCCACGCAAAATTGGTCGACACGCAGAAGAAAGGTTCAATGATGATTCATTGCGAACATGATACGCGTAACCAAGGCAGACCGCCGGTAGGCAATAGAGTGACCAACCGATGATACCCCAGTGAAACATTCCGTATGAGGTTGACCACTTCAACGCTTCCTCCGAGCGTGGTTCCCTCTCAAAGGGAGGGTTCTCATAGTACTCAACCCACTCAACCGTACCCCAGTAAAGTATCGCAGTGCCAATGCCGGTGGAAAACAACATGGCTATCCAGCTTAATGTTGAATGTTCAGGGTGCTCATTTGACGGTCCAAGCGTTATGGACCCGAATGGTCCAAGTGCAACGAGCAGCAAAAAAAACAGTACACCGATCCCGAACCAGATGTAGAGCAAACCGGTTTTGCCCGTAATAAAAGAGAATGTCCCTGTGATTGCCTCTTGGCTGGCCTGTGGGGCTAGAAGCAGCAATAGTGTGACAACGGCAATCACAATTCCCGTTGCAGTAAAAATAAACCAATCGATCTTAGGCTCTT
>Ga0187827_10004691_pt1 | contig 16607 bp, 14 predicted proteins | sample ETNtaG_39_FD_167969 | JGI IMG/M metagenome (GOLD analysis project Ga0187827, IMG submission 167969) | Marine microbial and viral communities from oxygen minimum zone, Eastern Pacific Ocean - ETNP2014_SV_150_PacBio MetaG (Illumina Assembly) | ecosystem: Environmental > Aquatic > Marine > Hypoxic...
CTAATTAGTGAAGTTGCACTTTTCTTCCTAGCCATTTTCTTTACTTTTTAAGATTAATAAAATTATAAAATATATATCTTAAATTTGACTCGTGAAAAGTTCACTTTTTGCTGAAACTATACAAATAATACCTACGAATATTGTTATTACACCAACTGCTTCGACTACATTTGATACATATTCAATATAAAGTTTGATATTCTCCATAATTAATTTTTTGTGTTTAATTTAAAAAAACCGAGTATAAAATATTTTTAAAAAATCACCATCTTGTTTGTTAGGCTATTTCTAACAGTTTTATACCTAAAATTTTATTTGTTTTATTATATTTAGGAACGTAAAATATGTAAAAATATAAAAAGTTTACAGCAATATACCATTAGATTAGTCATATCATAGATAAAAACCTATTTACACTTAATATTATAAGTGTAAATAGGAAATATTGTAGTACCTAAATGTAAATTTATTATAAAATGGTTGTCTTAAAGAGCTTCAGCCTTGGCTGTTGACATTTTTGCAAATTCTGCATCCATTTTTGCTGCAGTAAGGTACATATCTCTTGCATTATCTTTATCGCCTAATTTTGCAAGGTAATCACCCATTGAATCATAAGCATTAGGTTCATCGCTATGAAAAGCTAAATAGATTGCAAAATGTTTTCCAGCTAGATCCATGTTACCGTTATTCATGTATGCGTAACCCATAATGTTATTTAAGGGCCCACTGATAGGATATCTTTTAAGAGCTTTTTTATAGAATTCAATTTGTGTATCAGGATCTGATATGGTAAATCCATACCAAAACATTAACATCATGTCATCATTTGCATAGGCAAGAGCCTCTGAGAGTATGTTCTGCCTTTCTTGAGAAGTAAGAGAAGGGTTATAAGCAGATATTGTGAGTTTTTCTGCTGTTGAAGCACCATCAAGTTTACTTTCAATAACTTTCAAAGTATTATTTAAGCCCTCTTTATTATCATTTACTATATAAGCATGTAACTGTCCAAGATGAGCTGATGCCCAATTAGGGTCAGCAGCAACTAGAGAATCGGACAACCTAACTCCCTCATTAATACGCATATTTAGCATTGCATCACGCATTTTCCAGTAACCTTCCGAATCATCTCCAGATGTGGTAGATGGATACATATAATTATCTGCCATTGAATTCGAGTTAACCCAGTAAAATCTTTTCCAGTAAAGTTTATCCTTCATTTTTGAAATAATTGCATGAAACTGAAAGTCATCTATTTCAACTCCATCTAAATACATTGATGCCTTACCAAATACACTTGCATTATTACCATATATGTCAACAGAGTAAACCTCTGACACAGCTGAATCTTCCACAAAGCTAGTGCTATCAATATTTTTAGGATCCCAATATCTAGGTGGATAATTTGCAAACATGACATATATTGAGTCGTTAAAATCATTAATAAATGGTTCAACGGCTTCTGCCCCATTTACTCGTTCTGCAAAGTGAACATTAACAAAATCTTCCACTTGTTTTTCGTTTAACCCTTTGTTTGTGCAGCTAGCAACAAATAAAGTTAAAATTACAATTCCTAATAAGTTAATTCTTTTCATTTTTTTTGGTGTTTTAATACTATTTTCCTAGTCGTAACGCTTTTCGGATATCGCGACGTTTTTTAAAGTGGTTTCTGCACTCCACAATATAGTTATCGATGATTTATCATTTGCTAGTTATTAGGTTGTAGTATTTTATAAGTAGATATCACTAGTGTTGCGTTAAGATTTACAAATTTAGTATAAATAACTTTGTTTTAATTAATTACAAGCGTTCTTTGATTTTTTGATTTGAATTCACTGACCTTTGAGGTTTTTATCTCTAAGGTTATGAATCAAGGTAAGTATGTATTTGCTCAGATAAATAATTTCGTCATACGATATGAGTTTGACAAATGTGTTGATCGCTATCAAGGGAATTATAGGATACGTGACTTTAGTTGTTGGAGTCAATTTTTATGTATGATGTTCGGACAGCTTACGCATCGTGAAAGTATCCGTGATATAGCAATATGCTTGAAAGCACATCAAAACAAAATTTACCATATTGGCATCAAGCAAGTTATTTCACATTCAACAATTACCCGTGCAAACGAAAGCCGTGATTGGCGCATTTATGCTGATTTCGGAAAATACCTTATCGACCTGGTTAGACCCTTATACACAGATGATAAAGACTTTAGCATCGATTTAGATAATACTGTTTATGCACTGGACTCCACAACAATTGACTTATGTCTGAGTGTTTTCCCTTGGGCAAAGTTCAGAAAGAATAAGGTAGCTGTGAAAATGCATGCAGTAATTGATTTGCGTGGCAACATTCCAGTGTTTATCGACATTACAGATGGTAAAGTTCATGATGTAAACACTCTTGACCTGATTGATTTCGAACCAGACGCCTTTTATGTAATGGACAAAGCATATGTCGACTTTGAACGGTTGTATGATATTGAAATCTGTAAAGCATTTTTCACTATTCGTGGTAAAGACAACCTAAAGTTTAAACGTATTAATTCAACCAAAGTAGATAAATCAACTGGGCTGAAATGTGACCAAATAATAAAGTTGACAGGTGTAAAAACTTCAAAAAGATATCCGAAAAAATTGCGTAGGATTAAATACTGGGATGCTGAAAACAAATTGCTTCTTGTTTTTTTGACAAACAACTTTATAGTTGATGCTTTGGAAATTTGCATGCTATATAAAATGAGATGGCAGATTGAATTATTTTTCAAGTGGATAAAACAGCACTTGAGAATTAAAACTCTTTGGGGATATTCTCCTAATGCAGTAAAAACACAAATATGGATAGCGATTTGCACTTATCTATTGATCGCCTTGGTAAAGAAGCAATTAAAAAGTGATCTCTCTTTGTATGAAATTACACAAATCTTAGGCGTGTCAGTATTCGATAAAACACCTTTAAATGAGTTACTTACCAATTTTTCAAAGAACGAAAGAAATAAAATAAATTATAATCAATTGAATATGTTCGATTTATAACGCAACACTAGTGAGTAGATATTTATAATATATTTTATTATCTAGGTGTTTTATTCGAAATTTATTGGATTCAATTTTTTTTGTCTTATCAAAACAATCATATGGTGAGTAATCATATTCCTTTAATTCTTCTAATTTAAGTCCGTTTTTAATTAAACTGTTTACTACTTCACTCATGCTATGATTCCACGTTACATATTCTTGAGTTATATCAGCAGTTTTATCTGCATAGGTGCCAATCTCCGTTTCTACTATTGGTCCTGAATTAAAATAACTATAATCAATTTTATCAAAACCATCATTAAACATCCAAACTACAGGATGAAACTCAACAAATATAAATTTACCATCTAATTTGAGGTATCTAGAAATGATATTTGCCCATTTATTTAAATCTGGAAGCCACCCAATTACGCCATAGCTTGTGAAAATAATATCAAATTGCTTATCCAGGTGGTTTGGTAAGTCATATATGTTACAACATATAAAATTCACTTTTGAATCTTCATCCTTTGCAATTCTTTTTGCATGCTCGATTGCCTTATCTGATATGTCAATTCCTGTAACATCAGCTCCAAGCCTACCTAGTGAAATAGTATCTTGTCCAAAGTGACATTGCAAATGCAAAATTGATTTCCCTTCAAGGTTACCAAGTAAGTCTAATTCAATAGATTTCAAGGATGTTTTACCATTTTGGAACCCGTCGAGGTCATAAAATTCAGATTTTATATGTACATCTGTTCTATTATTCCATGAATGACGATTTATTTCCAAATATTCATCTTCCATTACCATTTTAGATATAATTAGTTTGCTTACTCTGTGGTTTGAATTCGAAATTATCCTTTTTACTTTATTTCCATGTCAAATGCTTGTTCATGCTGCAAAGATATGTCTGTATGATGATGAACCAGCCTCCATATTCCATCTTCTAAGTGAAAAATATTTGTGGCTCTATGATTTACATTTACAAGTTTTCCATCAGGTCCAATATTTGTACCTTGTTCAACACAGGTAACATATCCAACATCATTACCAGCAAATACATTCATATTGGCACATACAATTTTGCCTCCTAATTTCATTTCGGATACTTCTTTAAAATTTTTACCAATTTCATCCCAACCTTTTAAGTATCCTCCAAAAGGTCCCATGAAAGTAATTGAATCAGAATGTGACCAAAGTTTATTCAATGGTTCAAAATTGCCCATAAACATTTCGTTTAGTCCAGCATAAAGTTTATTATTAGCTTCAATAACTTCTTCAGTTCTCATATTTTTAGTTTTTAAATTTTCCATTGATTGTAGCTTGTTATCGCAGGAATTAACAGAAATAATAGTAGCAATAACCAATATTGGTAATGACAAATATAATAAATTTTTCATAATATATTCAATATTTCAATCGAATTATCACATAATTATTTTAAAAATAACCGCTATAAAACAAGTTCTGCTGATCCTTTGGCATATGTAAAAGAATCAGACCAATAATTGGTCCATCTAAGTTTTCTGTCTATACCCCTTTCAATAATCCATTGCTCACCCACCTCACTTACTATTCTATTACCATTTTCTTTAATTGTTGCCTCCCAGTGAACAATTCCATTTACCTGTACGCGTTCTGGATTTTCTGAAAGAACTTTAATTGATAAATCACCCACCCATTCGTGTACTTCATCGCAAAGTGAACGATGTAATTCTTGATGTGCCTCAAGTTTTAGCCATGATCCATTGGGAGCAAGAACTCCCGGATTCACAAATAAATGTTCGGCTTTTGAACCATGAACACCACTTTTGACAATTTTCCAAAAGTCATGCCCTAGATTTTTAATTTCATTTTCAGTAATCATAGCTTTAGTTTTTGAGGTTTATGTAAATCACTTATTTCTTGAATGTTGTAAATAAAATTAACTTTTTCATAGGTTTGAGTTTTAGTTATAGTTTAATAAATATTGTTGAGTATAAATATTTTGAATTTATAATGGTTATATTATATATCCCAGGTTTCAATCTTTTTATTTCATCAATTTTTACTTTATTCACATTTCCCAGAGTTTTATAATTAATTACTTGCCTGCCGTTTATATCAGTCACCTTTATATCATAAGATTCTGTATCAGGAAGGCTAATTATTAATTCAGATACTGATGGATTTGGGTATATTGAAAATTTATCTACAAAATCAAGTTTAGGAACTTCTGTTATTGGATTAATTGTTCTATATAATAGGTTTGAAGAATATTTAATAATATATACATGACTATTATAGCTTATGTATACTTTATCAATGTGCCTGAAAGGCAAATCGCCAGTAATATCCGCCCATGTTTCGCCGTCGTTATATGAACAATAAACTCCACCAGGGTATCCTTCCATTGCGCAACCAATAAAAATTGTATTACAATAGTTTATTTTCATGTCATTGACTAAAGCATTTGTATTATAAATATTCACCCACGATGTACCAAGAGTGTCAATTGCTTTGTAAACCCCTCCATTAAATCCATAAACACCAGCAAACAACTTGTTGTCGGAATTTTTTTCAATTGAATTTACTATAAGAAATCCAAGACCAACCTGATTCCATGTTTCACCTTGATTATCTGAGCGGTAAATGCCACCGGGATCAGTCCCCCCCCAAGAGGTTGAGCCGGCAAATAATAATCCTTCACTGGTTTCCTCTATATCGGTTATAACTTCCGTGTTGTAGCCACTCCAAACTGTATCCCATGTAACCCCAAAATCTTGAGATTTAAACATGTTTCCCCAAGCTCCATAAAATAGAGACTCAAACGAAGATTCAAAAACACAAGTTGCTTTTAATGTGAATCCTTGATAAATATTCCAATTATTATTACCTAAGTATTTACAAATCTCTCCACCTGCAGCAAAGGCAATTAATTCATTGTTAGATGTATATATTATTTGTGTAATACTATGTTCTTCTAATCCTATATAATTTATAGATTGAAAATTATTATTCGAATAATAAACTCCATTATGGGTGGCTAAATAAATGTCTTCCTCGTAGAAGTACAATGATTTTATATCTATAGAATCGGACAAAATTACCTGTTCCCAATTATTCTGATTATAAGCAGAATTTCCGAAACACAATAACAAAAAGATAAGGAACAATTTAGAAGTCATTTTGAACATTTTAAGTTATTTAGTTTTTAAAAAAATCTGAGATCACAAAGAATGTATTTGCCAATAATAAATTGTTTTATTGATTTTATTGGTTTAATGTGCTAATATACATTGATTTTACGAAGAATGAATATAAATTATGGTAACCTATAGTATTGATATGTTGTACAATACTACCCTTTCGAGTAGGTTTTACACTACTCCTCATCTCCTTGAATAAGGAGACACTAATGTGCTTTAAATATGTATCCCTTTTATTTCAGAGATAAGAACGGTTCTTATCTATTATATAGAACGGTTTACAAGAATCTAATACGCTTTTTGTTTTTGATGTTTTTTGCGCAGTTTTGCATAGTGCCAAAAAACAAAACGCCATAAAATCAACATTTTACGGCGTTTTGCGCATTTCTGCATAGTCTTTCAGCGGAGGGTAAGGGATTCGAACCCTTGGTGCCCCTGAAGGCACAACGGTTTTCGAGACCGCCCCGTTCGACCACTCCGGCAACCCTCCGGCGCAAAAATAATAAAATGTCACCATGTTAATAATTATCAACACTGATTCTGGTTCTTTTGACAAATACGAATTCAACACTAAATAATCCACTCCAATTTGTTTATTTTTGGACAATATTGCCTTAAAATGAATAGAATAAAAAGCTCAGGGTTTTGCGCAGAATTATTACTTGTGCTAGCTGCTATAGTATGGGGATTTGCATTTGTTGCCCAGAAGGCAGGAATGGAAGATATCGGGCCAATGGCTTTTAATGGAATTAGGTTTCTGCTTGGCAGTATTTCACTATTTCCTCTTATTTGGTATTACGATAAAAAAGGGAATTTCGTTAAGCAAAAATCAAGTAAAAACAAAGAACTATGGAAAGCTGGGTTCATCAGCGGGCTTGTTTTATTTGTAGCGGCCTCAGTCCAACAAATAGGTATTGTTTATACAACAGCGGGAAATGCAGGATTTATAACAAGCATGTATGTTATACTTGTTCCGGTATTTGGGTTAGCATTTAAGCAAAGAGTAAATATGCAAACATGGATTGGAGTAGTAATAGCCCTAATCGGGTTATATTTCCTGTCGGTTAGTGAGGGATTGGTCCTTGTTATTGGTGATCTACTGGTATTTGGAAGTGCTTTCTTTTGGGCAGCTCATGTACTATTAGCAAGTTATTATGCACCAAAGGTTAATGTAATTAGACTTGCAGCAATTCAGTTTGGAGTTACTGGGATTCTTAGCCTCATTATTTCGTTTTTTACAGAATCCTACGGGTTCGAGAATATCTATGCAGCTGCAATACCACTTTTATATGGAGGTTTGATGTCGGTAGGACTAGGATTTACACTACAATTAGTAGCTCAACAAAAAGCTAATCCTACTCATGCTGCTATTATTCTTAGTACCGAAGCGGTGTTTGCTGCAATAGGAGGGTGGTTAATTTTGAATGAACACCTTACAACCATAGAAACAGTGGGAGCAGGGCTAATGCTCACAGGTGTAGTGCTATCTCAATTGAAAAAGAAAATTTGAATTAAGTTTTCCAGGTCTTATTTAATATCTGGACTATTTCCACATATCAACACCAATATTAATATCTGCTTCACTAGCAGGTAAGAAAGTACCGTAAATAGATGAAACAGTGCCAAACGTAATTGATGCCACACCATCTTTAGTAACGGTAATACTTATATTAATTGGCCTGGGGTTCGACTTATGTGTAACATTAAAATTTATGAAGATCGGTTTTTTATCGTTCTTAGGTGGTTTATACTTATAGTTTGACATATTTCCACTAATAGTTATGCCCCCAAGTCCATTCATCGAAAAATACTGGGGTGTTTCAATCTGAATAATGCAAGAATCACCAAATGCATATAAAAAATTCAGTCTTTTTGTTATAACATACGCATGACCAGTTCTTATGCTGGTAACTCTTTCAAATTCAATTACAAATTTGCGTTCCTGAGCAATTCTTTGAAAAATAAGCCAGTTAGCATCTTCCTTCTCTGCTTTCTCTCTCTTAATTTTAGCCTTTTCAGTTTTGCGCTGTTCTTTGGGAGTCAATTTTACTTCTTCCTGTGCATACGAAACCATAATTAGCAGCATCAATATGCAGGTCATGATAATTTTAGATGTATGTTTCAATGGTTAGTGAGTTTATAAGTAAAAATTATTTCCACATGTCAACACCAATATTTATACTAGACTTGTCAACAGGCATGAAAGTACCATAAACAGATGAGATAGTACCAAAAGTAATTGTTGTTACATCATCTTTGGTGACAGTAATACTTACATTAACAGGCTCGGCCTGAAACTTATGCGAGACATTAAAGTTTATGAATATTGGTTTTTTATCATCTTTAGGAGGGTTGTACTTATAGTTAGAAACAATGCCATTAATAGTTCTTCCACCTAGTCCATTTTCAGACAAATACTGTGATGTCTCAAACTGGATTATAGCAGAGTCACCATGCATATATAAAAAATTCAATCTTGGCGTTAGTATCAGTTCACCACCGGTTTTAGGGTTGAATGTCCTCTGAAACTCAATAACAAATTCTTGTTCTTGAGCAATTTTTTGATATATAACCCAATTAGCATCCTGCGTCTCGTTCTTCTCTTTTTTAATCTTGGTTTTTTCTGCTTCTCGTTGTTCCTTCTTAGTCATTTTTACATCTTCTTGTGCATTCGAAAACATAAATAGCATTGACATAATGCTTACAAGGATAATTTTAGTTGGATTTTTCATGATTATATAGAATTAAGTAATGTTTTTTTCTTTACAACAGAAAGCTCAAATCAGAACCCGACTTGTGCTCTGTTGGTTCACAGTCAAATTGAAATAATAGTGCATCACGGCTGCCAAGTAACTTCATAGAGTCGTCATCAACATAGAGCAGGCTTGCCTCACGTAATCCTAATACTTTCATATTTTTATTAACCACAAGAAACTCCTCAATACGCTGCTGACGAGTTTCTCCACCGTGTCCTTCAGGATTAGCATCTAAATAATGTGGATTTATTTGAAAGGGGATAACGTTCATGCAATCGAAACTCAAAGGCTGTATAATTGGCATATCGTTGGTTGTCATAAGTGATGGACACGCAACATTCGATCCTGCGCTCCAGCCCATATATGGAATTCCTGCTTCAGCCCTATTTTTAATTGCATCCATTATTCCTGTTCTCTGCATTTCGGCAACCAAATGAAATGTGTTACCTCCTCCAACGGCAATTGCTTCAGAACTGTTCACTAATGCCACCGGATCTTCAGAATCATGTACCGAAACAATTTCAACCCCCATTGCATTAAAAACCTCGCTAACCTTCTTCGCATAAACGTCGTATGATGCCGATAAACTTTCCTCTGCTAACCCAACTCCGGCGTAAGGCACAAATGTTATGCTACTAACGTTTTCTGCTATAAGAAAATCTTTTATATATTTTTGAGGCCATGCCAGATAAGGTTCTCCAGCCATGGTTGAATTACTGATCAGTAATAATTTCCTTTTCATGTGTTTATAATTAATATTTTATTGGTCACATGGAACTCCCGATGTAAAATTTAATCATTTTCTTGCATTAATTAATGATTAAATTTATTCATGTTCGTTTCATCTAATATATTTTTATTGCTCTGCGAAGGTAAGAGATTTTATTCTATTTAATTCAATAATCGGTATTTTAAATATGCAACTTTGAAATGTGAAAACCACTTATCACCAGAAGTATATTCGTCCAGCATTTGATTAACAGATGCTTTTATTTTATCATCACGTTCTGCAAATTTCCTGGCAACATCATTGGTTACATGCTTTATGCTTTTTGAAGTACCACGTTGATCCTTGAAAATTTTAACATAACTGAAACTCTTAACCGGTTCATTATTTTGTAAATAGTATTCTGCAGTTGCCATTGTAAGGTGGGGCGATTTTTGATTAATAATGAACGATTCAAGGCTAGGGAAATATATATCATAGTGAAAGAGATCGTGATAGTTATAGTAAACAAGCAAATTAATATACAGAGGTATAACCTCAGCATAACCCTCACTAAATAGTTTATCAGCTACATTATTGTACTGCTTATAAAAGCTTAATACTGAACTATATTCATTTATTATTCCCTTTACTTCGTTGTCCTCAATATCGCATTCTGCATGACTTGCCCTGAACTGTTCAGATTCTTCAATTAAACTGCCTAACATGCTGAATTGTTCGTTTTTGATAACAATCTGCATTTTTTTTGTTAAATCAGAATATTTAATTTCATTTGAGACACACTTACGTGATCTCATTTGTTCACTAAGCTCAGCTAATGCCATATTAATTCGGCTATTACTATTCGAAAAATATTTATCATTAAGCCTAATTGCTTCTGCTTGTACGCTTTTAGCCTCTTTAATTCTATTGGCCCATGTATGGTATTTAGCCTCATTTATTAATTCAATTATTTCAGGCTCTGCAGCAAATTCTATTAACCTGTCGAGTTCAATAAAATCTTCTTGCAAATATTGCTGAAGAGACTTTGCATATAGTAGTTTCTCAAGTGCAATGGCTGATTGCTGCGCTTCCAGAAGAATCTCACCCTCATGCAAAAACGCTAGAAATAGCAAATACGATAACTCAGCGAATCTGGTATTCTCAGCTTCGAGCAAGCAACTATTACCCGACAAATATTGTGCAACTTTAGTAAGTTGAAGACGAGCATCGGGATATTGTCCCTCAGTTATTTTCTCGTCAATCTCATCTAAAAATCTCCTTATATTTCCAGAATGCGACAAGCATTGTAAAGAATCAAGCATTCTACAGGTTGGTGAGTTAACCAGGTTCCTGCATATATTCATCGCGGCAGCAAGTCTCACGAGGGATGTTTCAAATTTTCCAATAGCAATAAATTGCAATGCTATATCGTATTGTAGTTGTAAATACTCACTAAAGGCAGTATCCGGCAGTTGTGCATTAGAGATCATCGACCTGTTCAATTCAAATACTTCATCTGCTTTACGGAAGTAGGAGGTACCTAATTCGAAGTTTTGTATTGCAAACGCACCATTGCCTACCCTTAAATAAGATGATGCAACTCCATCTAATGCGGCTATAACTGCATTATTATATTTTGAAGTAAGGGTAGAATTGAACCAGTCATTGATAAATGAAGCATTGTTTAGCAACAATAATGCATCAGCATAATTCTTGTCAGCTATAACGACATAGGTCAAATTAACAAACCCATCAAATATGCATTGATTTATTTCTACTGATTTGGTCAAAGTGTTTTGCTCATAGTAGTTGGTTACTAATTGTATATTTTCTTTTTCATTTACAACATCTATACCAGCAACTTCTTCATATCCAGAGGCGTCTGCAGGTTGAAGCAATTTCGCCTCTTTAAGATATTGCATAGACAAATCAAAATAAAGTTTACAGAAACTTATTGGTGTCTGAGAACCGGCTTTATCATTTGAAATTTGTCGTGTGAAAAGAGTTTCTTCTCTTTGCAATAGTCTCTTTAGTTTGTTAATTAGTTTTAGAAAACCAGCTGGATCGTAAATATCAAGGTTTAGAATTTTTCGGAAATTATGATTAGCAATAAGGTTATTAATTCTATTTATCTCTATCTTATCGACAAATAATTCCTCAGCACTTTGGTCATTTCTTACTGTTTGCTTATTGTGTTTTTTAATAAGATTGTTTATAAGTATTGCATAGGAGTAGTAATAATCGATTGTTTTGGTAAGTTTTTGCAGCTTTTGAAACTTTGATTCATCATAATAGAATTGAAAATCCGAAATAGTAGCTTTTATTTCCCCTATACTGGATGAAAGAGGATCACTAAGATCGATTACATTTAGTTTTCCGTTGGCGGAACCGGATATCGCTATTACGTCGCGTTTATGTCTGCCATTGTACAAAGTTAACTCAGCCGTAAATTCGACAGGCCAAAGCAATGAATCCACATTAAAGTTTTGAATGATAGTGCTTCCTTCAAGGTCTACCTTTGTCATGCTTATTTTAGCTGTTAATCTCTTATCGGTGTCGCGTGATATTCTGATTAGCAAACGTGCTTTAATGCGCAGGGATATTTTTCTAACATCTATATTATTTTCTGAACCGAGAAGGGAAAATATTTTCCTTCCAGTTCCGTTATCTCGCAAACTTTGATAAGTAACATTTTCCTTAACTATTGTGCTCGATTGAAAATGTTCCTGTGAGTAACAGGAATAAATTAAAAGAAAAGTAATTAGAAAAAAAACTTGTTTAATCATATCCTGCAAATGTATTGAAGGAGTTTGCAACTACAAAGTGATGTCTAAAAATTGGGTTTAAGTGAGTATTTCGAATAAAAGTCTTCAATAACTTTTACGGCTTCCTCTGTTGTATCAACTAATTTAAAAATATTAAAATCCTCTTCACTGATATTCCCTTCCTTTAGCAATCTTGTCTTTATCCAGTCAATTAATCCACCCCAATAATCCCTATCAATCAGTACGATTGGGAAGTTAACGAGTTTGTCGGTTTGAATAAGTGTTATTGCTTCAAATAATTCATCCAATGTACCAAATCCTCCAGGCAGTACAATATATCCCTGGGAATATCTCATAAACATAAGTTTACGCGTAAAGAAATAGTCGAATTGAATTAGCTTGTCGGGATCAATATAACTGTTAGCAGTCTGCTCGAAAGGTAGATTAATATTCAAACCAACAGATTTACCTCCGGCAGTATGTGCGCCCTTGTTAGCTGCTTCCATAACTCCAGGGCCTCCACCTGTAATAATGCCAAAACCTTTTTTAGTAAGCAGGTATGCAACTTCTTCTGCTGTGTGATAGCATTCGTCACCTTGTTTTGTGCGGGCTGATCCAAATACGGCTACACAGGGGCCAATTTTTGCAAGAGTTTCATAACCATCAACAACTTCGGACATTATTCTAAAAACCGACCATGAGTCATGAGCTTTTATCTGAGCCCAGGTTTTTGGCCTGAATTTTTTACGCATCCTGATAATTTCTTCGTTATCCATAATCTTACTTTTAGTCTTAGTGTTAAAATAATCACTCAGAATCAGGACTTCAATTATCCTGTATTATCCTGCATTGTCTTTTTATCCCGTATTTTCCAATTCCTTCTTTACATAATATGCAGTACTACTTACCTTATTGTTCATAATTTCCTCAGGAGTACCTGCACAAATGATTTGTCCACCGTTTTCGCCTCCTTCCGGTCCCAGGTCTATAATATGATCAGCAACCTTTATAACCTCCATATTATGTTCAATAATAATGACTGTATTTCCTTTATTAACAATTTTATCGATTACACCCAGTAATACTTTGACATCTTCAAAGTGCAATCCAGTGGTTGGTTCATCGAGTATATAAAGTGTATTACCGGTGTCTTTCTTTGATAACTCAGCAGCAAGTTTAACTCTTTGTGCCTCGCCTCCTGAAATTGTTGTTGACGATTGTCCAAGAGTAATATATCCCAGACCTACATCCTGCAATGCTTTTAATTTGTTTACTATAGTATGTATATGTTCGAAAAATTCAATTGCCTGGTTTATTGTCATACACAGAACATCGTTAATCGATTTACCTCTATATCTAACTTCCAGTGTTTCACGATTATATCTACTCCCTTGGCAATCATCGCAATGCACATAAACATCTGGTAAGAAGTTCATTTCAATTGTTTGAACTCCGGCACCTTTACATGTTTCACATCGGCCACCCTTTACATTAAAAGAGAACCTTCCTGGTTTATATCCTCTTACTTTCGATTCTGGCATATTACCGTAAAGTTTCCTCACTTCATCAAATACTTTTGTATATGTAGCAGGATTAGAGCGAGGAGTACGGCCTATTGGCGACTGATCAATCTCAATAACTTTATCTATATTATCAATCCCTTCAATTGAGCTATAAGGCAAAGGAGTTGTTACTGAGCGATAAAAATGAGAACTCAGTACCGGATAAAGAGTATTGTTAATTAAAGAGGATTTTCCACTGCCCGACACACCGGTTACACATATTAGCTTACCCAGCGGAAATGTAACCTGAACTTCCTTGAGATTATTACCGGTGGCACCGATCAACGTAAGATATTTTGAATTACCAATCCTTCTGTTACCAGGTACATTAATTTTATAAGTTCCGCTTAAATATTTACCAGTAATAGTACCGTTACTTTTGATCTTCTTGGGTGTTCCTGTTGCAACGATCTCACCTCCATGTCTGCCAGCTCCGGGTCCAATATCAATTATATGATCTGCAGCCAATATTGTGTCCTTATCGTGCTCAACTACAATAACAGAATTTCCAATGTCCCTCAGATTCTTTAATGCGTCTATTAGTTTAAGATTATCGCGCTGATGAAGTCCTATACTGGGTTCATCCAGTATATATAATACACCTGTTAGTTGAGAACCGATTTGCGTAGCAAGTCTTATTCGCTGCGATTCACCACCTGACAAGCTTCTTGCTGGCCTGAAAAGGTTTAAATAACCAATACCTACATCAAGCAAAAAGTCGAGCCTAGTATTTATTTCCCGAATTATCTCATGTGCGATCTTTTTTTGTTTATCGTCCATATCATCCATAACAGAATTCATCCATAACCGCAGATTAGTTATGTCCATTTGAGATAATTCTGCTATATTTTGCCCACCAATTAAGAAGTGTAGAGATTCTTTTTTTAACCGTGCACCGTCACATTCAGTGCATGTATGTTTGTTCATGAAAGAATTAGCCCATCTTCTCGAAACATTCGATGATCTATCCTTGCTGTAGCTCTCAATATATTTTATAACTCCCTCAAACGAAAGCGTATAGGTAGATGTGATCCCAAGATATTCCTTTTTTACATCAAATGTTTGATTGGAACCGTAGAGGATTGTTTGAATCGCCTGCTCAGGAACATCACACAATGGAGTATTCATAGTAAAACCATATTTCAAACCTATAGCTTCGATCTGATTAAAAGCCCAATTATTCTTATACTCTCCAAGAGGTGCTATTCCACCACGCACGATACTTAGTTTAGTATCTGGTAATATCTTTTTTAAGTCAACTTCTTTAACAAATCCCAGTCCATTACATTTTTCACAAGCACCATATGGTGAGTTGAATGAAAATGTATTGGGCTCAGGTTCATCATAGGATATACCTGTTGTCGGGCACATTAACTTACTACTGAAATGCCTCAGTTTATCAGAAGTGTCCTCAATCACTATCAGAGATCCTTTACCAAGCTTCATAGCTGATTTAACAGCTCGTTTCACTCTTTCGAGCTGATCAGCATTAACCTGCAATCTATCCACAACAACTTCTATATCATGAACTTTATATCTGTCTAATTGCAAACCAAACGAAATTTCACGAATTTCCGAATCAACTCTAACTTTTAAAAATCCTTGCTGCCTTATTTGTTCAAAAAGTTCTCTGTAATGGCCTTTACGGCCCTTAACGAGTTGAGCAAGCACTTTAATCTTTTTTCCTTCAAAATCGTCAAGTATTAAGTCTTTAATTTGATCCTCAGTATATTGAACCATTTGTTCCTTAGTGGAATAAGAATATGCCTTAGATGCTCTTGCATAAAGAAGACGCAGAAAATCGTAGACTTCAGTGATGGTTCCGACTGTAGATCTCGGATTCTTATTAACAGCTTTTTGCTCAATCGATATAACAGGACTCAATCCTGAAATACTATCAACATCGGGTCGCTCCATATTACCAATAAACTGACGAGCGTATGCAGAAAATGTTTCCATATAACGCCTCTGGCCTTCAGCATAAATAGTATCAAATGCAAGTGATGACTTGCCGCTTCCGCTCAAACCTGTAACTACGACAAATTTGTCTCTCGGAATGCTAACATCAATGTTTTTAAGATTGTGAACACGGGCCCCAAGTACCTCTAATTGATTTGTTTCTTTTTGCTTTTGTTTGGACATAGAAAAAATCAATTACTGGTAATAATTCCGTTTTGTTCCAGGATTATATCCTCATGGGTAACATCATATGGAGCATCTGGAATTTTAATATAGTACTTCCTTTTCTTCTTGTTTTTCAAGTAATTCTGACGAAGCCATGGGTTAAAATATTTAAGTATCTTATAGCTAATCCCATTTATTTTGGCCAAATCAGCGAGATTCTCAACTTTGTCTTCAACCAGTAAATTACTATATGTTATCGGTGAGTAGAGATCGTTTTCATTAATGTAAAATCCATATAATTCAGGATTCTCAAAAATGAGCTTTATAGCCGCAATCCTGTAAACGTATCTTGAGGTTTCATCAGATAATAATAAATCATAATATGAGCCAGATTTTTGTCTTTCTAATTGTCTTGTAATACCTTTATTACCTGCATTATACGCCGCCGCAACCAATGTCCAGTTGCCAAACTTCTCATAACTT
>Ga0187827_10004693_pt1 | contig 16604 bp, 16 predicted proteins | sample ETNtaG_39_FD_167969 | JGI IMG/M metagenome (GOLD analysis project Ga0187827, IMG submission 167969) | Marine microbial and viral communities from oxygen minimum zone, Eastern Pacific Ocean - ETNP2014_SV_150_PacBio MetaG (Illumina Assembly) | ecosystem: Environmental > Aquatic > Marine > Hypoxic...
ATCTAGCAAAACTACATTATGTATTGGCGCTCCACCTCTAATATAAAGCTGTCCACCTTGATCTCCTGTAAACACAACACCTGGCAACACCTGTAAGAACTGAGCAATATCGGGTTCTCCACCAATAGAAGGTAATTTCTTCAACGATTTTGCAGTTAATTTAACCACCGAAGTATTCACACTAGTCTTTGCTTCCTGACGTTCTGCAGATAACTGAATCGTGTTTAATTGAATACTAGATTCTTTAAGATAGAATTTTTGATTGCTAATTTTATTAGCTTTAATTTCAATTGATGAAATTAAGCCATCAAAACCAATATAAGTAACTACTAAATTGTACTCCCCAACAGGAACTTTAGATAAATTGAAAAAACCATTTGCATCGGTTACACCACCAATTTTAGTCCCCTCAAGTACAATATTAGAAAACATTGCAGGCTCGCCAGACTCCTCCTCGTAAACAAATCCACGAACTGTTCCCGTTTGGGCTAAAAGCTGAACTGTAGCCGATAATGAAACAATAAAAAGTAATACTCTATTCATAACGTTAAATTTCAAGATGGCTAATATAAAAATTAGCTTCTTAATTTCTCTGCTCTCACTTAGCAAGTTTCGTTCCAATTTGATAAAAAAATAAAAAGAGCTAACAATTGAACACTTTTTCCTATAGGTCGTTATTGAATAGCTACCGTAAACCTCTTACAATCAGATTATCTGCAGAGCAATATTGAGGTTAATTATCTGTTATTCTGAAAATTTTGATTACTTTATAGATACTAATCTAGAACTTAAACTAAAAACTTTAAACCACTTTTAGTGAAATCAAAATAGACAAATACAAATCCTTCACTAATCATTGAAAATTATATATTTGTTGCAATTCCTATTCTATGACACACGAACAGATTTTGGCTGATTTAGAAGCAAAGAAATACAAATCCACATACTTCTTAGCTGGCGAAGAAACGTTCTATATAGACCTAATTAGCGACTATATAGAAAATAATGTTTTAGACGAAACTGATAAAGGATTCAACCAAACTGTATTGTACGGTAGAGATGTAGAAGTTAGTGCACTAATTTCTGCGGCGAAACAGTTTCCTATGATGTCGGAGAATACGGTCATCATTGTTAAGGAAGCGCAAGACATAAAAAAGATTGAGGAATTAAAGTCCTACATAGATCAACCACTCAACAGCACTTTATTAATACTGTGTTATAGAGGTAAAAAAATTGACAAGCGTAAAGCTTTATACAAGAGTCTACAGAAAAACGGACTATATTTTGAAAGTAATAAACTCTACGAAAACAAAATCCCTGAATGGATTAAAGAATATTTAAAAGTTAACGATTATACTATAGGAAATAAAGCCTCGGCTATGTTAACAGAGTTTTTAGGAACCGACTTATCAAAAATTTCTGGGGAACTCGACAAGCTTTGTATTCTTGCACATAAAGGATCTGAAATTAATGCTACACTAGTAGAGGAAAATATCGGAATTAGTAAGGATTACAACAATTTCGAATTACAAAATGCTGTTATAAATAGGGATATTCTAAAAGCCAATCGTATTATTAAATACTTCGAGGCGAATCCAAGAAAAAACCCTATCGTAGTTACCCTATCTGTTCTCTACAATTTATTTAGTAAGATTTTAATTTACCACGGTTTAATAGATAAAAATCCACAGTCAGTAGCAAAATGTTTAGGTATAAATTCTTATTTTGTGAAGGACTATCAGAAAGCTGCACAGACCTACAGTCTTAAGAATTCTGTAATAGCCATAGACTTACTGCGCGATGCTGATATGAAATCTAAGGGTTATAACAACCCTTCTACTTCTCAATCAGATTTAATGAAAGAGTTGGTTTATAAGCTTTGTAATTAGAATTAGAATTAGGGTTGTGGCTTCAAACAAAGCACTAAGTATAAAGCAATAATTATTAACACCTAACACTCTAATCAAAGCGTAAATGCTTAACGGTTAATCCTTGATTTTTCAACTCCATTAATGAGTCGATTCCGATTTTAATATGATCTTTCACAAATTCTTGAGTCACCTTTATATCACTTTCGGATGTTTTTACTCCTTCTGAAACCATAGGCTGATCTGAAACTAAAAGCAAAGCTCCACAAGGTATCTGATTTACAAAGCCGACCGTAAAAAGTGTGGCGGTCTCCATATCAATACCCATACATCGGCTTTCTCTTAAATACTCTTTAAATTCTTCATCATGTTCCCATACTCTTCTATTAGTGGTAAACACAGTCCCAGTCCAATAATCTCGTTCATGATTTCTTATCGTTGTAGAAATAGCTTTTTGCAAAGCAAAAGAAGGTAAGGCAGGGATTTCTGATGGCAAGTAATCATCAGAGGTACCCTCACCTCTAATTGCTGCAATCGGTAGAATTAAGTCACCCAATTGATTTTTCTTTTTAAGGCCTCCACATTTCCCTAAAAACAAAACCGCCTTTGGTTGAGTCGCACTTAGCAAATCCATTATTGTAGCAGCATTTGCAGAACCCATACTAAAGTTAATCATAGTAACCCCATTTGCTGTTGCATTAGGCATAGCTTTATCTAAACCATTAATCTCACAATTATGAATTTGAGCAAACTCATTTAAATAGTGCTGAAAGTTTGTGAGTAATACATAATCACCCATATCAGTCAATTCAATTCCAGTATAACGAGGTAACCAATTTTCTACTATTTCATTCTTACTTTTCATATTCTTTGATTTCTAATTAATGTATATTCGTTCTTCAATTATTTATATGCAGGAACTAAATTTACCTAATTATTCTTTAAAGCTCAAAAAGGAAGCAAACAAGACCTTTATATTTGATCCTATTCGAAAGAAATATTTAGTTCTTACTCCTGAAGAATGGGTTCGTCAAAATTTTATTCAATTTCTAATTCAAGAGAAAGGCTATCCTGCATCTCTAATGGCTGTAGAAATGGGGATTGATGTCCTTAATACAAAAAAACGTTGCGATATTGTTCTTTTCAATAATGAGGGTAAAGCACATATTATTGTAGAATGCAAAGCCCCTTCAATAAAAATAGCTCAAGACACATTTGATCAGATTGCGCGTTATAATATGACTTTGAAAACTGATTTACTTGTTGTCACCAACGGAATAGATCACTTTACCTGCATAATGGATCATTTAAATGAACGTTACCAGTTTTTGAAAGATATTCCGGAATATAAAAAGTATTAAGTGCTTGGTGAATGATGGATGATTTAATTCTATCTTTAAAATATGGAAATGATAAAAGAAGAATTCAAAATTGCTAGTAAAGCTGAAAACGATCGTTTGGTGGCTAAGATATTAGCAGATAAGAAATTCTTTTATACCACATTCGAAATAGCATTAAGCACCGACTACCCTATTGCATGGCGCGCATCGTGGTGTTTACACAAAGCTTTACCTAAATATAAAACCGAAATCATAGCTGATATAGATCGGATTTTCAAAGCCTTCCCTTCTTTTTCACATCATGGACAAAAAGGAAGCTTCATTCGCATCCTGAAAAGCATTGACTTTGATCCCGAAAATGCTGGAAATGTAATCGACTGCTGTCTAAATCTATTACGCAATGAGAAAGTCCCTGACTATGTTAAATTCTATAGTATAGAACTATTGGTGAAAATTGCTCATAAAATCCCTGAATTAAAAAGTGAATTTGCTTATTTTATAGAAGATGTGATACCGACAGGGAAAACCTATATGATTAAAGTGAAAGCGAAGAGATTACTTGATACTAATTTTATATCTAAAAGCGAATTACCGATCAGTTTGAATAAACAAGGAAAGAATAAACAAATAAAATAAATCCTATTTCCAATAATGTTCAAAGTACATTAACAATTCTGAAAATACTAAACATTAGCAGAACGAATAAATACTCCAAAAAGAGTTTCTAAATCTGTATAAATTCAAATAACATGAATGATTCAACAAATATTTGCTTGTCTTGTGGACTTTGTTGCGACGGAACTTTGATTGGTTTTGTACAGCTATGTGAAGAAGAGATTCCTGAATTAAGTAAATTGATAGAAATAGAGGCAGTAAACGGGAAGGGCTTTATTCTTCAACCCTGTAAGGAGTTTTGTAATGGTTGCACTATTTATGCTAAAAGACCGAAACATTGTATCAGCTTTAAGTGCGGACTATTAAAATCTGTAGAGCAAAAGGAATTGGGTTTTGATTTGGCTATTGAAACAATCATTGCAGTGAAACAAAAAAAGGGTACTATAGAAAAAAAGTTAGAGACACTACAGATTGAACTACAATCACATTCATTTTACTTTAAAATGGTTGAATTAAAAAAAATGATACGTAAAAGTAAATTTGAATCATCATTAACCAAAAGTCATCTAGAATTAGTTACGGACCTAATGCAGCTCGACAAGCTGTTGTTAAGTAAATTTGACCTATACTCAACATAAATAATCAGAGGCTCGACTATAATGGATAAATCTAATAGGAACATAGCTTCTTGAATCAAAGAATACTATTTTTATATATTTAAAATAAGCCGAAAAATGCCGACGATTATCCTTATATATGAAAACAATGACTATATAGTCGTAAACAAAATGGCTGGACTTATAAGCGAGAAAAGTCCTTACGAGGACTGCACTGTTGAGGTTCAAGTTATTAATCACTTATTAAAAAGTAAACGTAAGCCATATGTTGGCATAATACATAGATTAGACCGTGTTACCAGTGGTGTATTGATTTTTGCCAAGAAAAAAAGTGTTCTTGTGAAATTCAATGAGCTATTTAGTAATAGGAAAGTTCAAAAAACGTACTATGCAATTGTCAAAAACAAACCACCAAATAACAAGGGAAACTTAATTAATTTTCTGATAAAAAATAACCTAGAAAAACGAGCCGATATTGTCCAGTCTAAAACAAAAGACTCCACAGAATGTATTCTTTCCTATCAAGTAATAGGCAAAAACAATTTTGGTTATCTTTTAGAAGTGAAACCAAAAACGGGTCGCTTTCATCAAATAAGAGCCCAGTTAGCACATATAGGGCTACCTATTATTGGGGATGAAAAATATGGTTCTGATCAAGAATACTTCCCGCTATCAATTTGCCTTCATGCAAGGGAATTAAGCTATCAAGTTTCTGGTTCTAATGAATATACAACCTTTGAAGCACCATTACCGAAAAACGATTTTTGGACATTCAAATCAATCTAAACTTTTTTTACATAAATTTTGAGTTCAATACAAACATTCTTGCACTACTATAAAACCAACAAATATTGTATTCCTTAAAATCCTTGACTAAAGCCAGCAGATTATAGTAAGGGAGTATTTGGTGCTATTTTGTTGTTTTAGACTATTCCCATTCAATAGTTGCGGGTGGCTTAGAGCTAATGTCGTAGACTACTCTGTTTACACCTTTTACCTTATTGATGATATCGTTAGAAACTTTTGCAAGGAACTCATACGGTAAGTGAACCCAATCTGCAGTCATACCATCAACAGATTCTACAGCTCTAAGTGCCACTACTTTTTCGTAGGTACGCTCATCACCCATAACACCAACCGATTGAACTGGAAGCAACATTGCTCCTGCTTGCCATACATCGTCGTATAATCCGTGCTCTTTTAAACCTTGAATAAACACGTGGTCTACCTCTTGAAGTATCGCCACTTTTTCTTGAGTAATGTCTCCTAAAATACGAATAGCTAAACCTGGTCCTGGGAAAGGATGACGACCTAATAAATCTTGCGATAAGCCCATAGACTTCCCTACTCTACGTACTTCATCTTTAAACAAAGTATTAAGAGGTTCAACAATTTTTAATTTCATATAGTCTGGCAAACCACCCACATTGTGGTGCGATTTAATTGTAGCCGAAGGTCCACCCGTCGCCGATACCGATTCGATAACATCTGGGTAAATAGTTCCTTGAGCTAACCAAACTACATCTTTAATTTTATGTGACTCATCATCGAACACATCGATGAAAGCTTTACCAATGGCTTTACGCTTTTTCTCTGGATCAGATAATCCAGCTAAATCATTATAAAAACGATTTTTAGCATCAACTCCAGTTACGTTTAAACCCATACCTTCGTATTGCTTTAAAACGCTTGTAAACTCATCCTTACGCAACAAACCATTGTCAACAAACACACAGTGTAAGTTTTCGCCAATCGCTTTGTGTAATAAAACTGCAGTTACAGTAGAATCAACTCCACCCGATAAACCAAGGACAACTTTATCGTTTCCTAATTTCGATTTCAATGAAGCTACCGTAGATTCAACAAAATTATCAGGGGTCCAATCTTGTACGCATCCACAAATATCAACCAAGAAGTTATTCAACAAAGTAGCACCATCTGTAGAGTGGTATACTTCTGGGTGAAACTGAATAGCGTATGTACTTTCGTTTTCAATAGAATAACCCGCACATTCTACATCGTGTGTAGAAGCAATTATGTTATATCCTTCAGGAAGTGTAGAGATAGTGTCACCGTGACTCATCCATACCTGTGAACCATTAGGAACTCCTTTTAGTAAAGGATGCGTTTCTTCAACAAAAGATAAATTAGCACGACCGTACTCACGGATTTTTGAAGGCAATACTTCGCCACCAAATTTATGAGCCAAATGTTGTGCTCCGTAACACACACCTAACAAAGGTAATTTACCTTTGATGCCATCCAGATTTGGAATAGGCGCATTCTCATCACGTACAGAAAATGGAGAACCTGAAAGGATTACACCTTTTAAATTGTCAGTCAATTCAGGAATCTTATTGTAAGGATGAATCTCACAATAGATATTCAATTCTCTCACTCTACGCGCAATTAACTGCGTGTACTGAGAGCCAAAGTCGATGATTAATATCTTTTCTTGCATAGCTGCAAAATTAATACAATTTATAAAATGAACAACCTTAATTTGATTTGATATTTTGTATTAATCCAAATTGATAAATTCACTCTAAAACATTGATGAACACGGGCTTTTACAAATGTTAATTATCCAATCTATTCCCCTATCTTTGTCGCTTAGATAAACAATATGACTTTCAAAGATCTCGGAATCATCGAACCCATCCTAAAAGCTCTAGAAGCAGAAGGATATACTCAACCAACTCCAATTCAAGAACAATCTATTCCTATCCTTCTCGAAGGAAAAGATTTATTGGGTTGTGCACAAACAGGAACAGGAAAGACTGCGGCTTTTTCCATCCCTATCATTCAGCACATTCACAATGAGGTAGTTCACGAAAAAGGAAGACGTAAGATAAAAGCCCTTATCGTTACCCCAACTCGTGAATTGGCGATTCAAATTGGAGAGAATTGCACGAAATACGGAAAGTATGCCAGTGTAAACAATACTGTAATCTTTGGAGGAGTAAAACAAAGCGCTCAAACAAGAGCATTAAGCAATGGCGTTGACATTTTGGTAGCAACACCAGGTCGTTTATTAGACTTAATGAATCAAGGTTACATCTCTTTAAAAGATGTTAAATACTGTGTGTTAGATGAAGCTGACCATATGTTAGATATGGGTTTCATTCACGATATTAAAAAAGTTATTGCTGCTTTACCTAAGCAAAGACAATCACTTTTCTTTTCGGCTACCATGCCACAATCTATTGTTAAACTTTCGCAATCTATTTTAGGAACGCCCGAAAAAGTAACGATAAAGCCTGAACAAGCTACTGCAGATAAAGTAGAACAAGCCCTTTATTACGTTAGCAAAAAGAGTAAAACTAAATTATTAGTTCACCTTATTCAGCAAAACGAAATTGATTCTGTATTGGTCTTTTCGCGTACCAAACATGGAGCAAACAAAATTGTTAAACAGCTAGATAAAGTACAAATCAAAGCTGAAGCTATTCACGGAAACAAATCTCAAGGAGCTAGACAAAGAGCTCTTGAGAATTTTAAAAACCGAGATACAAAAGTTCTAATTGCTACAGATATTGCTGCTCGTGGAATTGATGTTAGTCAGTTAGAATTGGTAATCAATTTTGATTTACCTAATATTCCCGAAACGTACGTTCACCGTATTGGTAGAACTGGTAGAGCGAAAAACTCAGGTATTGCAATTTCATTCTGTGATATAGAGGAAAGAGCTTACCTAAGAGATATTCAAAAATTAATTGACATTAAAATTCCTGTAGTTACTCAGCATCCTTTTGCCGATGAGGTAGAAGAACTTCCAACAAAAAAAGCACCAACTAGAGGGCAAAAAAAGCACACAAGACCACAACGAAGATCAGGAGGTCCTAATAACCGTGGTGGTGGAAATAGAAACTCAAACTCTTCAGGCTCAGATAACAGAAGCTCAGGAACTTCAGACAATCGTTCGGCAAATAAATCTTCTGGAAACTGGAGGAGTAAAAGAAGGTAATTTGGTTATTAGCTGTTAGTTTTTGATTGTTGGTTAGACAACATTACTTTGTATCTTAGGCTTGATATTACAATCTAATAACAAGCAACCTAAAACGAGCAACTTTAGATAATGACTTCACAGTTTATAGAAAATATTAAAATTGCCCTACAATCAATAAAAGGGCATTTGTTACGAACGAGTATTACCGTATCAATTATTGCAATTGGCATTGCAGCTTTAGTTGGAATTCTTACAGCTATTGACTCTATCGATTACGCCCTCAACGACAACTTCTCTATGATGGGTGCCAACACCTTTACCATTCAAGATCAAAGTAGCGGTGCTAGATCACGTGAAGACCGTAAAAAAGACAATCCGAAAATAGAATACAAGGAAGCGCTAGAATTTAAAACCAGATTCGACAACGCTGCTACCACTTCCATCTCTTATAGAGCTACTGGTTCTGCAACGGTTAAACATCAATCGGAAAAGACGAACCCCAATGTTTCTGTTTTAGGAATTGATGAAAACTACCTCAAAGTTTCGGGTTACGAAATTGAAGTTGGTCGAAATATTAATCACCACGACATTAGCTTAAACAGTAATGTAGTATTGATAGGCCAAGACATATATGATCAACTTTTCAAATCTTCACCCAAAGCAATTGGAAAAATCATTTCGGTAAATAATAAACGAATGACCATTATTGGTGTTCTAGCCGAAAAAGGTTCCAGTATGGGAATGGGAGGAGATAGAAGCTGTATGGTTCCTATCAGTTATCTACTCAACAATGTATCCTCAAATCGTTCTGTAGCTATTAGCGTAATGGCAAATAGTAATTACGAAATTGATGCAACGATTGGTTCGGCTACTGGGCTTTTTAGAAGCATTAGGCGATTGAGACCTTTAGCGGGTCAAAACTTTGCAATTACTAAAAGTGATAGTCTTGCTAAGTCCTTAATGGAGAATTTGAAATATGTTACCAGTGCTGCTACGTTGATTGGATTTATCACGCTACTGGGTGCTGCTATAGCATTAATGAACATTATGCTGGTAAGTGTTACAGAGAGAACTAAAGAAATTGGTACTCGAAAAGCCATTGGTGCAACCTCAAAAACCATTAGACAACAGTTTTTAATGGAAGCTATTGTTATTTGCCAGATGGGTGGTATTCTGGGAATAATTTTGGGAATCCTAATCGGAAACATCACATCCATAATGATGAATTCTGCCTTTGTAATTCCGTGGATGTGGTTAGGTATAGGTGTTGTACTTTGCCTACTTGTAGGTTTAATTTCAGGAATTTACCCTGCTATTAAGGCTTCGAAGTTAGATCCTATTGAAGCGCTGAGACACGAATAGGGAATTGATTTAATGATTTGAAAATTGACAGCTCGGAAAGGTTAAAGTATTGTCATCCTGTTTTTCAACTCAAAACTTCAATTCTAACCTTCTAGTTGATTTTTCACCTTTTCCCAATACACATCCATTTGTGAAAGGTTCATATCTGATAGTTTTTTATCATCGGCGTGAATCATTTGCTCCATACCTTGAAAACGTGCTCTAAACTTTTTATTAGTACGCTCTAATGCATCTTCAGGGTTGATGTCTATATGACGGGAAAAATTTACTAAAGAAAAGAGTAAATCACCATATTCGGCTTCCATCTTCTCTTTATCCATCACCTCTACTTCTGCTTCAAATTCGGCGAGTTCTTCTTTCACCTTATTCCAAACATCTTTTTTGTCCGCCCAGTCGAAACCTACACCACGGACTTTATCTTGCATACGAACTGCTTTCACTAAAGCGGGTAAAGAAGTTGGCACGCCTTCTAAAACAGAACTCTTCTCCCCTTTTTCTTTCAACTTTAATTTCTCCCAGTTGCGCTTCACTTCTTCCTCATCTTGCACCTTTACATCTCCATAGATATGCGGATGACGGAAAATCAACTTCTCACAAATTCCATTGAGCACATCAGCAATATCGAAAGCCTTCTTCTCAGAACCTATTTTAGCATAAAACACCATATGCAAAAGAATGTCTCCAAGTTCCTTCTTCACCTCTTCTAGATCATTCTCTAAAATGGCATCACACAACTCATAAGTCTCCTCGATAGTTAAATGACGAAGGCTATCCATGGTTTGCTTCTTATCCCATGGACATTGCTCCCTTAACTCATCCATGATGTCTAAGAGCCTTCCGAAAGCTTGTAATTTATCTTCTCTGGTGTTCATTTGGTTGTTGGTTTAGGGTTGTTAGTTTTTGGTTGTTTGTGGCAAGTATTAAAATTCATTTCCAACAACTAACAACCATCTTCAAACAACTATTTTAAAGCTTCTAATTCTGACTTCACAAAATCGGCTAGTTCTTTTACGTAAGCTGCCGAGAAATCAAATTTGATATCTGCCGCAGCATAAATATCACCAATAGACTTTGTATAGCCTAATTTCAATGCACTGTCGTAAGCGTCTAAAGCTTTCTCCGTATTCTGCTTATAATTTCTCCAAACCGCGATAGCGCCTAATTGAGCCATCCCGTATTCTATATAGTAAAAAGGAACTTCGTAAATATGCAACTGACGTTGCCATGCCGTTTTCTTATAGCCCTCGTAAGAAGTCCAGTCTACTATACCAGTACCGTATCGCTTAGAAATAGATTGCCATTTCGCATGTCTTTCATCGTGCGTATGATTTCCATTTACATACAACCAATGTTGGAACTCATCAACCATGGCAACCCAAGGAAGTGTTTCCAAAACACCTTGCAACTGCTCTTTTCTAGCACGTTTCCACTCTTCTTTATTATTAAAGAAAACATCCCAGTGCTCCATAGAAATCAACTCCATACTCATTGAAGCTAACTCAGCCACTTCGGATGGAGTGCTCTTAAAAGCAGTAAGCTCCATATCTTTAGTGTAGAAAGAATGAATGGCATGACCTCCTTCGTGAACCATGGTTACTGCATCTCTCAATAAACCTACCGCATTCATATAAATAAATGGTACACCTGATTCGTAAAGAGGATACATAAATCCGCCTGGAGCTTTCCCTTTTCTAGAAACTAAATCAAGATGCCCCATTTCTTTCATCTTGCGTAAGCAATCTCCATAATAAGGACGAATCTTATCGAAACACTCAATACACTTATCCAAAAGCTCACCACCGCCATCAAATGGTTTTAAAGGCTCGTTTCCATTGGGGTCAACAGACATATCCCAAGGTTTCAAAATGTCTAAACCTAAATCAGCTTTGCGCTCTTTTTGAATATCAGCTATAAGCGGAACAATCTCCTTTTCAATAGACTCGTGGAAATTGAAGCAATCTTCTTTGGTATAATCAAAACGCCCCATAGATTGGAACTTATAATCGCGGAAATTCTTGAAATCAGCATTCTTAGCGACTTCTTGTCTTTTCTCAATAAGTTCATCCAAAAGAACATCTAAACGCTCTTTATCTTCAATTCTACGTGCATTTACTTTTTCAAAAGCTTCTTTACGTTTTGCTCTGTCTGTGTTTTTCAGATAAACTGAGGCTTGTTGTAAAGTCCTTTCCTCCCCATCGATAGATACCATCATTTGAGCTGAAATCTCACCAAACTTTTGGGCTTTATTGGTCAGTTCTGTAAACAAAGGAATATTCTCCTCTCTATACAGTTTGATATCGTTCTTTACAGAGCGTAAATAGATATAGTAAGTTTCGGCATCTAATTCCTTCAAATAAGGAGATTCCACAAACTTGGCGTTAAAACCATGGTCGTATGGAGCTGTATTTGGACTGATTTTTTCAACAAAAAACTGAAATGATTTCTGAAGACCTTCATCTGTAGTATCAATATTCATTTTGATATAACGCCAAGCCATATCTTCTTCTAGTACAGCTTCAAGCTCAGATCTATCTTGCATCCATTTTTTTAAAGCTCCAACAGAATTTAGTTCTCTCAGTTTTAAATCTTCAAAATAGGTTTGGATTTGCTCCCAGCTTGTAATCGTTAAATCTTCAGGTAAAAAGTTTCTCATCTTAGATAATTCAAATAAAAAAAGGCTCCATATGGAGCCATCAAAAATACGTATTTTTTAATCTTATAATCGACTATTCCTTTTTAGCTTTTGGCTTTGCTTTAGCCTTTGCCTTAGGTTTAGCTTTTGCTTTAGTTTTTTCTTCAACAACTTCAGCTTCCTCAACTACCTCTTCTGTTTCTTCAACAGTTTCTACAGCCAAACCAGCTTTTTGAAGTGTATTGTACCACGACACAACTTTCTTGATATCTGATGGGTAAACGCGATCTTCATCAAAATCCTCTAAAACTCCTCTAAAGTATTCTGTTAATACATTAGCAGATGACTTATGACCGATAGTTTCTTTACCTTCTTCTTTCACTCTAATTTTATCAAACACATCTACCAAAGGGATTTCCTCGGTATAAGTATAAATAGCAATATCTTGAAGAGCACTCATTTTTGAACTTGAGTTCATAGCCACTTTTTTACTGTCTGCTAATCCTTCCACAATAACACCATTTTTTGTTTGTCCAACCACCTTGTAAAGACCTGGCTTACCAGTAACTGCAATAATTCCGTCTACGTTCATTTCTTATGTTTTTGTTGCTGGCTATTTAACAATGATTATACCAGAGCTAGAGTTTAATCCACTTCCAGTAAGCTGAATTGTATAGTAACCTTGTGTTAAGTTATCTAAGTCAAAAATTCTTTTCTGCACATTAGCATCTGCAAAAAATTCTTCGCGATGATACAACTTTCCTAAGACATCGAAAACAGATATCTGATAATTTCCGCTATCTGTAATATTCAAATCGACAACAAATTCTCCATTAGATGGATTGGGAACAAAGTACATTAAGGGCTGCTTTGTTATATCATACTCAAATGCAGCTAATAAATTTAATCGTCCAGTACCTAAAAGATTATGATAATTACTATTTGCGCTATTGATATCGTCAGCTGAATGAATAATTCTATCTCTAATTTCCTGTACAGATTCATTAGAAAAATATGACCTTAACAATATAGCTGCACTAGAAACTATTGCCGTTGCAACAGATGTACCACTCTTATAAGAATAATCATTTTGTACATAAGGGCCATAAATAGATTCTCCTGGAGCTGATATTTCAAAAGAAGCTCCATAATTTGAGATAGGAATTTTTTGATCAAACTCATCTACAGCACAAACACCAATTACATCTTCTAAAGCTGCAGGATAAACTTCAGTTTTCATTCCTTCATTCCCAGCCGATGCAATTACCAATACATCCATAGAATCGGTAACGTAGGCAATAATATCTGCCTCAGCCTGACTAAACTCGTGACTTCCAAAAGAACAGTTAATCACCTTTACACCCATTTGTGCTGCATAAGCTATCCCAACGTTTGTATCTATAATTTGGCCAGACGAATCGGTGATCTTTACCGGTAAATACCTACAATTAAATGCGGTAGATGAAGTTCCTATTTCGTTATCGGTACTCGCAGCTACAATACCACAAATGGTAGAACCATGAGCTGCAAAACTAAAGCCATCCACCATTGGGTTATTATCATTCGATCCAAAATCCCAACCGTAGTAATTATCTATATAACCATCATCATCATCATCCACTCCATTAATTGGGTCATCATAGTTATAGGCTAGATTCTCTTGTAAATCTTCGTGTGTATAATCTACTCCAGAATCTACAATACCGACAACAAAAGAGGTATCACCTTGAGTGAAATCCCAAACGGATTCGGTATTAATCTTATCTAAATACCACTGATTCGTATAAAATGGATCAGATGGCGTATAATGCAATGTTTGTTTTCTGGTTGTTTCCCAATAAAGAATAGTTCCTGACTCAACCAAAGTCTCTAATTGCTTCTTATCGGAAACTTCAACAGATAAAAAAGAAGAAAAGAAACTACCCCTTTTTGATTGATTATTATAATTCCTCTTTATGATTAAACCTTTATCAACAAGCTCAGAAGCCTCTATATTTGAATTTAATCGTACAGTATAAATCTGCGATTCTTGTGCCTTTAAAAGACCTACGATAAAAGTCATCGTAATTAAAAATCGCAAACACATCTTATTTTTGGAATTGATTAATTAATTCCTCATCGGAATAAAACAACAACTGAATCATCCCCTTAGCTTGATCTACATAAGGGTGACTTGGATAGCGCTCTATAAATTCCTCATATGTATTTTTCGCTGTAAGATGTTGATCCAGAGCTTCAAAGCAATCGGCTTGCTGAAACATTGCTAAAGGTGCTAATTTAGAATCAGGGAAATTATAATGAACTTTATTAAAAGCTTGAGCAGCTTGTAAATATTGTCCTAAACCTTTAAACACTTCACCCGATTTAAGAAGAATCTCAGGATTAGACTCTGCATCTGGATAAGCCTTTAAAAAATCGTTGTAAGCGATTATGACTTCTTTGGCTAAATCTACATTTGCTGAAGCATCTTGTACTGCCATAAGTTTAGCTTCGAGTTCTGAAACTCTATCTAAAGCTTTTTTCTGAGCATTTACACAAGATCCAAGAAGACAAACAAAGCCTAAAAGTAAAATAACATTTCTCATCTTCTACCTTTTTTAGCTTTGTAAAAACGCATTCTATATTCTGGATTTATTTTACCATTCATAATATCACTTAGTCTACGCTTTATTATTCGTTTGCGCAAGGGGGATAAATATTCTGTAAATAGAATCCCTTCAATATGGTCGTATTCGTGTTGAATTACACGTGCTGCCATTCCTTCATACGACTCAGTGTGTTCAGTAAAATCTTCATCGTAATAACGAATTGTAATTTTAGGTTTACGTGCTACATCTTCCCTAATTTCAGGAATACTTAAACACCCTTCGTTAAAGAACCACTCTTCACCTTCTTCCTCGATGATTTCAGCATTAATGAAGGTCTTTTTAAAACCAGCTAAATGGGGCTCTTCTTCTTCGAATGGAGAACAATCAACAATAAACAATCGGATAGACAAACCAATCTGGGGTGCCGCCAAACCAACTCCATGAGAAGTGCACATCGTTTCGTACATATTCTCTATAAGCTCTTTTAGATTTGGATAATCTGGACTTATTTCATCACCTACCTCTTTTAGAACTGGGTCTCCGTATGCTACAATTGGTAAAAACATATTTAACACTTAAAATTTTGTTGCTCCATAAACGATTGCAAAATAATAGTAGCACTTACTTCATCTACCAATGCCTTATTTTGTCGAGCTTTCTTTTTCAAACCACTATCAATCATAGTTTGAAAAGCCATCTTAGAAGTAAAACGCTCATCAATTAAATGAATTTCCATTTCTGGGAATTGTTTTCTTAACTGCTTAGCGAAACCTTTTACATAAGGTGTAGAATCGGTTGTTTGATCTTTTAAATCCTTTGGCACTCCCATCACGATTGCTTCTACAGCTTCTTTAGAAATATATTCCTTTAAGAAATCCATACAATCATGCGCGCGTACAGTACAGAGTCCAGACGCTATAATCTGAAGTTCATCGGTAACTGCTATACCCACTCTTTTCGTTCCGTAATCTAATGCCATTAATCTAGCCATATCTTGCAAATAGCTGCAAATATACATATTGTTGTGCGTTGTTTTATTCAGAAATTCATTTTCAAATCATCAAATTTCTAAATCATCAAATTTAATTACTACTTAAACTTCTCCCAACGTCTATATTCACGTTCAAAAAGCGAATCATATTTGTTAGGTACTGCAAGCTCAAAAGACAAAACCTCATCACTTTCTGGATGTTTAAATGATATTTTACAAGCACTTAAAAAGAGACCTTTTCCTTTTAATACATTTTTATTGTCGTGAACATAATCTCCAATAATAGGATACCCTGCATTTGCCAAATGAATGCGAAGTTGATGCGTACGTCCTGTTTTAGGCTTCAATTCCACTAGGCTAACCCAGTCGTAAGATAAAGATTTCTCTATACGTAAACTTTTGTACGAAGTAAAAGCAGATAAGCCTTCTATATCAGAGTCAAATTCCCCATCCCCTTCTAACTTACCTTTAACAAGTGCATAGTATGTTTTTGATACCTCCTGATTCTCAAACTGTCTTCCTAAAGCTATCTGTGCTCTTCTAGTTTTAGCAATCAAGAGAATGCCAGAGGTCAACTTATCTAATCGATGTACGGGTCTAGGAATAACTAAGGCATCTGTATGATTCGAAACACTTAAATTA
>Ga0187827_10004694_pt1 | contig 16604 bp, 13 predicted proteins | sample ETNtaG_39_FD_167969 | JGI IMG/M metagenome (GOLD analysis project Ga0187827, IMG submission 167969) | Marine microbial and viral communities from oxygen minimum zone, Eastern Pacific Ocean - ETNP2014_SV_150_PacBio MetaG (Illumina Assembly) | ecosystem: Environmental > Aquatic > Marine > Hypoxic...
TTAATGGAGGGCATTCAATGATAGTCACCGGGCAAAAGATGTCCTCACCTTTTGTCTGTGATGTTTTTCGATTATCAGTAATCATAGCATGTGTCATGCCAACTTTGTAACCAGCAAACCCTAACAGCTTTGCATCATCAGTTATCGGCCAAGATCTAATCCTAGCTAAACTTCCTTTGGCCCTTTTCCTAGGCCAGTATCCCATACTTCCTTTTCTTGGTCTTCTGATGCTTGGCATTTTTTGTTGTTTGCTTTATCCACCTCTGATGTCTAAAACTACCATGCAAAAGCACGGTAGTTTTTGATCATGCTCAGAAACATCCAAAATCAAAGATTTTGGAGTGTGATCAGGAATGCTCCATTCCTGACATTTTTAATTTCTGACGTATAAAATAAACTAGTCTATTAGTTTATTTCAATGTAAAAAAACCTTTTATTGAAGCTTCTCATAGAAACAGTATCAAACTGTACTGAAAAAGCTTCTTTTCAGGCTTGTTTTTTTTACTCTGCTTAAATATGCTATATCTAAACACCACTTGTGAAGTATACCGGTAACAATAGGGTGTTTATAAAGCTTACTATTCTCGTGTAGAAACTGTATATTATATCATTTATTTAGTAATACTACCATCTCTCCCTTGATTACTTTATTTTCAATCAATTTATTGACTTTGGTTACCGTTCCCCTGATAAATTCCTCAAACTTTTTAGTGAGTTCACGAGCAATTACTATATTATAGTTAGGTATTAACTCATTCATCAAACTTAATGTTTTCTTAATCCTATGTGGGGACTCAAAGAAAATAATTGTACCTTCGGTTTTTTTGAAACCTTCAATGAACTCATTTTTCTTTTTTTCTTTCTTTGGAAAGAATCCCAGAAAACAAAACTTGTCAGTTGCAAGTCCTGAACAAACTAAAGCAGACAAAATAGAACTTGCTCCTGGAACTGGAACAACATTGATATTCTGCTTAACACATTCTCTGACTAAATAAAATCCAGGATCACTAATGCCTGGCATTCCAGAATCACTTACTAGTGCAATCTCTTTTCCATCCTCTAACATCTGGATTATGGGATTTGTTTTCCTTTCCTTATTATAGTCATTATAAGATATCTGCTTCTTGCCTTTTATGCCATATTCTTTTAAGAGAGTCCCAGTCCTCCTAGTATCTTCTGCTAAAACAATATCAACACTTTTAAGAATTTCCACAGCTCGAAAAGTAATATCCTTCAAATTCCCAATTGGTGTTCCTACAATATACAAACTCATTTTGTTATTGCTCCCTTCCCCTCTTCTGTCTTACTCTCGACCTTACCATCTGCCTTGCCATTGGCTTTCTTGTCATCATTACTACCCTCTTTCTTATCTCCTTTATCATCTTTCTTATTCAACTTCATAAACCTTGCCTTTCTCAAGGAATAATTAACTGGATTCTTAACTTTATTACATAGATTATCTGGATTACATACTCTCATGTCCTCGTAATAAGATTTGTTATCGCAGTTTGGCGGGAGAATCTTGTCTTTTCTTCCTTTATAGTGCCTTAACTGACCTAGAATATAAACTTCCTTTAGTGGCTCTTCATTAATCTCGTTCCATTCCTTCAATTTCTTTTCGATTTCGTCGTAGCCCCATCCAACATTAGATAAGAAGTTAATCAGCATAAATATTGCTCTCTTCTTCCCATCTGGAATTCCCTTGAGGACAGCAGTCATACAAGGAGGGAAAAAATCCTCGGCCAACGCAATTGTTAAAGCTTCAAATTCTTTTTTTACTCCGCCAGAATATTTCTCCTGCAAACCTTCCTTTTCAATCATCCTCTTTGACCAGTAACCAGCTTGGTCAAAAAGATTCCCTGCATTGGTTTCCCCTACAGTCTCCTTCTCTAAAAAAACAAATTTACTAACTGTAACCTCATCAGTGTTAGCCTCCTTCTTATCAAACTCCATAACCTTATCAGGGTCTATAGGTACTGAACAAAGCCCAGATTTTTCATGTAGACTATAAGGCATCCTGTAGAGGTGCCTTGAGGAAATCAACAAAGTATCAACATTCAGTATTTTAGAAATATCAAACTTTTCTTTGTAGTTAGAATTCTTGCATTTAGGGCACTTTACCCCGCCACTTCCTTCAAGCTTTACTAACTTCATACATTTCTTACATTGAAAAAAGTTCTTGTCATCTTGGATATCATTGATCTCATTACAATATATGCAATTCTGTTTTTCTGCAGACTTTTTTTTAGTAACTTCCGTTTCACATTTATCACAAACGGTTTTTACTAAACTTTCATAAGGGATATCCAGTTCTTTTGCAACATCATTTATCCCTCTGTCTCTGAGTATTCCCTTTGTGAGCTCAAAGTCAGTCTCGGCACTATCTATATAGTCAGTGAGATACATTGCAATTGTTTTTACGCCATCTGGAAACCATAATCTCGTCTCATCTACCCCAAACATATTCTGCGGGAATGCTTCAAACGGAACACCGATATGAAATCCTTTGTTCCCCGAGAATTTGCAGCTTACCGATTTAACACCGTGTTTCTTCAAAGCTTTAATCATCAGATGAGTTATCAACTTAGAATATTCCCAGTAAGGACAGTCAATATCAAGCACGAGGTCCCATCCAGTTCTTAATTCATCCATCTCTTTTCTTTTCAACCTAGGGTCAAGACGTAAGGGATTGCTCCACAACTCTTCAGAACAGTGAAAAGAGGTAGCACCTTGCTTTGCCAGCTCAATTATATCATTTGGGTACTTAAGAACATCTGGCCTTTTTCCAAACTTATCATGAAACCGTGTAGCAACTTCTCTATCCTTAGCATGCTTTATCATCTCTTCTTGTATATCTCTTCTCTTGTAATGCTTTAGAAGTACGCCTAATGATATCATCAAAAAAAGCTAATAGTATTATATTTATATTTTTATCTAATATATACGCTGGTTTTCAATACGTTTATATACCTTAAAAGTATCCCATTCTTAGCGTGTGTAATGAATTAGTGAACACAAATTGAGGTGAAAGCCGATGATAAACGGATGTAACTTATGAACATACGCTACTTTATTTTAAAAGAAATTACCTTAAGAAAAACTACTAACCAAACATTTTCAGATATTCATTTCCGTCCAATGCTTCTTCTTGCTTTACCTTCTCAATAGCCTTTAGGATATCTTCCTTCTCAATTGCAGTTCTATCTTTCCTAATAGCAAAATAACCAGCTTCAGTACAAACAGCCTTAATCTCAGCTCCTGAAAAATTCTCCATTCGCTCAACAATATCTTTAATACTTAAGTCCTTGCTCAAACCCATATTCCTACTATGTATCTTAAAGATGTCCATCCTTGCGTCTTTGTCAGGAGTAGGGATGTGAATCAACCTATCCAATCTTCCAGGCCTAATAATGGCAGTATCTAAAATATCTTTTCTGTTTGTAGCTCCGATAATCTTAACATTACCTAACGAATTAAATCCATCTAACTCAGCTAACAGCTGCATAAAAGTTCTGTTAACTTCCCTCTCCCCTGAAGTTCCAATTTCCATTCTCTTTGCAGCTAATGCATCAAGCTCATCAATAAAAACAATAGATGGGGCTTTTCTTCTAGCCAATTCAAATATCTCTTTGATTAACTTAGCTCCCTCCCCGATAAATTTCTGAACAAGTTCAGAACCGACAACTTCAATAAAAGTTGAATTTGTTGACGCAGCAACGGCCTTTGCTAATGAAGTTTTACCAGTTCCAGGAGGACCATGTAACAAAATTCCCTTAGGTGGGTCTATTCCAACATCCCTAAACAACTGAGGCTTCTTCAAAGGTAGTTCCACAACTTCCTGGATTTCTTTTGTCTGTTTGCTCAATCCGCCAATATCCTTCCAAGGAACTGATGGTTTTTCGACTATAACAAAACTTTCAACATTAAACTTCTTAGAAATTTCTAATTTCTTAACAACTGTCAAATTCTTCTGCTCAGCAAGTGCAGTATCTCCTGCTTTAATCTTAGCACCATCAGAAATATTCACATAAAACTGATTGCCATTAGGTACTCTAATTATTGCTTGATCCTCGATAACATCATTAACTTCACATACCATCAAAGGGGGAGTTCTAAAACTATCAATCTCTTCTTTTAACTTCTCAACGGTCTCTTTCAAAACCTTATTTTCCTCTTCTAATTGATTAGTCTGAGTACTATAAGAGTAGATTACATTATCCAATATTTCCTTTTGTTTTGATTTCATTCTCGAGGATAGAATTCAATTGTATTTATATAGCTTTGGGTTTGTAAAAAGGCTAAATCAACAGCTTTCCATTCTCCATAATTATAGCGTCATCTACATAAACAGTAGGTTCAGAGAGTATACCGTCCAAATGAACAGGGGCAGTTATTGTGCCACCGGGAAAACTAGTATTATCCCCAATTGCAATATGGACAGTCCCAATAACCTTCTCATCTTCTAGTGTAAATCCAGTTATTTTAGCTTTATCATTCGTTCCGATTGCAAGCTCAGCAACATTATATACACTACTATCTTTAAACTCCATTAATCTCTTCTTTAAATCTTTGGCTTCTTCTTCCCCTTCAATATCAACGACACTTCCATCTTTAACAGTAAACTTAATTGGGGCTTTTAGCCTTCCAATACCCCCTAATGTTTGGTCGACAACAAACGTCCCGTTAGTCTTGCCTTCAACTGGAGCAAAGCCAATTTCTCCTGCTGGAAGATTGCCAAAAGAACCCTTTTCATGATAAAGCCCGTTATCATCAAACAATTTGTTCATCTCCATTACTAAATCAGTTCCTAACTTGGTAACTACCCTTACCTTCTCCCCAGCCAATTTTTCTTTTAATTGGTCTCCAACAGCGCTAATTTTAACATAGTCAGCATTCAATGTCCTTTCCATCATATCCTCGGTAATTCCGGGCATACTAGCCCCCCTAGCACCTCCCTTACAGGCATTTCTTCTTGCATCGGTATGGGACAGTGACTTGGTGGTTATTAGGAGGATTATATCGTATTTCTTCATTTCTTGCGCAACTTCTGAAGGAGGTTCTTCACCATGAATCTTTCCGACTGGAATTTCTATAGAATTGACATTAGAACTTATTTCCTTACCAACTTTTAACAAAACATCTACGATAGACTTTTTATTTTCATCAAAGACTATTAATAGACTTTCACTTTCCTTGAAGTTCATGCATTCTTTTAGAACAATATTAGCTGCTTTTTGTAATTCTGTCATTTTTAACTAAAAAAAGAAAGAATAATATAAATATTTTCTTTATTACTTCTTAAATGCCCCTAATTTCTTACTCTTGGTATGCTTAGGAAACTCTTTGTCTATTTCCTTTATAAATTTTACTTAACTTCAACTAAGATTGATTTAGTTGTCTCAATGGATAGTCTAGCTGGATTGCCAGGATTAAAGTAAGTATTAAATGCAGCAGTCTTATCAGCTGATGACATAGCAGTCCAAGTAGCTGCTCCACCAACAGAATCTATCAACTGCTCCTCACTCAAGCACCTAATCTCTAAATTAAAACTACTCAAACCATTTGAAAAAGGACCATTGGCAATTATTGGACGATAAATGAATGTATTAGCCCCGACTTCGATCGTCTCGGTAGGAACAACTAACTCCGTTCCTCCTCCACTAACACCAAAAATACAGACTCCCTTGTAGTTATTAACATTATAATAGCCAACGTTAACCACTCCTGACTCACTTCCTTTCAACACAACCTTGTCAGGACACGCAGTCATAGGTTCTGCCGAACTAGGCTCTTTCTTACACTGTCTTGCTGACCCTAAGACTTCTTCGACGGTCTGCTCAGACTTAGTAAACATTCCTTTCATAAAACCAATACTCAAGGCTAAGAAAGTGATTGCCAAAATAATTATAACTATAGCATTAATAGATAGAGCAAACGCTGCATTCTTACCCCTTTTTACCATCTTCAAACTATTTATTGAACGGATTGTTTATAAAAGTTTCTTTTATAACACAGTAGAAAGAATAAACCTAATAACTCCTAAACAACAAACTCTCCTTTCTTAATAACCCACTGAGTCTTACCATCAGCATCAACACCATAAATATCTAGTTTTTGCCTTGGAGAATTAACAACAATATCCCAATGATAGACAGTTTTTTTGTCAGGATCAAAACCAAGACCTAAAGCAACATGAATCATCTTTGCAATCTTCTCATTAACAATTAAATAATCACATAACTTTGCTTTTGGATTTGTATTAACAGCAAATTCTCCAACTGAATTAAAGTTCCTTGTATACATATCAGTAATTTCCTTAGGCAAGCTTCCATTTTTCTCATAAATTTTTATCTTCTCCCTACATTCCTTAAGTTCCCTATCCATCGCCTTCTTTATATCGGCAGGGGCCTTAACGATCTTATAATCTCCATTATCATCAAAGCTAACAACAATAGGATTATTCGGAGGGATCACATAACTCCTATCTATGTTGATGACGACATCTCCAACCATAACTCCAGTTACTTTCTCGGGTGTTGTAAATGTCTCTCCAGAAGGAAAGTTAGCATAAGAACCAGTACGAGCACCAGTCTTCTTCAAATTCTCTTGATCTATAATATTAGTAACATCGCAATCAGATGAAGTAAATGCTCTCCTGAATCCGTCCTTTCTTATCAGCTCAACCTTAAAATCAGTCTTATGTCCGTCAACAGGTTCTCCAACAACCCTAATATAACTACATTTGTTAAAAATATCCCTTATCTTATCGCTCCTCTTCTTTAGGATAGTATAATCTAGATTACAGGTCTCAATAAAAATATCAATAGGTAATGTCTCGGTTAGAGCATATCTCATTACAGGGTCTCTGCTCTCTTCAAGTGATTGAGGACTGTATCTATCCTTTAACATCATCTGCCCTGGACTAGTCCATCTTGATTTCTTATTAGAAGTGGGATAGCCAATTTCTTCTCCGAAAAAATGCTTACCATAATAACCTTTTCCGTGTATGCTAAATCCTGCCTTGATGTACTTCATCCTATCTCTGATGACTTCTTTTGAAAAGATATTGTATTTCTTAAAAACATCTTCATCAATATCTTTATCCAGTTCACATCCTTTAAGCGTAGTAGCTAAATCTACACTCCTAACAGACTTAGCAAGCATAGAGAATCTATCGCTAAATGCAGACAAACTCACATGAGCTCCTTTCTTAATTGCACTTTCTGCCATTGCCAATGCAATAAAATAAGAATCAAGATAATCTTCCAATGGGAGTTCAGTGTTCTCCTTATCTGGGACTAGCACAAAACTTACTCCTACCTTCTCTCCTTTTTTCAGAGCGTACCCTTGTCCCCATATCTGGTTAGCAGATTCAACCAATTCATTAAACCTATACTTTTTATGCCATTCATCATAGTAATCTAATTCAAGAGTTCCAGAGAAACCTTTCTCTTCTGCCTTTAAAATAAACTCTGGCTTCTTGAATATATTCTCAAAGGTTTCCTTCTTAGTCCTCTTGTTTACAGCTTGAATGAACCCTTTCAAAGCATTGACCTTATCAGTATCTAGTCCTTTCTTATATTCTTCATAAACATACCAAACATCCTTTAAAATCTCAAAATTATTATTTCCATTGATCAAAACATGTAAGTCCCCGCCAATATTGTGGATAGCTCTGGACAATGGGGCTATGGAAAAAAACGCTTTTTCATTATCTAGCTCCATTAAAACAAAAACAATTTTATCCTTGACCTTATCTTTTAGAATATCAGTATACTTCTTAACTTCCTCATAGAATTTCTTATCATCGTATTTCATCTTAAGATTGTTCATTCCTAAACTATTATTAAATCTTTCGTTACTCTAGTCAATACTTCAACTTTCTTTCCCAAATAAATATCGTCCTCAATCCTTATGCCATACTTCCCTGGAAAATAAACGCCAGGCTCGATTGTAAAAATGTTCCCCTTCTGAAATTTACCTTTGCTCTTTTCAAGAACGTTCGGCAGCTCATGCAGTTTTACACCAACACCATGACCCAAACCATGTGTGAAATATTTGCTGTACTTACCCAGCCCCTTATTCACAATCTGAACGATTGTTGAAACCTTTCTTCCGATCCTCACTTCGGAAATTGCCTTCTTCTGAACGCTCAGCAATAGATCATACATCATCTCTTCTCCGGCCGATGGCTTCCCCAAATAAATGGTCCTAGTCGTATCGGAACAATAACCGTTGTACCTTACTCCAAAATCAATCACACAAAAGCCTTTTCTTAATTTGACTTTCTTTGCTTCATAGTGGGCTTGGCTTCCGCCAACACCGGAAGCTACAATTGGCTGAAAAGCTAGACTACATCCTTCTTTTCTAGTCTCCGATTCTAAAAAGGCTACAACATCAGTCTCATACTTAAACTTTCTAAAATTCTTAAAACATTTCAAAAGGATTCTATCGCTTATCTTACATGCATATTTAATCAACTTAACTTCTTCCTTGGTCTTTACTTCCCTTAGTCCCTCACAAATATCATAAACATCGACCAATTTACTTTTCTTAAAAGATTTCTTAAAACCTTTTTTTACCCTTAGTGTCATAACTGACATATCTATTCCAATCTTTCTTTTCTTAACTTTACTTTTATTCACCTTTTCTAAAATACTATCAAACAGCCTCTTCTTATCTAATTTGTAAACTCTTTTGACCATACTTTCTTTGGCTTTAGTAAACTCCATTTTGGGAACCATAAGGAATGCCTTCTTTTGTCCAACAACTAAAGCACCGATTCCTTTGTACCCTGAGAAATAAAACAAATTAACATCTAGGCCATCTGGATTTAAATTGTAAAAAAGTGCAAAATCGACCTTCTTCTTTACCAGCTCTTTTTGTAATTCCTTAATTTTCATACAAACAAAAGTTTATATACTACTTTAATTATTTTTCTATTATGCAAAAATATACGTTGAAGAATAAAATAACATTGATCTTTGATCGAAAGTCATCGGACTCTGTAACTATCTGCGTTACAGTCAAGGTTGGTTCAAATAACGAAACAAAAAAGATTTTGGGAATCTCTCATTTCTTAGAACATATGGTATTTGAAGGGACAAAAAACAGGGCTAATAGTACAATAATAGCAAATGAGATCGAAAGATTAGGCGGAGAACTAAATGCATATACATCAAATGAGAGAACTACATTTTATATTAAAGTTCAAAAAAAACATTTTGATATAGCCCTAGACATAATATCGGATATTACTCAAAATCCATTATTCAAAGATAAGTCAATTGAAAAAGAACGAAACATAATCCTAAAGGAAATAAATATGGTTACCGATGAACCAAGATTCCATCAATGGGTTTTATTTACTCAAACTCTATTTAAGACGCACCCTTCTAAGTACCCAGCTTATGGAACGATAAAAACTGTAAAAGGTATTACAAAAAAAGACCTCCAAAATTATTTCAAAAAATATTATGTTCCTAACAACATGATTATTTCAGTTGTAGGGGGAATAAGTGATCCAAAAGAAAAAATAGAAAGGGCTTTTTCAAAAATAAAACCTGGACCAATCAAAGAACTAACAACAGAAGAACCCCAACAAACAACAATACAAAAAACAATCGAGAAGAAGAAAATTCTAAACTCCTACATGGTCTTAGGATACAAAACACCGATTAGGCTCCACAAAGATTCTTACACTTTAGATATTATTAAGGCATTACTTGCACGGGGACAATCAGGAAAGATAGTTGAAGAGATAAGAAGCAAACGAGGACTAGCTTATGAGGTTAATGTCTACCACGACCCAAACAAAGATTTTGGAACATTTGCAGTCTACCTAAATACTGACAAGAAAAACATTAAGAAAGCAATTGGCATAATCTTAAATGAATTTGACAAGCTGAAAAATATAACAACAGAAGAACTTGATGATGCGAAAGGATTCTTAGAAGGTTCATATATATTAGAAAAAGAAGATACAAGACATACTGCAGACGAACTAAACTTCTGGGAAATGATTAAAGATTCATCACTGAACCAAGCTTATCTTAGCAAAATAAAGAGTATAACAAAGAAAGATATTAAAGAAACGGCAAAAAGATACTTGACAAAGAATTATACTTTAGCAGTTATAGAACAAACTAACTAAAAACCTTTCTTACTGGTTCTAATATCTTGATTAGATGGCCTCCAACTGCTGTCTTTAGGTCCATTGGATGTAACTTCTTATCAACGAATGCTTTCTCAAGTTCTTCATAACTCTTGAAACTAACATTTCCACCAAACTTTGCAGGTCTTTTGATATCTAACTTCTTAATTCTTGGAAACACGATTAACTTAGCAATTGAAAGTATTGAATTATCCGCTACCTCTCCTTCAACACAATAGGCTTTTTTGATCTTCTTCTTAATCTCTTCTTCACTATCTCTTACCGAAATCAAACTCTCAGGTTTAGATGAACTCATCTTCTCCCCAGATTGTAAAGAAGGTATCAATGGAGTATGAACTAAAACTGGGGCTTTGTAATCTAACTTAGGTAATATCTCCCTTGCAAGACCGTGAATCTTCCTTTGTTCTATTCCTGAATAAGCAACATCTACTTTCAATGCCTTAATATCAACTATCTGCATGAATGGATAGATAACTTGAGAAACATGAGCATGCTCGATGTCTCTTGCAACTTCCTGCATACTTCTTAAGGATCTGTTGATGGTTGTCTTTACTGCTATCTGCATAACATCATCAATATATTCCATATTCCTTTGTAATTTTGAACCTAAAACAAACTCAGCCTTGTCTAAGCCCAATCCAATAAATGCCTTTTCCCACAATTTCTCTAACTTATGTATTTCATCCCAATCCCCTTTCTTATTCAACCAAGTATGCCAGTCTGCAAATAGAATCTTAACTTTGAATCCTGCCTTTTGAAAATCAAGAAGCTTAGTTGTAGTTACCATGTGACCCAGATGTACCTCACCTGAAACTTCATACCCGCAGTAAACAACTGGCTTGCTTTTCTTCAGAACTTCATTTAACTCGTCCTCATTAACAACTTCAACAGTATTCCTCTTTATCAACTCAATCTTTTCTTTATTATTCATACAATCAACAATATTCAGTGATTATATAAATTTATCTGCAATTTACAACTAATTTATATAATTCTGAGCATTAATACTCCTTGTGAGCCCCAAAATGCAATACCGACCGCAAACAAGCTCTGCAGATTCTGATCCTGAACTAACTGAAATTCTAGACACTGGTCAAATAACTTCAGACCAATTAAAAGATCAAGGATTCAAACTATATAATCTAGCATTAAGTCAAGATATACGAAGAGAAAGGGCAGCTCAAGTTCTCCTAGGAAATAGTAGCTATCTCCACCATTTTGCCACTTCACTCACCAAAAGCCGTGATGAAGCTGAAGAGATTGTTCAAGAGACATTCTTCAGAATGTTCAAAAACACCACCCCACCAAAAAAAGGAAATTATATCAAATATACTTTATCAGCAGTTTACTATACGTTCATAGACTCCAGAAGAAAATGGGGCCGTCAATCTGTTTTTTATGATGGTGCACCATTAACTAATGAACCAAGGGAAGAAGGCCAACCGTACCAGTTCGAGATTGGAAAGGTTGTTGACCCAGGAGATTCCCCAGAAGATAATGCGGCATTAAATCAAAAAGTAGAAGCTGTCTATGATGTTGTGGGAGAATTATCCCCAAGACAAAGACAAATAACAATGCTCCACTATTACCATTTCCTTAAAATAAGACAGATTGCAGATAAACTAGAAATTTCAGTTGGCACCGTAAAAGCTACTTTACACCACGCAAGAACAAATCTAAGACTAAGTTTAGAAGAAAGACTAGCTAGCTAACCACTGGACAAACACCCTCAAAACATATATAAACCTCCTCAAAATTCTAAAAACAATGATTTCGGTTTCGGCACTGTCATCTTATTCGTACTGCCAGCGTAAGCTCTATCTTCAATATGTTCTAAAGTTCTTTGAGCCGATGAAGGAAGCGACAATAAAGGGCTCCATCAGACATAAGATCTACGAAGCAATTAACGAAAAAGAAGAGTCAATTGTAATCTCGATTACAAAAAAACTAGATTTTGAGCAGATAAGAAGATTATATGAGCTCAATTACACTGAGATAACAAGAGAAGCAATAAGAAAAAACAAAAATAGTTTAGCAAAATTCAATGTTAAGCCAGAAGATCTCTTCAAAAGCGTATGGCCATTAATTAAAGATGAATCAGAAACAAGAGCATTCAACATATTGGGATTTATCCAACTCAATAAGATATATGGAAAAGAGTTGTGGGAAAAACTAACTCCTAAAATAATATCTGAACAACGCATCTCATCAGATAAACTGGGCCTTAGGGGCATTGTAGACCAAATTGAGGTCTATGAAAAAGGAATGGTACCAATTGAGCTCAAAACTGGCTCTTGTCCAAAAGAGGGAGTATGGCCCAACCATAAGATCCAGTTAGCAGCATACTCATTACTGTTAGAAGAACATCATAATACTCAAGTAAAAGAAGGTTTCATAACTTATTTAGACACAAAGCAACGCAGACACATATCAATCAATCCGTTTCTAAGGGAAGAAGTATTAGAATTAATAAAAAAAGTAAAATCATTACTAAGTGGAAAGATTATTCCTGATTTTGAAAAGAATCAGAATAAATGCAACAAATGTGGCATAAAAGAACATTGTTTTAACCAAAAAACAATTGAAAAGCGCATGAGGGAATTACAACTACTCGGCAATAAATAATCTATTTCATTGAAGCAAAAAGTTTATATATAACTAGGTTCATTCATTACCATACTAATATAGAAAAGGGATTTTTATGGCTGAAGAAGATAAAAAATTTTCAAAACAATTAATTAGCAAGACTGTGGTCAGCAAAACAGGAAAAAGATTTGGTGAAGTTGGAGATATAATCTTTGAAACACGTTCTGGAGAGCTCATTCACATGGTATTAAGTAATCCAACATCTTACACTCAAAAACTAGAGCTAGAAAAGAACAAAGAAGGCAAAATTCTAATACCTTTCTCAGCAGTCATCGCAATTGGCGATTTTATGGTTATTGCTGAAGAAGATATTGTTTAATTTTTTTCTAAAAAAATAAAACTTTTTAAACCGATATACGTTCCCATAAAATAATGGAATCTAATGCAATCTGGACTGAAAAATACAGGCCAAAAGAGTTCTCAGACATAAAAGGTCAGAAAGAGATAGTCAAACGAATAAAGGCATTTGTCGAACAAAAAAACATGCCTCATTTGTTATTCGCAGGTCCGGCAGGAATAGGAAAAACTTCATTATCATTAGTAATTGCAAAAAAACTATTTGATAAAGATTGGCACCAAAACTTTCTAGAGTTAAATGCATCTGATGAAAGAGGAATTGACATCATCAGAAACAAAGTAAAGGATTTTGCAAGAACAAGAGCAATTGGAGATGTTCCATTCAAGATAATTTATTTGGATGAATGTTTAGCTTATGATTCGATGATAACTATAAAATCGGACAATGAAATTAAGAATGTTAAATTAGGTGATTTCGTTGCCAATTATGATTTTAAAGAATATAAAACTCTCTCGATAGATGATAATGGTGAGCTTATTTTCCTTAACACATTAGGGGTCATGAAAATACCTCACCAATCAAATCAAGGATTTTATAAGATTAAAATACATAATAAAGAAATTCTAGCAACGGGAAATCATGAATTTTTAACAATAGGTGGCTGGAAAAGAGCAGACCAACTTAAAATCAAGGATTTGATATTATGTCCTCAAATAAAACCTGCTCTTGAAAATTCAGATATCTCCACATCCGGGATAATTAACTACAATCTAATAGGATTATGTCAAGAAATTAGAAAGAAAGAAAGATACATTGGAAAATCTCCTGAAAAAGAAATTATTGAGCTATTAGGGAAATTTCCGCAAGGATTGATAAGAGAAGAAATCACAAAAGAAAGTAATGTTAGTTCTGCAAAGATAACATCTATTCTAAGCGATAAAAACAATCCTTATTATATTTCATTAATTAAGGAAGGAATTGTTAAAAAAGAAGATAAAAAGTTTTATTTGGTAAATAATGTTGGTAAATCATTGGATAATTTATATACAAAAAAAAGAACTCAAAATAATTCTAATCAAGAATATATACTAACACAATTGAAAAATAAAGAATTATTTCCTCTAAAATTAGAAAATGCCAAAGTCTGTGCAAGACTCCTTGGGCACCTATTTAGTGACGGATGTCTCTCACTAAAAACAAAACAACTTTTCTTTTCAGGAAAAGAAGAAGATCTTAAAGAAATAAAGAATGACATTAATAAGATAGGATACCATGCATTAGGTAATATAAGACATTCCAGATGGAAAAAAGGAGAATGTTGGTCATTTGGTGCTTATAAGATAGAATTATTAAGTTTGTTTTATTCTCTAGGTGCACCTGTAGGTAAAAAAACCGATAACATTGTAAAAATACCCTCTTGGATTATGGGCGGTGAAGATTCAATTAAAATTGAGTATCTTGCAGCATTTTTAGGAGGGGATGGATATGAGCCTAAATTTCAAGGAAGAACAGTTAAACCTATCACAGTAGGTATATCCAAAAGAGAAGATTTAAAAGACGACTTGATAGATTACTTAGAACAAATTCAGAAACTATTCAAAGATCTTGGAATAAATACAAAATATAGGATATGTCCTGGCTATAAATCATTAAGAAAAGATAAAACAAAGACGATTGAAGGTAGAATTTGGATAACCAATTCTATGGAGAACATATATAAGTTCCTAACCAAAATAGGTTATAGATATTGCACATATAAAGATAGAACTTCTAAAGAGGTAATAAGATATTTGGAATGGAAAAAAGGATTAGGGAAGTACATATACACATTTAGACCAGTACCTCACTTCAAAGAATGGAGAGAAAGATTAAAGATGGGAGATTCAGCTTATCATTATCTAACGTCTATTGAAAAGATAGAAGATCCAGGATATGTTTATTGTTTATCAACAGAAAATAAAAGATTCATTGCAAATGACATTGTTGTCCATAACTGCGACGCCCTAACGAGAGAAGCTCAGCAAGCTCTAAGAAGAACGATGGAGAATTATACTAGAACTACTAGATTTATTTTAAGTGCAAATTACTCATCAAAAATAATTGATCCTATCCAAAGTAGATGTGCTGTATTTAGATTTAAGCCGTTGGACAAAGAGGAGATAATTGAGTTAATTAACATAATAGCAGAACAAGAACAGCTTAAAATTACAGATTCAGTTAAGGAAGCACTTTATGAAATATCTGGAGGGGACTGTAGAAAACTTGAAAATATATTGCAATCGTCTGCTGCAATTAGCAAAGAAATAAATGAAGAACTAATTTATTCATTAGTCTCATCTGCAAGGCCAGAAGAAGTAAAAGATATTTTAAATTTGTGTCTTAAGAATAATTTCATAGAAGCAAGAAAAAAACTATTAGATACAATGCTTAACTATGGTTTATCTGGAATTGATATGATAAAGCAAATCCAAAAGGCAATTTTAGACTTGGAGTTAGATGGTAGAAAAAAGATGGAATTGGTCGAAAAGTGCGGTGAAATAGAGTTTAGGATGACAGAAGGGTCAGATGAATTTATTCAGTTAGAAACATTACTCTCACAAGTAGTTCTTATAACAAATTAGAAAAAAAATAAAAAAATTAACCAGTTACGTGCTTTACTAAAATCTTTGTGTCTTTGTGTTCCTTGTAATTATACTCTAAGTCAACAAAAACCTTTCTCTCGAAATCACTTGATCTTGCTTTTAAGTTAGCAGTACACCTTACAATTCTTTTGCCACCATATAGGGTCGCATAGTCATTAGCATCAATACCGCCACAATCAAGAGTTCCGTCTATTAAATCTTCAAGACCTGTAACAAGCACTTTAACTTTGTTTTTCTCACCTAACTCATCGCTACATATTGGCCCATTAGCATCTGTCCTAAGATCAGATATTGCTCCTGTTCCCCTATGTACTACCTCAAATGAGAAAGTTATCTTATCAGCTCCAGCAACATTTTCTTGTAAATTCTCTATCTGGATTGGAGCACTTGAACTCTCAATTACTTTATTCTCATTTACAGCACATACTGTGTCTCTAGTGTCTGTTAAATCCTTTAAGAAACATAAATCAGCTTGTGCCTCTGTCCCATACTTATAACAAGCCTCTGCCCTAACTGGAAACTCATTATTGCCTTTCAACTCGGGAGTATAACTAAATCCATCAGCATCTCCAAAAGTCACGTAAGTCACTCCTCCAGGAATCTCATTTCCCTCAGAATCAATGTATGCCCCAGTTAATTCTTCGTTCAATTTTTTGGTTATATCTGCAGATTGTACACCAAAATCAGTAGGATAAAAACCCAATAAAGATAGTTTAATATCATTTGCAACTAAATCATGTTCTCCTTTGTTCTCAACATTTAATGTAATCTCAAAAGGAAACTCTCCCTTATCATACACTTCAGGTGGTGGCGCTCCTTCTAAAAAGTTAAATTCAATAGCATC
>Ga0187827_10004698_pt1 | contig 16599 bp, 11 predicted proteins | sample ETNtaG_39_FD_167969 | JGI IMG/M metagenome (GOLD analysis project Ga0187827, IMG submission 167969) | Marine microbial and viral communities from oxygen minimum zone, Eastern Pacific Ocean - ETNP2014_SV_150_PacBio MetaG (Illumina Assembly) | ecosystem: Environmental > Aquatic > Marine > Hypoxic...
GCACCAGCGCGACGCGGATGTTCAGCGAGCGCAGCACGGCAAAATCGAGCAGGAGGTTCGGAAAATTCTCGTCGCTGACAATCGCGCCATCGACACTGACCACAAAAATCCTGTCCCGAAACTTCGGAATGTACTGGAGAATTCCCCTGAGATCGGTCGGCTTCACGTTACTCCCTGCGCGCTTGGCCAAGCGGCCAGCGCCTGAGACAGATAAGAAAAGCGATTCCCCGCCGGTTCAACCTATTTCTGCTGCACCACCAGAGCCACCGCCTCGGCAGGCTTAGCCTCCGGCTTGAACGAGAGGACTTCTGAGAAGATCAGCGTCTGCACCAAGCCCAGCACCGCGATCGCCATCAGCAACACGCTCCAGGTCTTAAGCGTCTCCTTCTCGGTGAAGCCGCTCAGCCGCTGCACCACCCAAAAGCCACTATCATTCATCCACGACAATGTAATGGAGCCGAAACCAATCGCTAGGAAGATGTAGAACTTATGGTATGGCAAGGCAGCACCATCACCGATTATGGCACTCATCAACCCCACGCCAGTGATCATCGCCACTGTCGCCGAACCCTGTGCAATCCGTATAATCGCAGTCGCCCCCCAAGCCAGTAGGATATAGGAAATACCGTAGCTTTTTGCCAAGGTCTCTATTGTTTCGCCAATACCAGCCAGACGGATCATGCCGCCAAATGCACCGCCCGCGCCAGTGATCAGGATAATGACCCCAGCGGTTTGCAGCGGATCTTCAAGCGCCTTGGCCAAGGTGCTCATTAACCCACCTTCCATCGGACGGCTCTCTCGAATCATCTGCGCGGCCAGGGTGTAGATCGCCAGCAGCGCAGCGAGCAGCATCGCGATATTCGGCGAGCCAAAAAACTCGAGATACCGAAACCAAGCCGCGCCACTCACCGTGTCCTTGGCAACCAGATTCAAAATCGAGACTAACGAAATCAACACCACCGGCAGTGCGATCGGCAAAGCCGACAGGAACAGGTTAGGGAGCTCGGAATCTTTTTTATCCACAATCGTCCGGAGCTCACTCGTCGATGCCCCGGCCGCCTCCCGCATTGGAATATTGAACTTAGCGTCGAACCGCTTGGCCAAAAACAGCACCAGCCATGCTGGCAACAGACTCGCGGCCAAGCCGGCCATCATCGCAACACCCAAATCCAGCTGTAGACCATCGGCGATCATCAATGGCCCCGGCGTCGGCGGTACCATTGAGTGCGTGATCGCACCCGCACCCGCCATCGCGATCACGTAAAGCGTATAGCTTTTGCCCGTGCGCAAACTGAGTGCCCGCGCCAGCGGGATCAGCAGAAAAAAAACAGTGTCGAAAAAAACAGGAATCGACAGGAGAAACCCGCTCATCAATAGCACTAATCCGGCCCTCTTTTCCCCGAAAATTCCAAGCAACCAACGAACCACACGGTCCGCCGCTCCACTGCCAAGCATGCAGGTTCCAATGATCGCCGCCAGAGCTACAACAAAACCGATACCGGCGGCTGTATTACCAAATCCTAGCAACGACCAATTCACCGCCAACAACATGTCATTGCTGGTGTCATCGGGGGTCTCGACCAATGCCACCCGGTCCTTAAACAGGCCTATATTCTCTGTGGTCATACCCGGCAGATCTCCGGTCAACAAACCGGTCAACACCGCAGCGAGGATCAGCGCCAAAAACGGATGCAACTTCAGTTTGATGATCGAGATGACAATGAAGGAAACACTGATCGCCAGGACGCCCAACGGCCAGTAGGAGACAGAGTCAGCGGCTTGAGCCAGGATTGAGTGGGTCATGATTTGAAAACGGCTGTAGTTCGGATGCGGGTAGTCCCGCAAAAAAACACCCCCCGGTCAAGCCTCCACCCGCTTGGCCAAGCGAGAAAAGATTGGTATTTGACGGCTATCGGTGATCAACTATCGTCTTCCGTTTATCGGGCCTATGAAACTAATCATCACAACTATCACAGCCGTTTTGTTGATGGGGTGTGGGGAGTCGCAAAAAAAGACTACTCTTAGCCCCACTGAAGTGAAACTGGTTGAACCCGTGGCTGAAACCGCAAAACCAGAACCGCCTGTAGCTACGGCCACACCGGCGGAAGCACAACCCTCTAAGCCGGTTGCCGAAGTGCCAGCGCAGCAACCATCTCTTACAGCAGAATCAAAACCCACAGAACAAGCTGCCAAAGATACAAAACAGGAATCGCTGACGGTAAAACCAGCCAACCCAGCAGCGGACAGTGCGCTACTTGATGCTGCAATGAATGGGAACATTGCATCCATCAAACAGCATCTTGATGCCGGTGCGAATGTAAGCGCGAAGGATGTAAATGACTGGACTCCTTTGTATAACGCGGGAAAAAAAGAAATCGCCGAACTACTCATCGCCAGAGGTGCAGATGTAAATGCGACTGATAAGCGTGGCTGGACTCCCCTGCATGCGGCTGTTATGGGAGGTAAGGAAACCGTCGGACTTCTTATCGCCAACGGCGCCAATGTGAATGCAAAAGTTGCGTCTGGTTCCTACAAGGGAATGACACCGCTGGATTTGGCCTCCAATACCAAAATCGCCGACCTGATCCGCAAACACGGCGGCAAAAGCGGGAATTAGAATTGAAAGCTGCTAGCGACTAAGCCTTCCTATAGCCATCGTACGTAGCCAACTCGCTCATCCCCTACGGCACCCAACCGGCACGACAATGACGGCCATCCGATGGGATGGTGTCAGCAGATTTTCCGCTTGGCCAAGCGCTGCCTATTCCCTGACCCAATCCGGTGTGCCAAACCAGTCGTGCATCTCCTTGGTGAACGGGGTGACAACTTCCCTGGGCTCGGGGATATGGCCACGGTCCTGGGTGGAAATCATCCAAGTGTCCAACGCGGCTCGCAGACGCTTGAGGGCGGCCTGGTGGGCGGGGGTTTGGTTAGCAGCCAGGTTGCGGATTTCGTGCAGATCGGTCTGGGTATCGTAAAGCATCTCGTACGGGAACGGTTCCATTAGATCGGCAGCGGGGCCGGTAAGTTTGCCTTGCGCATGCAGGCGGCGCATGAGCGGCTTGACCAGAAAACATTTCTCCTTATAACGATTGAGCGTGGGGAAGCCGGCGCCAGGAGTGTAGTTGCGAATGTAGTGATAGCGCTCATCGTGGACCGAGCGCAGACGCACCTCCGTCTCATCAATGCGATCCCGCGCGGCGAAGGCGTAGGTGCGTGCCGGATCGGCGTTGGCCCCAAGAAACACGCGGCTCTGCATGCCGAACGGCTTGGGAACGCCGGCCATCCATAGCGTGGTGGCGGAGAGATCCAGCAGGCTCAGCACCTGTTCGTCCACGCGACCGGCGCTGACCTGGCTTGGCCCGGGGAAGTTCTTAGGCCAGCGAATAATCATCGGCACGTGCAGGCCGCTGTCCCAGCACCAGTGGATGCCACGAGCATCGAGACGGCCGTTGTCGGCAAAGAAAATGACGATGGTGTTTTCACTGAGGCCGTCCTTTCGGAGCTGGTCGAGAATCCATCCAATGCGCACGTCGGTGCCGGTGACGGAGTTGAGGTAGCGCGCCCATTCCTCGCGCGTGATTTTGTGGTCGGGATAATACGGCGGCGGCGTGACGTTCTCCGGCGTGGCCACCTTGGGATGCCATTCCTCGCCAACCCATTTGACGCGCGGTTTCTCGGCGGATTTGCGGTCGTAAATATCGTACTCCGCCTCGGGCATGTTGATCTGCGCGAAGAAAGGCTGCTTCTTTTTCAGGTCGGACCAGTCCTTGCCGGCGTACACGGGGCCTTCCTTGGCGAAATTCAAATCCAGTTTGCCCGTGCCCACCTCGCGCTCACCGATGTGGGTGATGTTCGCCGTGTGATAGCCGGCGTCCAGCAGCAGATGCGTGATGGGCCGCACACCAGCCGGCAGCCGAAATCCATCCGAACGATGGCTGCGCATGTGATGCATGTCCGTGGTGGTGGCATACCATCCGGTCATCAACGCCGATCGGCTCGGTGCACACACCGGCGAGGTGGAATACACCCGCGTGTACCGCGTGCCCTCCCTGGCCAGGCGGTCGAGGTTCGGTGTGAGAACGTTCTTCTGTCCGTAGCAGGCGAGATCGAGTGAGAAATTCTCGCCGACGATCCAGAGGATGTTTGGCTTCTTGGCAGCATCGGCTTGGTTAAGGGCGACCAAGCCAAGTAAAGCCAAGCCAACCAAGCGAAATGATTTGGTTAAGTTGTCAGATTGGAGAATCTTTGGAATGGGTTTCATTGCACTGGCCAGTCACATCCTAACAGGAATCGTCACAACAATGAAATCCAAACGCCATTGGCCCAGTTGACTGCTTGGCGTTGGGTCAAGAGTGGCGTAAGTTCAGCGCATGCCTTCCTGCAACTTCAGGTTCTTTTGTCTGCTGCTTGGCTTGGTGGCAGATTTTGCTCAAGCGCTTGGCCAAAAGGCGAATTCACTGGATGACCTTCAGGTATTGGAGGGGGATCAGCGGCAGTTGCTCTGGAACCATCTCACCTCTCAATGCGATCTGTTGGATCAGAAGCGGGCGGAGCGCCTAGCCAAGGCACTCAAGTCGCCGGCCGCGCTGGATCAGCTCTTGGCCAAGCTGCGAGATGATTACCTTAATATTTTGGGCTCCTTCCCCGAGAAATCGCCTCTTGATGCCAAGGTCACCGGCAAACTGGACGGCGTTAGTTATCGCGTGGAGAAAGTGTTGTTCGAGAGCCTGCCGAATCATCACGTCACCGCCCTGCTCTATCTGCCGGCAAAAGGAGACGGGCCTTGGCCGGGGGTGTTGTTCGCCTGCGGTCATTCGGCCAACGGCAAGGCGTATCCGCTGTATCAAACCGCCTGTGCGTTGCTGGCACAAAACGGGTTTGTGGTACTAAGCTACGACCCGATCTCGCAGGGCGAACGGACACAACTGCCAAAGGCCGCGCGCTACGGCACCACCACCCACACGCTGCTGAACCACGGGGCGCGGCTCACCGGACGCAGCGTGGTTTGGTACTCGGCATGGGACGGCGTGCGATCGATCGACTACCTGCTTTCACGGCCGGAGGTGGATCGCTCCAAGCTGATCGGCATGACCGGTACCAGCGGCGGCGGCACCCAGACAACCTTCCTGATGGCCATCGACGACCGGATCGGACCAGCTGCGCCTTCCTGCTACACCATGCAGCGCACCGATAAATTCAATGGCAAAAGCGGGCCTGCGGACGGTTGCCAGCACCTGGCAGGCGAGGGGCTTCATGGTATCGACCACATCGATTACTCATTGATGCGATTTCCGCGGCCCACTGTCATCCTCGCCGCGACCCAGGATTTTTTTGAAATTGATTCCACCCGCAAGACGGTGCGTGACGCGAAGGCGGTCTTTGGCGCGCTAGGCCAAGCGGACAGGTTTGCGTTCTTCGAGGCAGACGCGGAGCATGGCATGCATGTCGGGCACCGGCAGGAAGCCACTCGCTGGATGCGCCAATGGCTGTACAACGATCCTCGCCCGCTCACCGAGCCGAAGGATATCCGACTGTTCACCGATGCCGAACTTCAGGTAACCCGAACAGGGCAGGTTCACAACGATTTCGCCGACGAAGCCAATGTCGCCGATATCAACCTGCGCCTGGCTAGGCAGTTGGAAACCAAGCGGCGACGTCTCTGGGCTGGCAACCCTGCCAAGGCTCTAGCCAGGGTGCGTCAATTGATTGGCCTGCCCGAAAACCTTCCGCAGCCCGCGGTGGAGCGTGGTGACCAAACCCAAACCAATTGGGCGCGTATCGACAAATTCACGCTTCAGCGTCCCGGCGACATGCCGGTGCCCGCCCTGCTCTTTCGGCCACCCGGTAACACCAGCCAAGCGCTCGATGTGGTCGTTTATGCCGACGGCCGCGGCATGCGGAGCGCCGCCCACGTCAACGGCCCGATCCGGAAATTGGTGAACGAGTCGACAGCGGTGTTTGCCATGGATCTGCGCGGCCTCGGCGAGACGCGTGACCAGGGTAGCAACGCCAAATACCACAGCCACTCGCACCGGGTCGGTAACGTAGCCACACACATTGGGCAACCGCTGCTTGGCCAACGCGTCCGCGATTTGTTGGCGGTCGTCGATTACCTCAATGAAGTCGGTAGCGAACGTGTTCGCAGTATTCGCGTGGTCGGTGTCGGTGCCGCCGGGCCGGTGGCACTGCACGCCGCGGTGTTGGATGCGCGCATCAGCCAGGTCGAGCTACGCAACCCGACAGTGAACAGCTGGGTGGACGATGTCGTGGCCCAGCCGCTCCGCCGCGAGATGGTCGACCACGTGGTGCCCGGCGCCCTCGCCTGGTACGATCTCCCAGACCTCGCCCGCCAACTCGGCGCCCGGCTTAGAACTCGATGAACTTGGGGATGATTTTGCCGTGGTCGATGGTTAGGCGAACCATGCTTGGCTGATAATCCCCACGCGGCTGCGTCACCGAGCCGGGATTGAGGAACAGGACACCGCCAAGGGTCTCGCAGAATGGCTGGTGCGTGTGCCCAAATATAACGACATCCGACTGGATATGTTTGAGCCGCTCGCGAAGCGGTGCCCGGAGCCGGTGCGGATCGACGATGTGCTGCACGAGAAATTTTTTGCCGCCGAGTGTCGCCACCGCGGTCTCGTCGAGCGGCATGTCGCCGTCGGTGTTGCCGAGCACGGCGGTCGTGGGCGCGATGGCTTCCATGTCGAGCACGAGGCTGTACGGGCCGATGTCCCCGGCGTGGATGATGGCATCGACACCGGCCAGCGACTCGGTGATGTGCGGCGGCCAATCGCCGTGATTGTCCGACAGGATCCCGACGGTCGTCATGCAGCTTCAGGCGCTGGCTCTGATGGAGTTTCGACCTCCTCGTCGTTGTCTTCGGTTTCGGGCTCCGGCTCGGTGGCGTCGAGTGCCTCGCTCCATTTCATCGCCCCGGCGAACAGACCCGTGAACAGCCCGGCACTGAACAAGGTTTTCAGGCCGAACCACCATGTCGGCGGCACACCAGGCAGGGGCAGGCCGACCGTCAGCGCCTGCACCCAACCGACGATCGTCTTGGAGTAACCGGGGTCGGTGAGCCAAGAGACGGTGTTGGTGACAAGGTAAAACAACAGTGCGCCGACGAGCGTGCCGAGGAAAACCCGACCGTAGCTGCGGCGACGAGCCAGCCACTTGGCCAGGACAACAAACAGCGCGAGGATCATCCAGTTCGAGATCAGCTCGGGAACCATCACCGGCTCGGCGTAGTGGAACAGGTTGAGCAGGATGTCGGTGACGACGATGGTGACCAGCGGCAGTATCCAGCCCATCCAGCCGGGCAGCCAAAACGCCGCACAGAACAACAGCGCATGCGCAGCGCTGAAATTTAGCGGCAGCATGCCGGGCCAACGGCTCGCCGCAAAGACGAGCATCAACACCAGCGGCAGCCAGGTTTTACGCTCCACGCCCCGATGCTACCCAAGCGCTTGGTCAAGCGCAAACCGCCCGCTTGCCGTTGCGCTCGACCAAGGGTAGTTTACCCCGCGTCATGAGCGAATATGCCCCACCCGTGATCCCTTCCGCCCCAAGGCCGGTACAAGTCAAGAAAAGCCGTGGCTGGATGTGGTTATCCCTGTGCCTGATGGGCTGCCTGCTGCTCGGCTGCTTCCTGATCGCCTCACTAGCCATCGGCTCCGCTGGCATGTCAATGTCTACCAACGACAGCTCCAACTTCGAAGAAGTCATTCTCCGGAACAACCACAGCGACAACAAGATCGCGGTGATCGACCTCTCCGGATTGATAGCCAGTTTCAGCGTTGATGCCAGCGGACATAACATGATCGAGTCTCTTCGCAGCCAATTCGAATTAGCGAACAATGACGACTACGTGAAGGCGATTCTATTTCGCATCAATTCGCCCGGTGGCGAGGTGCTGGCATCGGATAAAATCGCGGACATCGTTCGGGAGAGCAATAAACCGGTGATCTCCGTAATGGGCGCGCTTGCGGCAAGCGGCGGATATTACGTGGCCGCGCCTAGCGATTGGATCGTCGCCCACGAACTCACTATCACCGGTAGCATTGGCGTGATCATGTCCGGTTACAGCATACGCAACCTGATGGATAAAGTCGGCGTGCAGCCGATCGTGTTCAAAAGCGGCAAACACAAGGATATGCTCAGTTTGGGCAAACGCGAAGAGGACATCACGCCGGAGGAACGAAAGATCGTGCAGGGCATGATCGACGAAACGTTTGAACGTTTTAAGAAAATCGTCCGCGAAGGACGTGACATGGACAACCGAGATACAGAGGACGGCGAGTCACTTGATGAGGATTGGGAATCGTTCGCCGATGGCCGAATCCTCTCCGGCAACATGGCACTCGCTCAGGGTTTCGTCGACGAACTTGGCGATCTCGACACTGGTTATGAGCGAGTGCTCAGCTTGGAGGGTATTCCGGACGCGAACCTGACTCAATATCGTCAACCGATAAACCTGGCTAATCTTTTTAGCCTGTTCGGCAAGAGCGAAACCAAGGAGATCAAGATCGACCTTGGCATTGATCTTCCCAAGCTCAAGACTGGCCGGCTCTATTTCCTTTCGCCGTTGCTGCTGTATTAAGCGGCCAAGCTCTTGGCCAAGCACGGCCTTGAAAGAAACAAAAGCCGGCCTTGCGGCCGGCTTCTGTCGTTCGGGTTGACGGGTTGCTACAAATTCACTTCCTCCGCCGTTGCCGAGGGCGCGTTGAGGGCGGATCCTCGGCCGGCACCCTGTATCGGTTGCGGAGCTGCTGCAACTCTCTTTCGAGCCGCGCCTGTGTCCCGGCGTATTCGGCCCGGCCGTGGAGGCTCTGCAGTTCGTTCGGGTCAGCGGTGAGATCGAACAGCTCCCACTCCTGGTTTTCGTAAAAGTTGATCAGCTTGTAGTTGCCATCGGTCACACCGTAGTGGCGGGCCACGCTGTGCGCGCCGGGAAACTCGTAGTAGTGGTAGTAAAACGCCTTTCGCCAGTCGACCGGCGTCTCGCCCTTCATCAGCGGCACAAGGCTGCGGCCCTGCATATCGCCCGGGATCTTCGCCCCGGCAATCTCGAGAAATGTCTCGGCGAAATCCAGGTTCGACACGATGTCGTTGTTGATGCTGCCCGCCTCGATCACGCCGGGCCAACGCACGATGAACGGCATCACCAACGACTCCTCGTACATCCAGCGCTTGTCGTACCAACCGTGCTCACCGAGGTACCAGCCCTGATCGGACGAGTAAATCACGACCGTGTTATCGGCCAGGCCGGAGTCGTCGAGGTACTTGAGCACACGCCCGATGTTGTCGTCCACCGACTGCACGCAACGCAGGTAATCCTTGATGTAACGCTGGTACATCCACTTGACCCTAGCCTCGCCCTGCAGGTTGGCCTTGCGGAACGCATCATTCTTCGGGCCGTAGGCGGCGTCCCAGGTTTTTTTCTGCTCCGGTGTCAGGTTGTTCGGGCCTTTGTTGAGCTTGAGATCATTCTCGGAAAGATGCCGAGCAACGGTCATCGCCTGGTTTGCGGCGGCGGAGGTGCGGCCGGAATAGTCGTCCCACAGCGTCTCCGGCTCGGGAATCTCCACGTCGTTGAACGTGTTAAGGTGTGCCGGGCCGGGCTGCCAGTTTCGGTGCGGCGCCTTGTGCTGGAGCATCAGCATGAACGGCTTGTCGGCGTCGCGATCGCTCTTCAGCCACGAAAGCGCCTTGTCGGTAACGATGTCGGTCGTGTAGCCGGTGTTTTTCTCGACGACCACCTCGCCCGCGTCGTTGGTCGTACGCATTGGCGGGTTGTAATACGGCCCCTGCCCGATCAAGACGTCGAAGTAATCAAAGCCGGTTGGCACACTCTTGAGGTGCCACTTGCCGATCATCGCTGTCTCGTAGCCGGTCTTGCGCAACAACTTCGGGAACGTCTGCTGCGAGCCGTCGAACGGCGTGCGGCCATTCAGGAAAAAACCGTTCAAGTGACTGTACTTGCCGGTAAGGATCACCGCGCGGCTTGGCCCGCAGATCGAGTTGGTGACGTAACACTTGCGGAACCGCATGCCCTCCTGCGCAAGGCGGTCCATGTGCGGTGTCTGGTTGATGCGCGAGCCGTATGCGCTGATCGCCCGCGCCGAGTGGTCGTCGGTGAAAATGAAGAGGACATTCGGTCGCTTGGCCGCCTCGGCCTCCGGCGCGGCCACCAGGCCACAAACCAAGCCAAGCGTCACCAGCGCCACGGTTTTTTTGATCATGTGTTTCATGGAAAATAAGTCTCCCGGCCAAGCCATCAAACTCAACGCCGGTGAGGGGTGCATTCTAACCAAGCTGCGCCCTCTTGGCCAAGCGCAAATGCTCTATTCGACGAACTCCAATTCGGGCATCACGGACATGACACCCATCTCGTGGCCTCGACGCAGGAATCGGCGGATCGACTCGCGTCCGGCTTCGCCGTAGTCGAGAGTCCAGTCGTTGACGTACATGCCGACGAACTTGTCCGCCAAGTCAATGCCCATGTCGCGGGCGTACTGCAGCGAGTGCTCCACCGCCTCGGCCCGGTGCTCGAGGCTATATCGAATACTACGCTCGAGCACACCGGAGATCATCACGCGCTCCTCCGGCGGAATGCGTTTGTGGATGACATTGCCGCCCAGCGGCAGCGGCAGCCCATCGTTTTCGCGACCCCACCACACGCCGAGATCCTCGCAGCAAACGAGCCCCTCGTTTTCAAACGTCAACTGACCCTCGTGGATGATCAGCCCCACATCGGCCTCGCCCCGGTTCACCGTCGCAAATATCTCGTCGAACGGCACGACGGTGTAGTCGATCCGCTCGCCCGGCCGCCCAAGCCAAAGTTGCAACGCCAAAAACGCGCTCGTCATCGTCCCCGGCACCGCGATGCGGCGAGAGGCAATCTCCTCTTTCGGGAAATTCTCACGCGCGACAAGCATTGGCCCGTAGCCGTCGCCCATGCTCGCGCCGCTAGGCAGCAGCGCGTACTCGCCGCACACGTGCGCATAGGTGTGGATGCTGATCGCGGTGATGTCGAGTTCGCCCCGGCTCGCCCGCTCGTTCAACGTCTGGATGTCCTGCAGGATATGCTCGAAGTCGTAGCCGCCGTCATCGACCAGGCCCTTGGCCAAGCCGTAAAACATGAACGCATCGTCCGGATCAGGTGAGTGGCCCAGCGTGAGTTTTCGTTTTTCCACGGCGCGGACGGTAGGGACAGCCGTGCGGTTTGTCACGCCGCAGCTTGGCCGGGCGCGGCCTCAAACAATCCTTCCCTGTCAATGGTATTTCAGGTAGAAACCTCTCCGAACAGCAACCCATGTCCACCGAAGTCTTCATCAGCTACGCCGCCAAGGATCGCACCCACGTCCTCGACCTCGTCGAGCGCCTGCGCGACGCCGGGGTGTCGGTCTGGATTGACCAGATGGGCATCGAAGGCGCCACGATGTGGAGCCAGGAAATAGTCTCTGCCATCCGCGGTTGCAAGGTGCTCATCCTTGCCATTTCCAAAAACTCGGCCGGCTCCGAGAATGTGGTTAAAGAAGTCGCCCTCGCCTCCGAAGGGCGCAAACGCATCTTGCCGGTCTACATTGAACAGGCCGAGATTCCGGAATCGATGGCATACCAACTCGCCGGCATCCAGCGTGTCGAGTTTTTCGAGGGGCGAGAGGATGTCGCCCTGCAGGCAGTCATCCGCGCCTTGGCCAAACTGGGCGTAACCGTGGCAGACGATGCCAGCGCCGCCGCAGCAAACACGCCGGGCTCTACCTCACACGGGCCAAGCCATCCCACCAGCAAAGCCGAAGCCAAGGGTGAAGCCGCCGTTTGGATGAAAGTGGCCGCTGCGGTTGTTGGCCTTGCAGCGCTTGGTCTGGTCGGGACGCTCTTTTTCGACAGTAGCCCGGCGAGAGCGCCGGCGCCGGTCGTACTTGGCCCAGCGCAAACTAACACGACCGCACAGCCCACCCTCGACACAAACCGCGTGGTAGTGCTTCCATTCAAGACGATTGGCACCTCCGGCGAGACGGCCGACTTGGGCTATGGATTGGTCTCCACGCTGACGAGCAAACTGCAGCCGCTGCAAAATTTGGTAGTCATCGCCAACGAGTCCGCCTGGAATTACGAAGGGAGCAAACTGTCGCCAAAGGAAATTGGCCTGGCATTGGAGGTAGGGACGATCGTTACAGGTGAAATCCAGACAAGCGGCGACAAGGTGCAAGTGAACATCCGGGTGATCGATGCCAATACGGCAGCGCTGGGCTGGGGCAGCACCTTCACAAAGAACAAGGACGATTTTTTAGATCTGCAGAACGAGATTGCCACCCAACTGGCCAGCGAACTCAAGGGCGGTCTGGATGCCGCTGAAGCGCAGCAACTCGGCCAAAAGGCGACCGAAAACCCAGAGGCCCAAGCCGAATACCAGGCCGGACGCCGCGAGTGGAACAAACGCAGTAAGGAGGGATTCGAAAATGCGATCCAACATTTTGAACGAGCTATCGAATTGGACCCAAATTACGCCGATCCTTATACCGGCTTGGCAGACACTTATATATTATATCCCTTCTATAGTTTCAGCACCCCGGATGTAGCAATACCCAAGGCAAAGGAATATGCCCAAAAAGCGATCGAGATAAACCCAAGCACCGCTATGGCCTATACTTCAATGGCGTGTGTATTGTATATGTATGAACATGAGTGGGAGTTGGCTGAAGAAAACTTCAAAAAAGCCATCCAGCTAAACCTAAACTATCCAACCGGACATCACTGGTATGGAATGTTTCTCATCCACATGGGAAGGGCGGATCAAGCTATTCCATTTTTGATTAAGGGTATGCAACTGGATCCGAAAGCAATGATCATCAAAAATGGGCTTTCGATTGCCTACTCGTGCGCGGGTCAAAAACAGATGGCGCTGAAAACGGTTGATACACAATTTCAAATTGATCCCTATTTTCCGCCAGGAATGCACACCAAATATGGGATGCTGCTGGCGGATACATCGAAAAATGCCGTGAATCATTTAAACGAGGCGATAGAGGAGTATCCAAAACAACCCATTATTAGGTGGTCGCTTTTCAACGTGCATTGGGCTGCGGGGGATCATGAGTTGGCGAAGGATCAATTGGTTGAACTGCACGCCCGTTTTCACGATAAGCTTAGTAAAGCTAGATTCGCAGAATTGTATTTTATCATGGGCAAGGAAGACATCGCCTACGAGTGGTTAGAAGAAAGCATCGCATCCAAGGAGGGGCCGGTGTTTTTCACAGCCGTTATTCCCTCCATGAAAAAATTCCAAGCTCAGCCCCGCTTCCGCGAGTTGTTCAGGAAAATCAATCACCCGGTGTATGCGAATAAATAAGTCATGAGTGCGGATGTGTTCATCAGTTACGCGGCAAAGGACCGGAAGCGGGTGGCCAAGCTGGTTGATGGACTGCAACAGGCCGGAGTGTCGGTGTGGATCGACATGGCCGGCATCGAGGTGGCGGCGATGTGGAGTAAGGAGATCGTCAGTGCTATTCGCGAATGCAAGGTGCTACTGCTTTCCATCTCCCCGCATTCCACCGAATCCGAAAACGTGGTCAAGGAACTGGCTCTGGCCAGCGAGCGCAAAAAACCGATCATCCCCATCTACCTCGAGCCAGCTGTGATTCCCGAGACAATGGAATACCAGCTCGCCGGCATCCAGCGCGTCGAGTTTTTTGAGGGACGAGAGGATTTGGCCCTGCAAGCGGTCATCCGCGCCCTGTCCAAGCTGGGCGTGACCGTGGCGGACGAGGCCAGCGCAGCAGCAGCCGGAGTCCCGAATATCGCAGCGCACGGCACAAGCCATTCTTCGGGTGCCCGTGAAACCAAGCGCGAAGTTGCCGTTTGGCTGAAAGTGGCCGCGGCGGTTGTTGGCCTCGCTGTGCTTGGCTTGGCCGGGACTCTCTTTTTTGGCGATGGTTCAGCAACTGCGCCAATGCCGGTCGCGGTTGGCCAAGCGCAAACCAACACGACCACACAAGCCACGCTCGACACCAATCGCATCGTCGTTCTGCCGTTTAAGGTGATTGGCAGCGCGCAGGATTCGGAGGACTTGGGCTACGGTCTGGTCTCCACGTTGACCAGCAAACTACAACCGCTTCAAAATCTGGTGGTTATCGCGAAGGAATCAGCGCGAAAATTTGAGGACAGCAAACAATCTCCCAAGGAAATTGGCCAAGCGCTAGGCGCGGGAACCATCGTGACCGGCGAAATCCAAACGAGCAACGACAAGATTCAGGTAAACATCCAGTTGATTAACGCCAACACCGAGGCGCTGGGTTGGGGGAACACGTTCACCAAGACCAAGAACGACTTTCTCGATCTGCAAAACGAGATCGCCACCAAGCTAGCCAGCGAACTCAAGGGTGGGCTGGATGCTGCCGAGGCTCAGCAACTCGCCCAAAAAGCCACCGAGAACGCCGAGGCTCAGGCCGAATATCAGGCTGGTCGCCGCGAATGGAATATACGCAGTAAGGAGGGATTTGAGAACGCTATCAAACATTTCGAAAAAGCCATCGAACTGGACCCCGATTACGCCGATCCGTATGTCGGGTTCGCAGATACTTATGGGCTGATGCCAACCTACAATTTTGCCGATACAAGCGAAGCCATGCCCAAGGCTAAATCCTATGCCGAAGAGGCTATAAAATTAAACCCGAATCTGGCTGAAGCTTACACTTCCCTTGCATGGGTAATGCACCAATATGAGTACAACTGGAAAGAGGCGGAAGCGAACTACCGCCGGGCCATTGAATTAAATCCTAATTATGCCACCGGGCATCAATGGTTTGCGATTTTCCTTTCTAATATTGGAAGAAATAATGAGGCAATAAAACTAATAGTGAAAGCTTCTGAATTGGATCCCCAATCCATGATTATTAAAAGCACAGCTGTTGAAATACATTTACCTGCGGAACAATATGCTCAAGCGTTAAAATACTGTGGTAAAACTTTTGAAATCGATCCTTATTTTTCCTATGCCCTATGGTTTAAGCATGCAAAAATAAATGAACAAAACTCAAAGGAAAACATAGACCATATAAAGGAGGCGATAAGGAGATACCCGAATCAACCAATGCACCGGAAAACGCTGGCTGAAGTATATTGGAATATTGGGGACAGGGAGGCGGCCATGGAGCAGGTGATCGAGTTGCTGGATCGATATCACGATTCCTTTAGAAAAGCTCATTTCGCGGATCTCTATTTTGTTATGGGAAAGCCGGAACAGGCCTATCGATGGCTTGAAAAAGCGATCGAAGCCAAGGAAGGCAATGTTCTTTTTTACGGAGTTCTGCCAAACCTGAAAAAATACCAACAGGAACCGCGTTTCCGTGAACTCTACAAAAAGATCAACCACCCGTTGTATGTGGATTAGATCATATTCATTTTTTTCGACCATGAACTCCAAATCTCTACTACTCGGCTTGGCGCTTGGCCAAGCGCTTGGCTTGTCGACGTTGGCAGATGACTGGCCACAGTGGCTCGGGGCCAAGCGCGACGGGGTCTGGCGTGAGAGTGGCATCCTCAAAGAATTTCCGGATGGCGGGCCGAAGGTTAATTGGCGGGTGCCAATCGGCGGCGGCTACGCCGGACCGGCCGTGGCCAAGGGGAAGGTTTACGTGACCGACCGGCAACTGGCCAAAGATGCCATCAACCCGGACAATCCGTTTGCCCGGGGGCACATTCCCGGCTCAGAGCGGGTGATTTGTCTCGACGAAAAAACCGGCCGCCAACTCTGGATGCACGAGTACGACTGCGGCTACACGGTCAGTTATCCGGCCGGGCCTCGCACGACGCCGACAGTGGATGGCGACCGCGTTTACACGCTCGGCGCTGAGGGCAACCTCCTCTGTCTCAACGCCGACTCCGGCAAGGTAATTTGGCAAAAGGATTTCAAGACGGAGTACGGTATCAAGACACCGGTCTGGGGCTTTGCCGCCCACCCTCTCGTGCGCGGCGGGCACTTGATCTGCCTCGCCCGAGGCGACGGCTCAACGGTGGTTTGCTATGACAAACTGAGCGGTAAGGAGGTCTGGCGAAGCCTCACCGCCAAGGAGCCGGGCTATTGTCCGCCGACGCTGATCCATGCCGGCGGTGTGGAGCAATTGATCATCTGGCACCCGGAGTCACTCAACTCGCTCAATCCGGACACCGGCGAGGTTTACTGGTCGGAACCGTTCCGGGTGCGTTCCGGTCTGTCGATCCCCACCCCGCGCCAGCTTGGCAACCGGTTGTTCATTACCGCGTTTTACAACGGGTCGATGATGATGAATCTCGACCCGAACAAACCAGGAGCCACGCTGGCGTGGAAGAGCAAGCGCGCCAGCGAAAAAAACACAGAAGAGCTGCACAGCATCATGCCGACACCCTTTTTTGAGGACAACCACATCTACGGCGTTTGCAGCTACGGGCAGTTGCGCTGTCTGCGCGCCGACACCGGCGAGCGGGTCTGGGAGGATCTCACGGCCACCCGCGGCGGAGTGGAGGCCCGCTGGGGAAACGCCTTTCTCGTCAAGCACGGGGACCGGTTTTTCCTGTTCAACGAGCTGGGCAACCTGCTCATCGCCAGGCTAA
>Ga0187827_10004701_pt1 | contig 16598 bp, 18 predicted proteins | sample ETNtaG_39_FD_167969 | JGI IMG/M metagenome (GOLD analysis project Ga0187827, IMG submission 167969) | Marine microbial and viral communities from oxygen minimum zone, Eastern Pacific Ocean - ETNP2014_SV_150_PacBio MetaG (Illumina Assembly) | ecosystem: Environmental > Aquatic > Marine > Hypoxic...
GCGACTGTTGAGAAAATTTCTTTTGACGGGGATGAATCTAAGGTTGAATTTATTGGTCGTGAAGAATCAAAATCTGAACGTCCAGAACTTGGCACAGCTAGAATTGTTGTCTCCGGTGGACGAGGCCTTCAAAGTGCTGAAAATTTTAAAATGATCTATGAAGTTGCTGATAAATTGAACGCAGCAGTGGGCGCTTCACGCGCTGCTGTGGACGCTGGATATGTAGGTAATGATTATCAGGTGGGTCAAACCGGCAAAGTTGTTGTGCCTGATTTATATATCGCAATTGGTATTTCAGGGGCAATACAACACTTGGCAGGGATGAAAGAAAGCAAGGTTATTGTTGCGATTAATAAAGATGAAGAAGCGCCTATCTTTAATGTTGCTGATTATGGTTTACAGGCCGATCTTTTCGAAGCGCTTCCTCAACTATCTTCTGAATTAGATAAAATTGAGAAATAAAATTGTTAACTATCGGTTTTTTTCAGATTAAGAATTATGAATGATTCAATCCAGCGTGAGGCAATGAATTATGATGTTGTTATTGTTGGAGCGGGTCCAGCAGGTCTTGCTACTGCGATCAAATTAAAACAATTAAATCCTGATTTCTCTGTTTGTATTTTAGAAAAAGGCGCAGAAGTGGGAGCGCATATTTTAAGTGGCAATATTTTTGAAACACGCGCCCTTGATGAATTGATACCAGAATGGAAAGAAAAAAAAGCCCCGATTAAGACGAAAGTTTCTAAAGAAAAATTATTATTTTTATCAAAAAAATCTTCTATTAGCTGGCCCATATGGTTTCTTCCATCGGTTCAAAAAAATCATAAAAACTATATCATTAGTCTTGCAAATTTATGCAGATGGTTGGGGGAGCAAGCGGAATCTTTAGGAGTTGAAATATTTCCAGGATTTCCAGCTTCTAAAATATTATATCACGAAGATGGGTCAGTGAAGGGCGTTCAGACTGGCGATATGGGAATTGACAAAGAAGGGAATCAAAAGGATACTTTCGAGCCTGGCATTGAACTTCTTGGAAAAATAACTGTGTTTGCTGAGGGTTGCAGAGGGCATCTTGGAAAACAGTTAATTAAAAAATTTAAACTGGATGAAGGCAAATCGCCCCAGCAGTATGGCATTGGGCTTAAAGAAATTTGGGAAGTTGATTCTAGTGAACATGATGAAGGGCTTGTGATGCATACAGCAGCATGGCCACTTGATAACAGCACTTATGGAGGAAGTTTTTGTTATCATGCAGAAAATAATCAAATTTTCATTGGCTTTGTCGTTGGTCTTGATTATCAAAACCCTCATTTATCTCCTTATGATGAATTTCAACGTTTTAAAACTCATCCAGCAATCAGTAAAATTTTATCAAACGGCAAAAGAATAGCTTACGGGGCGCGTGCGCTTATTGAAGGAGGAATTCAAAGTTTACCAAGGATGTACATGCCTGGAGCCTTGTTAATTGGTTGTGATGCGGGAACACTTAACATGCCGAAGATCAAGGGAACGCATACCGCTATGAAAAGTGGGATCATAGCCGCGGAAACTATCAATGAATTTTTGAAAGAAAATAAAGACTTATCAAATTATGAATTAAAATTTAAGAAATCATGGGCCTATCAAGAATTGTATGCTGCGCGAAATGTAAAACCCAGTTTCAATTGGGGTTTGATTCTTGCAACTATATTTACTGGCATTGATCAAATTTTTTTTAGAGGCCGTCTTCCATTTACTCTCAAGCATCCCTATGCAGATCATGAGGCTTTATTGCCAGCAAGTGAGATGAAAAAAATTGATTATCCCAAATATGATGGAGTTTTGACATTTGATAAAACAACCTCGGTGCATTTAACAGGAACAAACCATGAAGAAAATCAACCTGTGCATCTGCGATTAAAAGATCCCGCTTTGACTAAAAATTATACTCTTTCTGAATTTGATGAACCAGCACAGCGATACTGTCCTGCTGCGGTTTATGAAATTCAATATGAGGATGATAAATCAGAACCTCAGTTTGTCATCAATGCTCAAAATTGCATTCATTGTAAAACTTGTGACATCAAAGAACCCTCACAAAATATTAATTGGGTTGCGCCAGAAGGCGGTGGCGGGCCAAATTATGCAAATATGTAATTTATTTAATCGATGAATAATGCTAATTTAATTTTTTTATATGAGTAAGGATTTTCTAGATCGAAACTTGGCTTTAGAGGCCGTGCGCGTGACCGAAGCGGCAGCCCTATCCAGTTCATTACATATGGGGCGTGGCGATGAAAAGGCGTCAGACCAGGCAGCTGTAAATGCTATGCGTGATTTTCTAAACAATCTTGTCATTGATGGCACGGTGGTAATTGGAGAAGGAGAACGTGATAAAGCTCCGATGTTATACATTGGAGAAAAGGTAGGCAAGGGCGGACCCAAAGTTGATATTGCCCTTGATCCACTAGAAGGAACGACAATTACGGCTAAAGGAGGAGAGAATGCATTATCCGTACTTGCAATGGCAGAAGAGGGAGGTTTTTTGCATGCCCCGGATATTTATATGCATAAAATTGCATATGGAAAAAAATATCAAGATTTGGAAATAGATCCTGAATCTCCTGCTAATGAAATTGTACAAAAATTTTCTGATTTCGCAGATATGAATATAAAAAATACTGTGGTTTGTATTTTAGATCGTCCGCGTCACCAGGAATTAATTAGCAAAGTAAGACAAACAGGAGCAAGAATTAAGCTTATTTCCGATGGGGATGTAAGCGCTGTTATTGCTACGTCATTTGAAGATAGTGGCGTAGATATGTATATGGGGATAGGCGGATCTCCCGAAGGAGTTTTAGCCGCCGCCGCCTTGAGGTGCATTGGAGGGAGAATTTACAGCAAATTGGTATTTAATGACGAGAGCGAAAAAAAACGTGCTGCTGATATGGGTATTAAGGATGTAAATATGATTTATACTACAAATGATTTAGCGTCAGGTGACGTGATGTTTTCAGCAACAGGAGTGACCAATGGCACTTTACTTCAAGGGGTTTTGATAAAGAACAACATTGCCACAACTCAATCAGTCGTTATGCGCTCTAAAACCAAAACACTTCGCTATGTGAACGCAAGTCACAATCTTACTATAAAAAAAATTATAACATAATAAGAACATTTTTTTCTTATAACTAAGTATAAGTTCATTTTTTGATAATAAATATTGATTTATCTTTTTAGTTTTACACATTTCATTGTAGAAGGGTGTTATTATGAGTGGATATGTTGGCGAGAGAGCACGAAGGCGCAGACGCAGAAGTATTTTCATTATATTTTTACTTATAATTTTACTAACTATTATTTACTTTAGTTATAGTGTTAAAGATGAAAAAAAAGAAATAAGTAACGAAACCACCTCTACTGATGACACTATTGATACAGAGCGATTAAGTATTGATGAAGAAGAACTTGAATTAAAAATCATTGAAAAAGAACAAAAAATTGTTTTTCGCGATCAACAAATTAAATCTCTAAAAAAACAGCTAAGTATCATAACAGAAGAAAAAAATAATTTAATAAAGGAAAAAAATTATTTATTAGAAGAAAATGAAAAACTGTTACTATCGTTAGATACTTTAAATTCTAAAGCAGAAAAAAATTCACAAGTCAAAGAAGGTGCAATGAAAGAAAAAGTTAAAGAGTTCAATTTAGCAATTTTGCAGTTAAAAAAAGAAAATGAAAAAATATTAAATGAATATGAAGATGTGTTTAAGAAAAATTTAGAATTGGATTTACAATTAAAATCACTCAATATTGAAAAAAGGGAAAAAATATCACAATTAGAACAAGTGATAAATGAGCAAAAAGAAATTATTAAATCGTTAAAGGATAAAAATCCTCATTAATTTACCATCTGAACCCAAAGTAGACGCTACGAGAAACTGAATATTTATAGATGTTGGTTGATAATAAAAAAATGACTAGGATTTCTTTTCTTTAACAGAATCTTGCAATGAGGAAGAAGGATCTAATGAGGAAGAAGGATTTAATGTAGGGGCATCAGTTATTTTTTTAACTTTCTCAGAAGCTTTAATATCGCCTTTTATTTTTCCGCCCAGTTTGATTTGCAAACTTTGATATTCTACACTACCTGAAACGGAGCCTTGTTCTTGAATTATTAAAGTTCCGGAAATTTTTATATCTCCATCAACATTTCCCCATACATCAGCGTTTTCTGTCTGTATCGTTCCTCTTAGATTTCCTGTACTTCCAACAACTAAATTATCCGCACTCACGGTAATATCTGCACTACCATCAATCTGAACTTCATCAGCATCAGTAATTTCACCCTTAAGTTTAACGCCATTTCCTATTATGACCGTTGCAGATCCTTTCGCAGGTCTGAAAACATCTGGCTTATCATCATTTGAACTTGGCGTAGGTGATTTTTTTTCAAACATTGAGGCGCTTAATCATAAAAATAGATATAGATCAATTTATTTTAAAAAAAACCTTCTTTAGCAGGAAATAAACAGTGAATTCTGTACTTATAATATTAAATCTATTTCGGTCCCTGCCATAATAATATCAGTTATTATTAACGTATATTGATTGATCATTTTTGTTGTTTTCTAAATAAATAAGGATCTTGAAATTTTCCTTGCCAAATACCAGCCTTGTTTTTTTTTGCAATTTCTTCGTCATTGATAAAGTCATTTGAATAGTAACGATAAGCAACAGCCCAACCATTTTGGATCATATATTGGTTTAAATGAATATTTTTTACAAAACATTTAGCAACAAATCTTTTGTATCGATCAGTATCCAAAATTTCACATCGCACTTCTTCTTCTGAAATTATGTTTTCTAAGGCTTGGGAAGACACAACACCACACTCCCATATGATTTTATTAATTGTGCACGTTTGATTGATTTCAGGGGCATCTATGCCATATAAGCGTATTTTATTCTTTCCTATATGTATTGTATCCCCATCTATTATTCTTGCCTTGCCTTGAATAGATTCAGCAAGAGTTATCGAACAATAGAAAATGAAGAAAAAAACTAAGAGTTCAAAAATCCAAATTTTTTGTTCCGTCAACCAGAATTTTATAAACATAATTTGCATGAGATCTGTTTGTGAATATGTCAATCTTAGTCTTAGGTTCTCTATTATGTTCATGGTGACGCATAAGAAGAACTGGAACCTTGATAAATAAAGTTTGAGCAACAGAAGAATTACCACTTAAACTATTATCTAAGTTCAAGGTAAGAAATTTTGCGAGAAGTATAAAAAGCTTTTTACCGATTACGCGAATAACGGTTCTATTTTCTGATACATCAGTTACACTTGCATCTTGAGAACCAATAGAATTTATTAATTTTGAGAATAAATCTTGTTTGTCATTCCCTTTTTCATCAATTATGAGCCATTCATCAGGGCCAAGCCATATAATTTTTAATGAATCAATTTTTATGTAAGTGTTTGTCCTAGTTGGCAATATGATATTTAGAACTTCGCTTGCTGATGACAGAAATTTTTTGTCATTTGGATTTCCTCGCAAATTAATTTTTGTCATAAAGGGCAGTTCTTGAAATTTTATACCAGCGTGTTCTTGAACTATGTTATTTTGCAAAATATGAATTGAATTTTCTATATTTAACATTATGCATCTAATCTTTCATTTGATGGATCAATAAATATGGGATTTGTTATTTCTACCTCAATTGTTTTGTTTGGCATGGGCGCATATATCGTTAATCCTTTTTTCTTTATTCCTTCTTTAACTAGAGCGAGGGCAATTGATCTGCCTAAATTAGGTGAATAATAGCTTGATGTCACATGCCCAATCATTTCAATGGGTAAAGGTGTGATCTTTTCAACAAGCTGAGCACCTTCTTCTAAAATCTCATTTGGATCTTTTGTTAAGATTCCTACAAGTTGTTTACGATCTTTTCTGATTGTATCACTTCTGTATAAGGCTCTTTTACCAATAAAATCGTATTTTTTTTTGCTGACTATCCATCCCATGTTTAAATCTATGGGTGTAACAGAGCCATCGGTTTCCTGCCCAACAATTATAAATCCCTTTTCTGCACGAAGAACATGCATAGCCTCTGTTCCATATGGAGTAATGTTATATTCATTACCTAAATCAAAACATTTTTCCCACAATGCCTTCGCGTAACTCGAAGGCACATTTATTTCATAACACATCTCTCCTGTAAAACTAATACGCATGACACGACAGTGAACGCCTTCTATCTCGATATTTTGAAAACTCATATGCGGAAAATTACCTTTAGAAAAGTCGTGATTTAGACAAAGTTTTTTCATAAGTCGAGGAGCATAAGGTCCATTAATACTGATTGTAGCAAACTGTTCAGTTATTGATGTTAAATAAATTTTAAGTTCCGGCCATTCAGTTTGAAGCCAATCTTCTAACTTACTCATTACGCTTGCAGCATTTCCAGTTGTTGTGGTCATGACATAATGATTTTCTCCAAGTCTACTAGTCACACCATCATCAATTACCATGCCATCATCACCAAGCATTAATCCATAACGACATTTTCCTATATCAAGTTTGGACCATGCATTTGTATAAACCCGGTTAAGGAATTCGCTAGCATCCCTTCCCTTAATATCAATTTTACCTAAGGTAGATGCATCTAGTATGCCAATTCCTTCCCTTGTTGCTTTGACTTCTCGATTAACTGCTTGATACATGTCTTCGTTTTCTTTTGGGTAATACCAGGCCCTTTTCCATTGTCCCACATCTTCAAATTTAGCTCCACAATCAACATGCCACTGATGCATTGGGGTAGTTCTTTCTACATCAAAAAATTCTTTCACATGTCTTCCTGCCAATGCACCAAAAGTTACAGGCGTATAAGGCAATCTAAAAGTGGTGGTTCCTAGTTTATGAACCGGTATGTCTGACAGATTGGAAATGATACCAAGCGCATTAATATTTCCTATTTTTCCCTGATCTGTTGCCATTCCGGTAGTTGTGTAACGTTTTATATGTTCGATTGATTTATATCCTTCTCTTAGTGCAAGTTTTATATCTTTAGCTGTTACATCGTTTTGGAAGTCAACAAACATTTTTGTTCTGCCGAAATGCTTGTTTGAAGGAACAATCCAAAGATGTTTTAATTTGTCATAAAAAATTTTTTCTGAATTTAATCTAGATTCCACATCAATTTTTTTTCCGAATTCAGTTAATAAATCTGATATTTTTGCATAAGTTTCCTTAAGGATTCCATCCAATTCAAATGTACCATTACAGGAACCAATTGAAATTTCATTTTGAAAGGACTTGTTTGGAATAAATGTCGCATCAGATTCTCTGTAAAATAATCTACCCTTAGATTGTGAAAATAGATGAACAGTAGGTGTCCAACCCCCAGATACACAAAGAAGATCGCAGGATAGTTTTTTAGATTTGCCAGCTGTTTTATCTAAGCTTTCATCTAGTTTACTAATTATAATTGAAATGATTTTTTTTCTTCCTTTGGTGTCAATTACAGCATGATTGAAAAAAATTTTAATTCCTAATTCTTCTGCTTTTTTTACAAGATCTCCATTTGAATTTATGCGTACATCAATTATTGCTTGCACTTCAACTTCTTGTTTATAAAAAAAATCAATTGCGGTCTGATAAGCAGTATCGTTATTTGTAAAAATGACAATTTTTTTTACATCTTTAGCAGAAAAATGATTTTGATATTTTCGAGCACTGTTTGCCAACATAATGCCTGGTCTGTCATTATTATCAAAAGTCAAAAAACGCTCAATTGAGCCTGTAGCCAATACAACTTTTTTAGCTCTTATTTTCCAAATGATTTGTTTTATTTTTTTATTATTAATTTTTTGGCAAGCAAGCAAATAATTTGAATGCATGTATGCAAAAACTGTCGAATTTTTTATAATTTTTAAATTATCTTTTTTATTTCGATTTTCTAATTCTTTTATAAGAATTTTATAAGTTTTGAACGAATCAGCATTCAAACATTGACCACCCAACTCAGGATATTGCTCTATAACTAATACTTTCAAATTTGCTTTTGCCAGTAGGTTTGCTGCATACAATCCACTAATTCCTCCACCTACAACCAATACATCACAGTGATAGTGAAAATGTTCATATTGATGAGGGTCATCCTTTGTTGGCGATCTTCCTAATCCAGCAGCTTTTCTGATCAAATATTCATATTTCCCCCAAAATTTTGGAGGCCACATAAAAGTTTTGTAATAAAATCCTGCTGGAAAAAAGCGAGAAAATAGACCATTTACTGATCCAAGGTCAAAATTTAAGGATGGCCAATTATTCTGTGAAGTGGCATTCAATCCTTCATAAATATTAATTTCTGTTGCTCTTACATTAGGCTCAGTAATTTCACCCGACTCTAATTGGACAATTGCATTTGGCTCTTCACTGCCAGAACTAATTATTCCTCTAGGTCTGTGATATTTGAAACTTCTTCCAACTAAAAAGACACCGTTTCTAATTAACGCGCTTGCAAGCGTGTCCCCTTCAAATCCAGAATATTTTTTTCCATCAAAAGTAAAAGAAATTTTTTGGTTCATAATTATCTTTTTGTGTATGAGGTTGAAATATTTCCAGAACCTATAGAGGGTTCTCCAGATGGAGTTTTTGGAGCAATTCTAGCAATGTTAGGTGGGCGTTCTCCCATATTATAGATTTTTAAAATTTCATCAGTTGCAGTGTTTCTAGCAACATTGAACCATTGACGACATCCATTTGAATGATTCCATCTTTCAAATTGAACTCCCTTTATATTTTTTCTCATAAAAAGATAATCAGCCCATTGTTCATCAGTCAGATCCGGAGGATTTATTGGGCGAACTATGTGCGCCTCTCCTCCACAACTAAATTCACTTTGATCTCTTTCTCCACAATAAGGGCATTTAATTAAAAACATAATAATTAATGGGCAACCGCTGCTGCACCGTGTTCATCCACTAATTCACCGCTTGAAAAACGATTGATAGTAAAAGGTGCATTAAGTTTGTGTGGTTCATCTTTTGCAATTGTATGAGCAAAAACCCATCCTGAACCTGGAGTCGCCTTAAAGCCTCCTGTGCCCCAACCGCAATTAAAATACAATCCATTGATGTGCGTTTTACTAATTATAGGACTTGCATCAGGGCATATATCAACGATACCCCCCCAATGTCTTAGCATTTTCATTCTTGAGAAAAGTGGAAATAATTCAACTACTGCTGTTATGGTATCTTCTACAATATTAAAGCCACCACGCTGTGTGTAAGATGTATATCCATCTGTCCCTGCTCCAATAACTAACTCTCCTTTATCCGATTGAGAAACATAAGCATGAATTGTATTTGACATAACAACAGTATTAATCACCGGTTTCACGGGTTCTGAAACCAATGCTTGCAGAGGTCTGCTCTCCAATGGAAGTCGAATACCAACCATGTTTGCAATAACACTAGAATGACCAGCTGCGACAACACCAATTTTTTTTGATTTAATTGATCCTTTAGTAGTTTCAATTCCAATAACCTGACCATTATTGACATTTATGCTTGTTACTTCACAATTTTGAATAATATCAACACCCATTGCATCAGCACCTCTAGCGTAACCCCAAGCAACAGCATCATGTCTTGCAGTGCCTCCGCGGCGTTGTAACGTTGCCCCCATTACTGGATAACGAATATTGGGTGAAGTATTAATGATAGGGCAAAATTCTTTTACTTCTTTTGTGTTTAACCACTCACAATCAATGTCATTTAACCGATTAGCATGCCAACGACGTTTTAATTCTCTTACATCACGAAGGGTATGCGCAACATTCATTACTCCTCGTTGGGAGAACATAATATTGTAATTTAATTCTTGAGACATTTTTTCCCATAATTTTAATGCATATTCGTATAGTGCTGCGCTTTGATCCCACAAGTAATTAGATCTTATAATTGTGGTATTTCGTCCTGTATTACCACCGCCAATCCATCCTTTTTCAATTACAGCGATATTGGTTAAACCATGATTTTTAGCTAGATAGTAAGCTGTAGCTAGGCCATGACCTCCCCCTCCGATAATAATAGCATCATAATTGTTTTTAGGTTCAGGAGATCTCCAAACAGGTTGCCAATTCTCATGATAAGAAAAAGAATTTTTTATAAGTGAAAAAATTGAATATTTTTTTGGTTTTTTATGCATTTGTTATAGGTATGAATATTTCTATAACAGTTTTAGAAAAGTCCTTCAATTTCCCCGTCATCATTTAAACGAATTGAATTAGCCGAAGGAACTCTTGGAAGTCCTGGCATTGTCATAATTTCCCCACAGACAACAACAATAAACTCAGCTCCACTTGAGAGACGAATCTCCCTGATTGGTATGCTGTGATTTGATGGAGCGCCTTTTAGTGAAGGATCAGTAGAAAAGCTATATTGTGTTTTTGCAATACAAACAGGGAAGTCTCCATAACCATCACTTTCAAATTGTTTTAATTGGTTCCGTATTTTTGAGTCCGCAACAACTTCTTTGGCATTATAAATTTTAGCAGCAATAGTTTTAATTTTATCAAATAGTGAAATTTTGTCCTCGTAAAGAACTTTGAAAGTATTTGTACTGTCCGCAAGTTCAACAACTTTTTTTGCAAGTTCTGTAGCTCCCTCACCTCCTTTAGTCCAATGATAGCAAGGCACAGCTTTCACTCCCAAGTTTACGCACTCTTTTTGGAGCACTTTCATTTCATTTTCTGTATCTGTAACAAAATGATTTATAGCTACGATTACAGGTAGGCCAAACTTTTTAATATTAGATACATGACGTTTTAAATTAGACATCCCTGATTTAACTGCATTCACATTCTCTTTACTAAGATCATCTTTTTTAACACCGCCATGCATTTTTAACGCTCGTATAGTTGCTACTAATACAACCGCATCAGGTGTTAATTTTGCCTTGCGGCATTTAATATCAAAAAATTTTTCAGCTCCGAGATCAGCCCCAAATCCAGCTTCTGTAATAACATAATCAGATAATCGAAGACCTATTTTTGTAGCTATTACACTATTACATCCGTGAGCAATGTTGGCAAAAGGGCCTCCATGAATAATAGCAGGATTGTTCTCAAGTGTTTGAACTAAATTGGGCATCAAAGCTTGTTTTAACAAAACTGTCATCGGACCCTCTGCTTTTAAATCCTTTGCCAAAATAGCTTTTTTATCTTGTCTGTATGCAATAGTGATATTACCTAATCGTTTTTCTAAATCTTTAAGATCGTTTGCTAGACAAAAAATCGCCATCACTTCAGAAGCAACGGTTATATTAAATCCATCTTGTCGAGGATATCCATTAGCGACTCCTCCAAGATTTATCGTTATTTCCCTTAAAGCCCTATCATTAAGATCTACACATCTTTTCCAGGATACGCGCCTAACATCAATGCCTAATTTATTTCCCCAATAGATGTGGTTATCAATTAACGATGCTAAAAGATTGTTGGCTGAAGTAATGGCGTGAAAGTCTCCTGTAAAATGTAAATTTATATGCTCCATTGGTACAACTTGAGCATAACCCCCACCAGCTGCCCCACCTTTCATTCCAAAACTTGGACCAAGACTTGGTTCTCGTAAACACACAATGCTTTGTTTGCCGATTTTACACAAACCATCGTTAAGCCCAACTGATGTTGTTGTTTTACCTTCCCCAGCTGGTGTTGGTGTAATGGCAGTGACTAAAATAAGTTTAGATTTTTTTTTGGGAATATTATTTATTGATTTGAAATCAATCTTAGCAATATAAGGACCATAAGTACGCAGATTATTATCTTGTATATTTAATTTTGAGGCGATTTCTTTAATATTTTTTTTATTTGCTTTACGTGCAATTTCAATGTCTGACATATAGAATCCAAAAAATTTTTCTATTTTCTATAGAGTAATTTATTAATATAGAAAATATTAATTTTATCATAAGAAATAAATGAGCGGATATTTAGTTTATTTATTTAGATTTAGGTTTAAATTCATTATAAGAGTTAATTTCTAGCGGAGAATTACATATTAAATTTAACCATTCAGAGGTTTTTTTTATACCACCGAAAGCAAAAAAATGAAGTTTACATAATTTGGAAGAAGGATTGTTGTATTTATAATCAGCAAGATCGGCAATTAATTTATCTGGCATTCTTGTGGTTGCTAATTTTGTGAAGTTCATTGCTTGTTTTGATAGAAAGCGTATTGAATTACCAATCCCACATGAAGTTGCGTAATAAATCAGAGTTTTAAGTGTTGCCGGCCCAGGAATTCCTGTATGAATATCTAAACAGTTATTTAAAGTTTCTAGATGTTTTTCCCACTTAAAAAAGGAAGAAACGTCAAAAATAAATTGTGTAGCTAAATACATTTTATAGTCAATATTTTTGGAAAATTGATTTTTTTCAATAATTGCTTTGTCAAGTTCTTCATCCGATACATCAGAATTTCCTTCAGGATGTCCAGCAAGCCCAACTTCCTTAAAATTATATTTTGAAAGCAAGTCAGTTTGTAAGACTTCAAGACTTGAAGTAATATTTCCTTTTTGATTCCCATCTCCACCAATAACAAATATTTTTTCACATCCAGCAATTTCTGATAAGGCGCCGATGTATTTCTCTAGTTGTGAATTGTTAATAAAGTTTCTTGCAGGCAAGTGAGGAATAGCTCTAATTTTCTCTTTATTTAATTTTTTTGCAGTATTAATAACTCTTTCAGATTTTTCATCTGGTAAGTAAGTTATATACACATCATTTTTTTGATATAATAATTCAGAAAAATGACCATATTTTTCATAAACTTTAGGGGTAGTTTCAATTGAGAAATTTTTTATTAAAGATTTAATGTTAATTTCTTTTTGATTTATCTTCATTTATATTTTTTTGATAAGTATAAAAAATAGTTGTTTTGTAATCCATATATAATTTTCTTTGGAATATTTATGTAAAAAAAATGTTTATTAAAAATACATTTGCGTATATATGTTTTGCATGGCAAAAAAAACATCTTATGCTTTAAAACAATTAATTCCAGAAGACAATCCAAAAACAGGGACGAAATATATTGTTCGAAAACCTACAAAAGGTCTTAAAGTAGCTGAAAAATTAAAAATGAGAAAATATGATCCTGTATTAAAAAAGCATGTCTGGTTTGTAGAAAAAAAAATGCCTCCGCACAGCAAATAATTCTTATTTACGTTTTTTTATAATTTTATTCTAATCAGTTAAAACTTTTTTTCTAGATCTATTTAAAGATTTTTCTAATTCTTTGTAGGAACATAAGCCGACATCCATGGGACTTTTTGATTCTAGCACTGCTTCTCTATATGTTCCATTCCGTATAGCATCTACGGTATTTTTAGTTGATCCTGTTAACTTGGCAATTTGAGAACTACTCAATTCTTCCGGATAACGTTTAATTAGCCACAAAATAGCATAAGGTTTTTCTTGGCGAAGAGAAATAGGCGTGTATTTTGTATCTTTTTTTCTAGGCGGTAAATTGTCAATGATTTCCGAAGAAATTATCTCTAAACACGCAGAGGAATCATTCTCACACCTTTTAATTTCACTTTTTGTTAATTGATTATTATCAATTGGATCATATCCTTGCATACCTATTGCTACATCACCATCGGCAATACCTTGGATCTCTAACTCATGAAGACCACAAAACTCAGATATTTGTTTAAATGAAAGTACAGTATTTTCAATTAACCATACCGCTGTTGCTTTTGGCATAAGTGGAAATTTCATTTATAATCCTTTAAATAATTAAGCAGACCTTATAAATATAATAACATAAAATATATAGGAAAATATGGATGATTTTTTAGAATTTGATGATAAGAAAAAATCAGTAAAATCAATAAATCTAGATGATTTTAGTGTTGAGGATCTAAAAAAATATATAAAAGAGCTAGAGGCCGAAAAGAAAAGAACAGAACTTGAAATTAAAAAAAAGAATAATTTGCAGGAAGAGGCTAAAAAATTTTTTAAATAATTATTTACTAAGTTTTAATCCTTTAAATCTTTTCTCAAAACGGGCAACTTGGCCCTCAGAATCGTTAATGCTTGCTTTACCACCAGTCCATGCTGGATGAGATTTAGGATCAATCTCAAGTTTGAGAGTGTCTGAAGGTTTACCCCATGTAGATTTAGTTTTAAATGTCGATCCATCAGTCATTACAACTTCAATTTCGTGATAATCTGGATGAATACCTTTTTTCATATTTATTAGCCTTATAATTAATCTTGATTTAAAGTAAAGTTTGATTTAGCTAAGTTTTTCTTGAATTGTTTCATGTAAGCTAGAATTAGAGGCTAAAATATCTTTTGACAATATATTCCATGGGTTTCCTCTAGGTTCTGTAACTTTCCCCCCAGCTTCTCTAACGAGCAACACGCCTGAGGATACATCCCATAAGTTTAAATTTCTCTCCCAGAAGGCATCTAACTTCCCTGAAGCTACGTAGGCTAGATCAATAGCAGCTGAACCCATTCTTCTTAGGCCAGAACATTTAGTTGTAATTTGTTCAATTTCATTAAGATAGTTTTTATAAGTTCTGTTAGCATGAGGTATCCCAGTACCTATGACAGAATCAGCTAGGATATTTCTTTTAGATACACGAAGTCTTTTATTATTACACCAAGCACCTTTTCCTTTAGAAGCCCAAAAAAAATCATTTGTAATCGGATTAAAAATAACACCATCTGTAATTTCGTTATTAATAATTTTTGATACAACAATTCCAATTAGTGGGATTCCATGAATAAAATTTGTTGTACCATCTATAGGATCGATAACTATGATTTCATCATTGCCATCAATCCTTCCTTTTTCTTCAGAAATGTATGTAAATTTAGGATAATAATATTGAAGAGTATCAAGCAAAATCTTTTCAGTTTTTAAATCAGCATCAGTTACAAAATCGCCTATATTTTTTGATTGGATTTGAAGATTTTCAATTTCTCCGAAATCACGAGAAAGTCTCTTGCCCGCTTTTCTCACAGCTTTTTCAAATATATTTATAATTGCCGGTTGTATTTGCATCTTTATTTTTTCGCTTTTTCAATATAACTAGCATCACTGGTGTTGATGATAACTTCATCACCTATTTCTATAAATGGAGGAACAGAAGTTTTAATATTTTTTTCCAATAAAGCAGGCTTGTATGATGAAGCCGCTGTTTGTCCTTTTACTACTGCATCAGATTCAACAACTTTAAATGATACATGGTCAGGTAAAATAATTGATACAGGAATAGAATTATGCAGTTGAATAATGACATTGTCATTTTCCTTTAAGAACTTTGACTGAGATTCACTAATTATATCTTCTGCAATTTCTATTTGTTCAAAATTAGTATTATCCATAAAATAAAATTTATTATCGTTATTATATAAATATTGATACTGTTTTTCATCAAGTATAGCTCTTTCAACGCTCTCAGAAGAACGAAAACGTCCATTCATTTTAGTTCCTTCTTTTATCTCTTTCATTTCTACCTGTATATATGCCCCACCTTTACCAGGTTGAGTGTGTTGTGTTTTCAATACTTTCCACAATTTAGAATTTATTTCTAATATATTGCCAACTTTTATTTGATTTCCATCAATCTTCATTAATTAACCTGTAATAAAAAACGTATTTCAATTTTTTTAATTTTTGAAATCATTGTAAAAACTTCTTTTAAATTTTAAATCTATATTTTTAATTTTTGAAAAGTCTAGTACACTAAATTTAGGGTTTATTAAAACCTTATTTTTTTTTGCAATTTGATTTAATTTTTTATAAGTTTCTTTTTTTGCATCAACTTTTAAATAATCTATTTTTTGTTCAACTAAATTAATGAAAAGAGCATAATTTTTTTTACAATTTACAAAGAGTTTAAATTTTTTTTTTGAAAATTTTTGTTCAAGTAAATTATTAAATTCTTTTATCCAGTCAGGGCCAAAGCCATTTATCATAAAATATTTTATATAGATAATTGGAAAAATTTTTCGTTTTTGACAAGTAGTTATTATATCAACAGCCTGATTATATGAGTTTGTTGCAAAACTATAGTTTATAGATTTCACTTATAATAATTTTTTTAAATTGAGTAAGGTTTCAATCATGCGGTTTGAAAACCCCCATTCATTGTCATACCAAGAAAGTATGCGGCAGAATCTATTATTTATTACCTGGGTCTGAGTAAGGTCGAAAATTGAGCTGCTTGAATTATGATTAAAATCAATTGAAACTAAAGGTAAATCATTGATTGTTAAAATATTCTTTAGTTGTTTTGTTTTTGAGGCAGCAATCATTATCTCATTTATTTTATCAACAGATGTTTGTTTTTTGCTGGTAAAAGTAAAATCAATTAATGATACATTGGGAGTTGGAACTCTGATTGCAGTTCCATCCAGCTTGCCTTCTAAACTTGGCAAAACAAGACTAAGTGCTTTAGCAGCACCGGTGGATGTTGGTATCATGGCAGTTGACGCAGCACGGGCTCTTCTTAAATCCGTATGAGTTTGGTCAATAGTTGGTTGATCACCTGTAAAACTATGAATTGTTGTCATAAAACCAGATTCTA
>Ga0187827_10004704_pt1 | contig 16585 bp, 11 predicted proteins | sample ETNtaG_39_FD_167969 | JGI IMG/M metagenome (GOLD analysis project Ga0187827, IMG submission 167969) | Marine microbial and viral communities from oxygen minimum zone, Eastern Pacific Ocean - ETNP2014_SV_150_PacBio MetaG (Illumina Assembly) | ecosystem: Environmental > Aquatic > Marine > Hypoxic...
CGGACAAATGGGAAGGCTCCGTAACCGCTGTCGCCGCGCCGGGCACCGTTCATCCCGAAAACCTTCCCGAAGACCGCGATCAACTCGCCCCGTCCTATCTCGGACATCCCTATCTGAACGAGGACGAAGGGTACAATCCCGAATTCAAGGACATCTGGTACAGCTTTGACGCGCTCGATCCCCGCAATGGCATCAGCGAGGAATACGGCAGGGAACAGGTCGAGCACGTCATCCGGGGATTCGGGGAAGCCATCCAGGAATTCCTGGGGGAGGGAAGTGGCGATGGTTAAATCGCCTCAGCCCACGGCTTGTTGGTCCGGACCGTAACGGTGTTCATACTTCGCCAGCCCTCGCCGGCCACCAGCCCATAGGAACGGCTGCGATGATACTCATGTAACTGGACCTTCATGGTGAACTGCTCGAAGAATCCCCCAATGGATCTGAATCCCCGGGACTCGACCGGCAACTGAAAAGTCGCCATGTGATGCCAGTCTCCCGCCTTCTTATCTTTGATCCCTCGTCCCCGCTCTTATCCAATCGCCGACCTGCTCAAGCGTCTTCGCATCGATGGCCCTGATCTTCCCTTTGTAGTCGGGACCCACGTTGAGCGAAAACAGGTTGTTGAACTTGCATGCTCCGACGTAATCCCGGTAGAGCTTCTCTGCCGAGTGACACAGATTGTCGTGCTTTGGGAGTGAGTAGAACCATTTCGCGCCGCCGCGGTGGTTGGTGGGCAGGATGGGGTACGTAAACTCGGAGAGGAGGAGATCGTTCTCTTCAACATCTTCCCACTTCAGCGTGGGCACCAGCTCTCTGACCCTCCTGTCGAACTCCTGCTTGTTCTCCGCGCTTCGTGGTCCAAGTTGCTCCGCGATCATCTTCCGGGCAGCAACTCTCTTGAGGCGCGCGGCGCCCGCAGAATCCTCCAACTTCCCCGGCTTACCGACCTCGCCAGCCATGTACCTGCCGGACACCTGGCCGTGGTTATACCCCGCAAAACAGTCTGGCTGGAACTGATGGACCCATTTCGTCGTCTCCACATGGCTCACCCCGCCATCGCCAGCATGATGGTCCATCCAGAAGAACTCGATCGGACCATATTGCGTGCATAACTCCTGCAACTGGGCTTTCTTCAAGTTAGCCATAGCGGCGCGGCCGGCTCTCCTTCCCCATCCGGTTCTGGCCCCCCAGTGCCAATCCCCTTCCGAGAAGTAGAGCGCCAGTTTCAGACCGTACTTGTCGCATGAGCGCTTCAACTGAGCCAGGACATCCACCCCCAGCTTGGTGTTGGTGACCTTGAACTCCGTGGTCCTGGTGTCCCACAGACAGAATCCATCATGGTGCTTGGTCAAGAACAGGATGTACTTCATACCGGCTGATCTCGCGACTTCGCACCACTGGTCAGTATCGCACCCGGTTGCCCGGAAGAACTCGGGATCGGTTATGCCTCTGACATACTCCTGTCCGCCGAAGGTGGCGAAAGACCAGCAGATGAACATGCCGAAGCGCAGGTCGGCTATCTTCTTTGCTCGGACGTCACTGGGCATCGCCTTCTTTGTCGTCCTGCCGGCCTCCCAGTCCCATCCGGGGATCTCGCCGTTTTGGGTATTGAGCTCCATGACCGCATTGAATGTTCCGTCCTGGTTCCTCTCGTTGAACCTCGCGAGGATCTTGGCTCGGTCATAGGGTATTGCGTTGTAGGGGGCGTAGTCCGGGATGAGTCTCTCCGCGGCCAGGCACGAGGCAGACAGAGCCAAAGCTGCGGAAAGGACAGACACCCTCCTCATGACGGTTCTCCTTTGCGGGATTCTGGATTCTCGATCGCCTTCTTTATGGCAAGTACCTTGCGCCCCAGGTTGAGCGCGGCCGGGTCGTCCTTTGCATCGGCAAACCCGCTGTGACTACTGTGAACAGAGGAACTAGAAGAAAGACCCGCGCATGTTTTTCAGGATTCAGCAAGTTTTCCTTTCGGTACCGGTCAGATGCAGTGTCGCAACCGGGTCATTTATTGTTGGAGGCATCTTTGGGTTCCAGCTCGAAGCGTTCCTGTGACATTACTTGTCGCCGACGACCTTCTTGAAGCTCAAGTTATCATACTTGCGGCCGCCCCCTATCGCTCCGACATCGCGTGAGGCGGACAGAACCAGCAGGATGTCTCCCTGGCCGTCATAGTCGAACTCAAGGCTTTACATCCCGGTTTCGTGCATCTTGAAATCGCGCTCGGCCAGCCTGGTGAGGGTTGCCCCTCCGGTGGCATGGACCGGGGCAGCCTGGCCGCGGCTTCCTTTGGCGGACAAGGCCAGCTCAAATCCGGCGTCGTTGGCTTCGCCCGGATCGTATTTGTAAAGGCTGACGAAGAAGTGGGCGTCTTTGCCGGCGCGAACATCGGGATCCAGTTTGGCCTCCCTCTTGGCGCGCCGCCCACCACCACCGCGACCTCTCTTTCCTTCTCTAGGGGCGTCCGCGGGCAGGTCAATGTTGAACTGCGTCTTGCCCGCGGTGGCCGGCAATGTGTTTCTGATCATCTCCGCGCCACGCGGAGAATTTGAAGCAGAGAGATTCTAACGCTTCGTTTGAGGGGCGAAGCACTTGTTAACTTCGAACCCGGGACGATAGAAATACGCGACGGAATAAGGATTCTCCCAATCGATTTCGCTGAATCTCTGCTTGGCGTGCTCACTGAGGGGAACCTGAAGAGTTTCAACAAACTGGGGAGAGACGTCTGTCTCTGATGCCGCGCAACTGGCAACGATCCAATTCAAGATCTGTATGTTTCTGTTCCCGCCATGGTTGGCTGTTTCAAGAAGGTGGTGGTAGTAGCTTTTCACCCACCTGAGGTCTCCGCCAGAGAGCTTGAGGAGCATCTCGTTGTAGAAGCCATTGAAGTCGGATCCCAGAGCTTTGGTGGTTGCCCGGTCATAGGCAATGAGCTTGGAGAAGTTGAAACTGGCGGCCCTGCTCTTTGCCAGCAGCTTGGAATTGTGGGGGCGCGGCCGTTCCATTGCATAGGCCTGGGCAACCGTGCCCATATGGACCGCGAAGGCGCTGTCGTAAGCAAACTTCTTCCAGACGGCGCCGGTAAACCAGCACCGGCCCATCTCGTAAAAGTAGTACCATTCCACGTCGCCCTTTGTCGCCATCTCGTAGCCCTTGTCATAGAAGGTAGCGACGTCGATGCCCTGGTGTCCGATCCAGCCCTGGCCGATGGCAACGGCTTGCTTACGCGGAATCGCGACCATGGCTGCCGTGCCTTGATAGTTCTTCCCCTTGCGGGGCCTATCGCGCATGACGTATGCGTAAGCCGCCCAGCCCCGATGCAGTCGAGCGACCAAGGATTTGATGACATTGTCATCGAATTGACCCTGATGGCTGGCAAGGGTGAGGAAGGCTAGCTCCGGCCCTTTCCAGGCAATCATCCGCTTATCAATCTTGCTGGCTTTCCATTTGGGATTGCTGCACATCCCTGACCCGTCGAATACTTCGCTCTTGGTGATGTCTGTGGCGGCAACCTTCGATCCGGGCACATCGACGAGCCTGGATTTCGGATCTGAAGCCACGGCCTCCCCTAGTGCCGGAGACCGACTAACGAGAAGCACTTTGGACAGAAACAACACTTTCAGTGTTGTCGGAATCCTGGACTTTCCAATTGTGGTATTCATATGCCTTTCACGGACATCCTGGTGTGCCCCGCTTGCGCTCATTGTTTAAAGTCTTTCAAGCCCACTCTAAGAAGGTCAAGACGCGGTGCAAGCCGCAGCCGCAGCCTCAGTTGGCTCAGGTTATCCTCCGGGCCGGCATCGGCAAAGCCGCCCCGGGAAGTCCCCATTTTATGCGTCGTGATCAGGCATGATAGTTGGCGCAAACGGGCACTATGCCGTGCAGGCTGGCCCGGCTGCTCTCGATATGATCTTCTTGCCGGATTACTTTGCCTGAATTGCCATTCCTGGAACGCTCAGTCGATCATGGGGACGGACGGCAGCCGCTGGCCGGTCGCCATGTAGTAGGCGATTCCGATCAGGCCGGGTATCAGCAGACCCACCAGGTCCCCGGCAATGAGGCCGAGCATCAGCGGCAGGCACCGTCTATAGCCGCGCTCGCCACCGTATCTGTTGACCGCGGTGCGTAGAGCCCACCCAACCAGGAAGGAATGCCAGAGGAGGACACTGGACTGGACCCAGAACAGGATTACCAGAATGGGATGAATCGGCCACTTGCTCAGTCTCAGGCGGATTGCCGAAAGGAGCCCCACCGCTGCCGCGCCCGCCAGAAACATCAAGGCCGTCGGCGGCTCCACGGTGATCTCTGAGAACCGGGCAAAGCCCTCCACCGATTCAACTTTTTCCAAACGGTTCTGGTTTCGCAGCCGCTGCTTCATATGAGCGGCCTTGTCGAACGGGTAACGCGGCACCGCGCCGGTACCCCATCCGTCACGGCGGTCCGGGCCCCCGCCGTGCTGGTACATGAGCGTGACCGGCACGGCAATGCCGATCGCCAGGACAACAGCCAGACAGCAGCAGGCTGCCGTGCGCCCGATCTGAACGCCCCGGTCATCGACCAGTTTCAGCGCGCCGACGAGGAAGGGCATCAGTGCTTCCCGCGGCCGGACGAGCATGACGTTAGAGAACATGAACATGATGATGGCCGTGTCTGGCCCGATGGCGCCCGCGCCCATGAGCCCCAACAGCGCAGCGCCGGGGTACCAGCCCGCCATGTAAAAGAATACGCCAGTCTCAGCCACCACCCGGGACATGACCAGAAAGAGCGTAAACGTGAGAAACGTGTACAGGGCTGCCAACTGCCAGTCGACGCCTGCTGTCGTGAGATAGAGAGCGAAGACCACGGTAGAAACGGCGAACATTCGGCCACCCCACACCGCCTCTTCCCCGATTGCCTCATCCGCGGACAGGCCCGCGGCCCGCTTGAGGACACCCCTGTAGTAGCGGCGCCCCGTATACAGGATTTGAACGAGGAACGCGAGGTATGCCCCCATGGTGAAGAGCTGGGGCAGACTCCCCGAGTACAGGCCCCCGCCTGCTCCCCCGTAGACCGTGATTCCATAGGCTCCCAGCACCGCAACGACAACGAACCTGAGTGGTGCGGCAATGGCCACCGACAGCGCCACGTCGGACCGCACCAGGTAAGCCATGCCCACGGCAATGGGGTAGACGCGGACAGAGAAAATCGCCCAGCCCGCGACCGGGGTGTCGAAAACCGGGAACGCCGGGCGCAGAGAATTGAAGTCGAACGTCATGGGCACTCGGACCAGATATGCCGGCCAGACCGCGTGCCCATAGTTGAGGATGTTAATGCAGAGTACGGCGCCGAAAGACCACCGGAATGCATGGCTGCGGAAAACGCTTCCATTCGCGTGTTCTTTGTCGGGGAGAAGGGACTGTGCGAACTTGACCATCGGGTAAGGCAGCAACTCATGCTGGCTCCACTGCCGGTGCACAACCAGCGACAGGCCTACAACTCCCACCGACAGTACCAGGAACAGCGGGAGCCAGAATGAAAGAGGCCGTCGCCATGCCGACCACGGAACGCCGGTGAGTGCCACGCGGCCGCCATCCCTGTTGGTGCCCAGCCAGAATGAAGAAACCTCTTCATGGCGTTGCCGTACGTGGCTGTGGATAGCCTCTGGCCAGATGCTGTCGAGCAGATGCCGATTGAATGTTTCAACATGCTCCGTCCGTACATGTGGGGCCGAGAGCAGGTCCGGCACCTGGCTTGCCGAAGCCGGCAGTGCGGCTGCCGGGTCATGCAAGCCGGCATGCTGGAGTATCAGGTTGGCCTGGTCCGGCAGCGTCAGGTCAGGGAATGCGGCGGCATCGAAGAGGTCCGCCCGGCTGAGGATGCTGTTCAACGCGGCAGCGAGCGTCGCCGTCGTGCCCTTGTCATCAACCGAACCGGCAACCGCCTCAATGGCGCGCTGGTGTTCTGAGCCCAGGAGCTCCCAGACACGCTTCAAGGCGGGAGTTTGCGTTCCCGCCCCTGCCGTCAGGCTGGTGCAGATCTGCCCCGGGCTGACGAAGTCGTTCGCCCGGAAATGGGGTGGCGTCCCTGCGAGCATGTACCCGGGCACCATTTCCATGACGTTCTGGCGACGCCAATTGTGTTTGGTCTTGACATATTGATGCGGGATCATCATGGCGTTGGTGAAGAAACGCATCAGCCCCGAGTTCGGCACAGCGCACGCAGCAAAGGCCAGCGCCAGAACCACTGCCGTTTCAGAACCGGTCAGAGACCAGCCCTCCCGCACCCGTGCCAGCAGCGGGTTGACGCCCAGCAACGCCAGGATCAAAAGCCCATACACACCATGCGGCATGTAATTGCCGATAAAATACGCCTGCTTGACGACGTGGTCGTTGATATAGGTGAACCCGCCAAGGAAAGCCGCCGCGAGTAACCCGATTATTACCGCCCGTTTAGTCATGAGTCAGGGCTCTGCTTCCCGCAGCCGCGTTGTCACGATGAAGATTTGATACGTCTGCCCAGTTATCGCCAATGATACGGGAGACACAAGGCATCATCTGCTGGATCGAACAGCGTCACAAACGGAATCAACGATTCAACGGAAAGGCTTCCATCCCACATCAGGTGGCGCAGTCCCGTTCGGCGTATCGCCTTCTGACGATGAGGGTCGACGCAAGTTTGAGTATAACGCGGAAGCAAAGCATGTGGAGTCTGATCTCTGCCCTTTTGGCGGCGCTGGCGATCTCTTTTCTCACTGCGCGTTGTTGGTGAAAACCTACTTCCACTGGCTCACCAGGGAGCAGTGCAACGTTATCCTGAGATTCGGGGAAGCCATCCAGGAATTCCTGGGGAGGGAAGTGGCGATGGTTGAATCGCCTCAGCCCTCGTTCAGGGCAGCCCTTTTCGGTCGCGTTCCTTTGCCACTTCTTCCGGCTTCAGCGCGCGGGAAAAGATGACAAATTCGTCGAAGGCAGTCTGGGCTCTTTTGGCGGTCCGATCCCACACCTGGCTTTGGCCGAGGCTGAAAGAAACCGGAAGGCCTCGAAAGTATTTCTCCGGAGCTATGACCGTCTTGCCCGCTGGCTTGCCATCAACATAAAGAGCTATGGACCGGCCTTTCCAGGTGACAGCGAGGTGGATCCATTGCCCGTCCTTCCACGATTGTGTCTTCGAGGAAACGGTGCCCCATTCGTGCTCGATGCCGTTGCCTGCGAGAGCCAGAAGGTTGCCGCTCATGAACCGGTAGAGGTAGAACTTGCAGAGCGATTGGTCACGGAGCATGAAGAAGAAACGGAAGCCCGGCTCGGATCCATTCCAGCCGATGGGCTGAATCCAGAGGGCGATGGTGCCCTCTTCCAGCCGGATGTTGCCTTCACTGTCGTAGTCGACCCAGTACCGTTCTTTTCCCTCTTCTCCGAGCAGAGCGGCTTTGCCTCGCCGGCCAGTGACGAACTTCATCTTCCTCGGAGCTTTCAGAGGACGACGCTCCCCCTTCGCCGCGGCGGCATAAACTGCGCCATCCATGGGAGCGTAGAAAAGCACATCTTTGCTGACGGCAACGGCGACCGGCAAAGGAGCCTGAAACGACTCAGCACAGCGGAACCCCATGTATCGCCGTTGCGCGCTGGCGAGCAGCGGCTGCCGTGAAGTCACCCGCGCATCCCATTCAGTGAGGCACCACGCTCCGCCTCTCACCACGCAACGGGAAGGAGTCCCTTCGCTCAGCGGGTTCCGCTCTGGCGACTTCAGATAGAACCGTTCGTCCCAGACGTCCTGCACCCATTCCCTGACGTTCCCCGCCATATCGTGCACGCCGTAAGGGCTGCGGTCTTTGGATTTCGATTCCACCGGCAGTGGTTGACCGGGGCCGGCTTCACGGGTGTTGGTGTTCCTGGGAGACCACTTGCCGCCCCAGGGGTAGCGTCGCTGGTCGGCGCCTCTGGCAGCTTTCTCCCACTCGGCTTCGGTTGGCAGTCGACGCCTCATGTGCCTTGCGTAGGCCCAGGCGCCTTGCCGCGAGACTGCAACCACGGGCAAGCGTCTGTCCTTTTCTTTCACCTCGCAGAGGCCGGTGCTCGAAACGTAAGTGATCCGGCAAACCGGATTACCTATGTCGCAATAAGAATAGACCTGTCTCAGGTTTCCTTTGGCCTTCTGGTTGAGAAACTTCACGTATTGGGCGTTCGTCACTTCGTGCCGGTCGATCCAGTAGGCATCGAGATAGACCTTGTGCGGGGGAGATTCCGCTACCCGGCCGTGCGCGTCGTCATCATCCGCGCCCATGACAAATTCACCCGCGGGTATAAGCATCTGCGGCATGGAGTCGTACCTGGCCGTCTTGACCGTTCCTTCCGCATCGATACGGCTGGCGACAAGAAAAGCACTGCAACACAACACGGAAGACACAAAGCATTTCATCCCTGTTCCCTTCACGGTTGCTCCTCTCTTCGAGTCTCGATCATCACGGCTGCCGGGCGCCCTTCGTAAGGCGGAACTGTAATGACGATCCCGTTTCCGACCCTTTGGGGAGATTCGAGCGGAAGCTCGCCATCAAGAGTCATCAGAGCCGCGCTCTTGCCTGGACTGACTCCGGCCGCTTTCAGATCGAGTTGCAGTTGCAGCGGTTCACGGTTGTCTTTTCGCCGATCCAATAGCGTGACCACCAGGCGACCGCGGTCGGCCCGGCGAAAAAGCCTGGCCTCAACGTCTTCGGGCAGCGGGCCGAGGCCAATGTTGTCCAGGAAATCGCCGTGGTTCATTTCCGGACGGCAGGCGCGCCGGAGCCGGACCATCTTCCTCTGCCACTCGCTGGCCATTTCCGGGGGGCGATTCGACATGAAAAACTCAAACCGGTTACCGATCAAAAAGACCCGTTCAATGGGGTCTTTCGTGTCCACTTTTTCGTCCGGGTAAAATTGCTGCACCCCGCGGGTGCTGTTGCAGAGGCCGGAGAAGAGGGGGTATTCCGGGAGGGTGTAGCGCACCACCTCGGGATGAGAAAAAGGCCGGTGCCACATCAGGCCGAGGGCGTGGCTCGTGTAGGGCAGGAGGCGGTCGGATGAATACTCCTGCATGAGGGTGAAGTCGTCCGGAGCATCGGCTCTCAGGCGCTTGTAGAAATTGATGATGCTCTGGCCTTCGGCAACGGGTCGCGCGTGTCCATGGTCGAAAGCAAAGCACGGGCTGCCTCTCGAAACGGGACAGCTATCGAGATACCAGACATCGGCGCCGTATTCTTTTGCCCACTTCTCCGTGACCCACCAGGCATAGAAGTCCGTCCATTTTTTCGATGCGGGGCAGGTGTTCCAGTAGCCGTCCAGGTAGCCAGGAATAGTGCTGCTCCACGTTGAATAGTTCCCTCTATGGCTCATCAGGCTTTGCTGGACCCAGTTGTCCTTCATGAAGTCGAGGGCCGGACGCGGGATGTCCCTGGGGATTTTCTGCGCCAGCCGCGGCTGCCGCACGAATGTTCCGAGGAGAGGGTCGCCGGTATTGAAATTCAAGTAGAAGCCGATGTGCCCGCCTTTCTCGTGGAGGTCAGCGATGGCTTGGGTGAGGTCCTTTTCCGTGCCCATGTAGGGATTTGGGAAAGCGAAGGCATGGTACGAAAGCTCGCCGCCGGTCATCTCGCTCCAGAGCTGGACGTACTTGATCCCGATGGCCTTGGCGTTTTCGATGATGCGCGGGAAGTCTGCGAATTCGTAATTCGGCCCGCCGCTCATCACGTACCCGTCCGCCTCCTTGAGCCAATCCGGCGGCTTACGTATTTTGAAGCTTTTGCGGAACCAGGAGCGGTAGAGGTCGGCGGCCCTGTGCCAGTCGCCACGGTGGATGGCCAGCCCGCACGGTCCCGGTTTCCAGGTCTGGCCGGGCCAGCAGAGGGCCCAGCGCTGGATGGCCAGGTGCAGGCGCCGACCCTGCGGATCGCTCTGCGCCAGCAGTTCCGTCTGCGGCAGAGGATCGACATCGCCGACCTTGAGATACAGGCCGCCCTCGCTTCCGTAAAAGTCGAACCAGCCCATCGTCGCGTAGCTGATGTAGGAGACCTTCCTCCGGCTTCCCAGGTTCTTTCCGGGCTCGGGAATCTTCTGCCCCATCAACGTCGGCAGAATAACGTGCGGTGCCTCTCCGCAAAGGTCTTCGGGAAGGTCCGAGAAATCCGGATAGCGTACCCGATGGATAACGAGCGACCGGCTGGGCTGGTGGGTAAGCGGATTCTTCAGTTCGAGGTTCCATTCGGTCTCCACGCCCTTGGGCGGCACAGTGACAGACAGCTCGAGTGAAATGGAACCGGAGATCGTGTGAAGGATTTCAAGAGTCTGGCCCCGAGCATCCTCGCGTCTCTCAACCGCGGAGAGAGTCTCATAATCGGGCACTATCGTTTCAACGTCCTCCTCGCGAAAGAACCGCGGGTTGCGGATATAACGCACCGCGTCCAGTTCGATGATAGGAACGCCGCTCTTGCCGAACGCTACTTCCAGCCCGGACGATCTGTTTTTTGCTGAAAGCAGGCGTCCAGTGCTTCTGTCGAAGGTAAGAGAGACTTCTTCGTTCCCAATGGTCACCGGAGAAGGCTTGGACGAGAGCAGCGGTCGAATCGCTGTTGCCGGGATGGTAACGGCGGGGGACACGTAAAGAAGCTCCGTGCCGGCCTGGACGTTGACTTTGAACCAGGCACTCGCATTGGGTGACCATGCACCCGGCGCGATGCCCGAAAGGACGCAGGATTTCTCGGGCCCGAGCTTCTGACCCGGCTGAAAATCGAATTGCCCGGCCGGAGTGCGCACGGTCATCGCCGCCCTGATCTCGACGGGGAGCTTCGGGCCGGACCTGGCAGCCAGGTCTGCCTTCACGTCGTTGCCGCTCCGATGAAGCTGCGCCGGGCCTGCCCCTGCCGAGACTCCGGAGAACCGTAACCGGCCAAATCCTTCCGGCTCATGGAAGCCACGCTGAAGCACGGCCCACGTGTTGTATTGCTGATGAATCCGGTCATTGCGCGTCAGGTTGAAGCGCCATGCCGCGCCCGGTTTCGGAGGCCCCTGGAATCCGAATATTTTGAAAGGCACGCGGACTTCTGCGAACCAACTCTGATCTTTCCTGGTTGTTCGCGCCTCCCAAGCCCCGTCCCATGATCTGTCCATGCCGCGGCCGTCGTAGCGCACGCCCGTTATGTTCACCGCCAGGTGGTAGTAGGGCCCCGGATTGACCGGCTGGAGATATAACTCGACCGACTCATCGCCATAAACAGGCCCGTCATGGCCCTTCGCCTTTGGCTTTGGCAGAAGCCGCTTTCGTGCGCCCAACTGGCACTCGACGCCCAGCAGGAGTGCATCGTCTGTATAAAGAAATCGGAACGTCGTCTTCTGAGCCGCAGCCGTCTGCGATCCAAGCCGGTGCATCTCTGACGCAACCACGGCAAAGTCCCACGCCCGGTCATCGTGCGAGCCATCGAGTCTTATGGGACCATTTGCCGGACATGCTGCGATCATGGGGCCGGGTGAGATGGTCAACTCCTCAGCTCCACCAGTGGCCAGCGCTACGAGAGCGGTCACGGCACACGTCAGTGACAGTGAGAGTAGCCGCATACGGACCTCGGAGGAGAGAGGGAACGATGAATCAGGAGTGTGCATTTTCTGCAAAGCCGTTGCTTTATTTTCCAATGCAAATGACTGAACCGCTACGTAAATCATGTCGCCAGCCAGCGAGATACAGGAATAGACAGAGGCATCCGTCTGGTTTCTGTTGCACAGGGCGATGGGCAAAGGTCTCTCGTAGATCGAAAAGTCCGGTAGGGTCGAAAGCTGTGCTTAATCAATGTGCTCCTACTCGAAAGATACCTGGGAGCCAGAGAATGTTCGGCTTTTGCGGCCTGGCTGCCGTCTGTATTGGAGTCGTCGCAGTGAAGCACAAAATGCACCTGGTGACGAGCAGCTTGAAAAGTATCTGCTTGTTCATTCTCCTTTCTCCTTGCTGACGGTCTCGTCGCGGTCAAATGTAAACTCCGCGAACGGTCGCACGAGCGCATCACTGGCGACCTTCATTCGCTTCTTGAGCTCGGATAGCTTCTCGGGATTCCCAGGCGGCATCGAGGTCATGGATTTGATCGAGTGATCTGAATCTGCAGCCGCATGAACAGGACTTCCTTTATTCCGGTACTGTGAATCTGGAAGATGGTATTGGACTGTCGAGTGATTTATGGTGTGGCGATGCTCCACATGCCGTGCTTCCAGCCGCTCCGCAACCACTATGATGTTTCTGGTGTGTGTTGACGGTCGTAACCTGCTTGACCCCGAATGTATGCGAGGCCCGGACTGTGAACGCGGCGCTGCCACCAACTGCAGGAGATTGATATGGCTGTAGGCGACACCCAACAACTGACGTTCAGCGAGCGGCCAGACCCAGTTACTGGCAGGATTTGGACGGGACTGACGGACGGCCCGGGTTTCTGCTATCCGCTGTATTTCTTTGGCGACACGGTCACGAACGACGGCCAAGCCCTGGTGTATTATCGCTGGCATGCCGATCAGGTCCAGAACTGGAAGCTTGATCTGCAGACGGGCCTGGCGACGCAGTTGACCGCCGCAAGCACAGCAAACTGCCAGTGGCGTTTCTGGGATCAGGATCGGCCGGCGACAGGGGTGCGCGACCAACTCAGCACCTTAAATCCCGTGACGCAGGAGTTGCTCTACTTCGACGGCAACGACCTGCGCGCCGTGCATCTCGGCACCTTGGCCGACCGCCATGTGACAACGATTCCTGCAGACCGCGAGCCCTGTGGCATACCGGGTGTGAGTCCAAGTGGTCGCCACCTTGTCCTGCCACACGTTGACCGTGCCTGGTGGGCGAGCGCTACCGAGTCCGGCGCCCCGAAACGTCGTGAGGCCGAGGGATGCTGCATTGACATAGTCGATCTGCAGGACGGTTCGACGCACAACGTGCTGTTCATCAACAACTGGGTGACTCACACGAACTTTTATGACGAACGGCACATCATCTTCAGCAATCCACCGACCGAGTGCGGCTTGCTGCTCACTTCGGTAGACGGCGGGTGGTACACGCAGCTTTGCGTCCAGGACGAGCGCCGCCTGCAGGTGAACCATGCGCACGTTACAGCTCGCGGCATCCACTACGAGACGGTCAGTCCCAGCCTGGACGTTGGCGTGATGGGCGAGGTGGATCCCATCTCGCGAAAATACCAGCACTTCCGCACGGATGTCCCCATTTCGCACCGGGGACGCGACCCGGAGGGCCGGCTCTGTTTCGGCGACAGCTACTGGACCCAGCCAAAGATCGAGAGCTTTCTATGTTGGTTCCCACGCCTCGAGGTGAACGACCTCAACCCACATGAACTCCTGACCGCCGGCTTCGTCAACTTTGGCACCGGCCAGCATAGTCACCTGCACCCAACCCTCATGCCAGACCGGCGCGCGATCCTCTTTACCGGCCCAGGCCCGGACGACAACACCAATCAGATTTATCTGCTCGACATCGCTGACCTGGCGTGCAGCGAGACAGAGAGCAGTGCCAACTGACATCACCCAATCGAACATGGTCGAATCCCCATACCAGCGCCTGCTCAATCACGCGCTTCTGAACACGCTGGCTCAGCAAACGCGGGTGAGCTTCAAGCTCCATCCGATAGATGATTCGCTCCCTGCCGAAATGACGAAAGTTTTGCTCGATTTGAAGGCCGGTTCTTCCCACCTGATTCGCGTGCGGCCTGCGGACATGCCCATTTTTGCCCGAGCTCAAGGAGGATATCGGCAGGCGTGAGATGCGCCTGAATCGATGCGCACAGTGGCTACAGTTGTTCACGTTGAGTACAGCAACATCTGCGGCTGGCGTTTACGCGTTTTCGCTAAAGTGCACGGCAAAATAGGCTTGCGATCAAGAACCGCCGCATAGGCAAACGGTATGACAATTGATGGAAGAGAACCTCCCGGCCAGCCGCAATCATTCCTACCGTAACATGAGGCCGGGATTCTCACTTTAGCGACCCATGCGCCATGATGGAGTGTATTCTTCATCACAGCCGTAAGAAGCACCCACATGGCGCATATTAATAATTACCTGATACAAATCTCAGTTGTCCGGCCCATTTGAGCATTACGGAGGGAACCGGAGGATACGCTCTTCCGGGTTGGGCCGGGCACCTGGGATTTGCAGGAAACCAGTCGCCAGAATGTCAATCCAGGTATCGAGGTCCTGGTCTGAAGCGCTTCCTTCCGAAATCTTCTTCTCTCGGAACTGCGTAGATTCAAGTGATGAAAAATGGGCATGACAAACCTGAAATCCTGGTTATTGAGGATGATCGCTTAAACGCGATCCTGGCTGTCCAATACCTGGATGTGGAAGGAATGAGGGCCAGAGCCGTCTCAACTGCTGAGGAAGGCATCCGGCTAGCCAGCGAGAAGAGGTTCGACCTCATTCTCATGGACTATTTCATCCCGCCCTGGAATGGCTGTGACGTCACGAGAAAAATCCGCAACGGCACCCGGTCTCAGAACACGCCAATCATTGGTTTCACCGGTCAATACACCGCAGAGGTCCGCAAGAACTGCCTCGACGCCGGCATGAACGATGTCCTTGAAAAACCGCTGAGGCATGAAGCACTGATGAAGATTCTGGAGGTGTGGCTGCCCCAGGCTGCAGAGGCCACGCCGGAAAGCCCACCACCCCGCGGGGACTTGGAACACCTGAAGGCCGTCTACGGCGTTGATGACGAATTCGTAAAGGAAGTGGTCCAGACGTTTCTGATTGATGCATCCGGGTGGATCGACGGGATCCACGATGCAGTTCAATTGGACCAGCCTGGGGCTCTGAGAAGCCCCGCGCACACACTCAAGAGCAGTTGCAGATCACTCGGAATCGGGAACATGGAGTGCCTGTGCCTCGAGCTGGAAGAGATGGCAAAGTCAGGACAACTGAAAATGGCGCACGATAAAGTATCTCTCCTGCAGCAAGAATACCGGGCAGTCCGCGCCGAACTGTCACACCAGATGATGGACCAGTAACTGTCCAACGCCTTACTGACCGCTCGAATGGGAGGTCATTGTCCGGTCTGGTTTTTTCTTGACCTTCTTAACGTCCTGTCCCATCCTGAAACCTGAGGCTCTGAAGATGCTTCTATTCCTGTCCTGCCTTCCAAACCTCCCGCAGAGGACACCATGAGAATTCTTGTTGTCGACGATGAACCACTCGCGTGCGAGCTATTCAAGCAGATTATTCAATCTGCCGGGCATGAGGTCGCGGTCTGCAGCGACGGACAGGAAGCCTGGGAACTCTATCGCGATACGCCGTTCCCCGTCATTGTCGCGGATTGGATGATGCCGCGGCTCGATGGGCTGCAGCTCTGCCGCAAAGTTCGCCTTTACAGGCAGCTCCCGTACACGTACTTCGTCATGGTCACCGGCCTCAACAGCAGTACAGATTTTTTGAAGGCGATCGACGGCGGCGTGGACGACTTCATCAAGAAACCGTTCGAAACCGAAGAGCTTCTTGCCCGGCTCAAGGTGGCCGAACGCATCCTGGGTATACAAAGGCATATCAAGACACTTGAAGGGCTGCTGCCCATCTGCATGTATTGCCGCCGGGTAAAGAGCGACAATTCGGATACCGAATGGCGACAGTTGGAGGATTACGTGGCGGAGAGAACTGATGCCAACTTCTCATCCACCGTCTGCGGAAACTGCTACGAAGCCGAAGTCAAACCAGCATTGGACGAGCTCGGACAGGATGGTGAAGAGATCGAATCAGTGTATCGCTGAGCCAGCAAACCGTAGAAGATCGGCGGAAGGGCACGTCATGGAGTTCTGCGACAGAATCTGCCTGTGCGGTCCTGGCGATCAGCGACGAGATTTCAAGTTCTCCAACACGATTGATATATTGGCTGCAGACCAATTCCCGCTTTCGTTGAACGGAGACCCACATGACATTCAAACACCATCTCCTCGCAGGTATCCTCGCCTTTGTTTACTTCGGCGGAGAATCCGTCTTCTCCGGGGCTCGCCCGAACATCCTCTTTGTTTTTACTGACGACCACGCAGCCCACGCGATCAGCGCGTACGGCTCGAGAGTGAATAAGACGCCTAATCTCGACCGGCTGGCGAAAGAGGGCATGCTCTTCCGCAATTGCTACGTCACCAACTCCATCTGCGGCCCGAGCCGCGCGGTCATCCTTACCGGCAAACACAGCCACCTGAACGGATTCATCCGCAACGGCAACACATTCAATGGCCAACAGCAGACCTTTCCGAAGCTCCTTCAAAAGGCAGGGTACCAGACAGCCATCGTCGGCAAGTGGCATCTCAGGAGCACACCGACCGGTTTCGATTATTTCGATGTCCTCCTCGGTCAGGGCCCCTATTACAACCCGTCCATGAAGACCATGGCGGACGGCAAGGTCGTCGTCCAGAGGAATACCGGTTACACGACCGACGTCATCACCGACAAGACGCTGGCCTGGCTCAAAGAACAGCGCGACCCTGACAAGCCATTCATGCTCATGTACCAGCACAAAGCGCCACACCGAAACTGGCAGCCCGGCCCCAAACACCTCACGACGTTCGACGACGTGACCATCCCTGAACCGGAAACTTTGTGGGATGATTAC
>Ga0187827_10004707_pt1 | contig 16581 bp, 13 predicted proteins | sample ETNtaG_39_FD_167969 | JGI IMG/M metagenome (GOLD analysis project Ga0187827, IMG submission 167969) | Marine microbial and viral communities from oxygen minimum zone, Eastern Pacific Ocean - ETNP2014_SV_150_PacBio MetaG (Illumina Assembly) | ecosystem: Environmental > Aquatic > Marine > Hypoxic...
CTGAGTATGATGAGTTTCTGGAGTTGTTTATCTGTGCGGTAAAACGTCGTTGGCCTCACGTTATGTTGCAATTTGAAGACTTTGCTCAACCCAATGCTATGCCGCTTTTAACACGTTATCGTGATCAAATATGTTGTTTTAACGATGATATTCAAGGTACGGCATCTGTGACGGTTGGTACTTTATTGGCCGCTTGTCGTAGCAAGGGGGTGAAACTCTCGCAATTAAAAGTGGCTTTTGTTGGGGCAGGTTCCGCAGGTTGCGGTATTGCCGAGCAAATCATTACCCAAATGAGCAGCGAAGGCATCTCACCATTACAAGCACGTGCTCAAATTTTTATGGTAGACCGTTTTGGACTATTGACGCAAGGTATGGAAGATTTAAGAGACTTCCAACAAAAATTAGTACAAAGCAAACTGTCCATAAAGCCATGGAAAATTGAGGGTGAATATGCCTCATTAATAGAAGTAATGCACGGTGCCCAACCCGATGTGCTTATTGGTGTTTCAGGTCAAGCAGGCTTATTTAGTGAACCAGTGATCAAAGCGATGAACGCATATTGCGATAAACCGATTATTTTTCCATTAAGTAATCCATCTAGGCAGGTAGAGGCAACCCCAACGCAAGTGATTAATTGGACAGAGGGAAAAGCAATTATTGCTACGGGAAGCCCCTTTGAGGCGGTTGAGTATCAGGCGAAAATATTTCCGGTGGCCCAATGTAATAATAGTTATATTTTTCCAGGTATTGGGCTTGGTGTAGTCTCTGCAAATATCAACCGTATTACCGATAAAATGTTACAAGTTGCTAGTGAAACACTTGCTGCTTCTTCGCCCCTGGCTAATACTGGAAAAGGGGAGTTATTACCACCGTTAACGTCCATTACTCAGCTAAGTAAAGATATTGCCTTTGCAATTGCAAAAGTTGCCTTTGAAGAAAAGCTTGCCTTAGCTTTACCAGATGAAGAACTAAAAGCAAAAATTGAAAGAAATTTCTGGCAAGCACAATATCGCCAATATAGACGCATAAGTATATAAGTCTATTTCAGGTGCTATAGTGACTTCCTCGGTAATAATTGAACTTATTTAACTAAAAATTTAAAAAGAGTAGTTATTATGATAAAAGCTAAAAAATCATCTGATGAAATTCTTAGCCAAGACGATATTGATAGCTTGTTGCGTATTAATGAATTTATCGAGCCTGATGATGAACATTCTTTGGTGGCAGAGCTAAAGCAAGCCATTTTAGACTCAGGTAAATTAGAGCTTTATCAGTGGGAATCTTTAAGAGATCACCTACATGAAATAGAAACATTAATTCCACATATTGATTTAATTATTAAACTTAAAAAAGAAACTTAGCCTTTTCAATAACCTAATCAAAAATAAAATCGGTAACCTGTAAAGTGAAGGATAGTATTAGTCTTTTGCTTTTTATTGGTCTATAATCGCGCCCAAATTTTGTACCGTAATTTATTAAATACATTAGGGTACAAGTTACCGGATTAATTAACTTTAAATATTTGTTTTATAAAAGAGGGCTTATCATGGCTATCGAACGTACTTTTTCTATCGTAAAACCTGATGCAGTAGCAAAAAATGTTATTGGTCAAATTTACAACCGCTTTGAAACAGCGGGTCTTAAAATCATTGCTTCTAAAATGGTTCACTTGAGCAAAGACAAAGCAGAAGGTTTCTACGCTGAGCACAGCGAGCGTCCTTTCTTTGGTGCTTTAGTTGAATTCATGACGTCAGGTCCGGTAATGGTTCAAGTGCTAGAAGGCGAAAACGCGGTCCTTAAAAACCGTGAAATCATGGGAGCTACTAACCCAGCTGAAGCATTAGCAGGCACATTACGTGCAGATTATGCTAATTCAATTGATGAAAATGCTGTTCACGGCAGTGATGCTTTAGAATCAGCTGCACGTGAAATTGCATACTTCTTCTCAGACGAAGAGGTTTGCGCACGTACTCGTTAATATTACTTAATCATTGCTGATTTGCGTGATATTTGTGTCACAAGTGCTTATGTACTCAAATATACTCTGCGCTAGCTGTTCAATTTTGAATAAATTAGCTTGTTGTTAATTCAATATTAATTGAAGTAAAGATAAAGGATTTTGCTGATTAGTCAGTAAAATCCTTTTGTGTTTTTATCTTTATAGTAAAATTGCGAACTTCGCTTAAAAAGCGTACAATTCGCGCCCTCGTTTTAAGTTCCTGTTAGTTGTTGAGAGTTAGTTATATGAGCGACATTGCCGTTAAAGAATTTCCCCCAGAAGTCGCCAAAGGCCGCGCTAAAATAAATTTGTTAAATTTTGATCACCAAGGTATGCGAGAATATTTTGCTGAAATAGGCGAAAAGCCTTTTAGGGCAGATCAAATAATGAAATGGATTTATCATTTTGGTTACTCTGATTTTGAGCAAATGACTAATATTAACAAAAATCTTAGGGAAAAATTGCAGCGCAACTGTGAAATCAAAGCCCCTGCAATCTCTCAAAAGCAAGTATCAAGTGACGGTACTATTAAATATGCTTTGGTACTAGAAGGAGGGCAAGAAGTAGAGACGGTGTGGATCCCTGAAAATGATCGTGCAACCTTATGTGTTTCTTCACAAGTCGGTTGTGCCTTAGAATGTACTTTTTGTTCAACTGCGCAACAAGGTTTTAACCGTAATTTATCTATGGCTGAAATTATTGGACAAGTCTGGCGTGTAGCTAATGATATTGGTGCTACCCGTATTACAGGTAAACGCCCTATTACTAATATTGTGATGATGGGGATGGGTGAGCCGCTATTAAATATGAAAAACTTGATCCCAGCATTAGATACTATGTTAAATGATTTAGGTTACGGCTTATCAAAGCGTAGAGTAACGGTGAGCACTTCAGGTGTTGTACCTGCATTAGATATGCTCAAAGAAAAAATTGATTGTGCTTTGGCTATTTCAGTGCATGCGCCAGACAATGCCTTGCGTGATGAACTCGTACCAATTAATAAAAAATATCCACTTGAAGAGTTTTTATCAGCTGCAGGTCGTTATGTAGCAGGCTCAAAAGCGAATAAGCAAGCGACCATCGAATATGTGATGTTAGATCACGTTAATGACTCAACTGAGCAAGCGCATGCGTTAGCTCATGCATTAAAAGACTTACCCAGTAAAATAAACTTAATTCCTTTCAACCCATATCCTGGCTCACCATACAAGCGTCCTAGCAATTCACGCATTGACCGTTTTGACAAAGTATTACAAAGTTACGGTCTAACAGTGATAACACGTCGAACTCGCGGCGAGGACATTGATGCCGCCTGTGGTCAACTTGCAGGGGATGTTTTAGATAGAACTAAACGCACTCAAATGTTGTCAGATAACCAATCAGTAATTGATAGCAAAAAAAAACACGTGAAAACTGATGGGATTTCAGTAAAAATGATCTGAAATAACAATATGGATTGTGCATAATTATCGAGTGCAAATTTGGAGATAGCTTTTGGTTAATCATTGGTTTAACAGCATACTCGTCATAGCTTTATCTTGTACTCTCTGTGCTTGCGTGACGCAGAACTTTGTAAATGGCGATACTCCGGTTGTTCAAAACCAGGCCAATAGAAACGATATGGCAGCAACGCGTATTTCATTAGGGCTTGGTTATTTAAAAATGGGCAATATGCCACAAGCTAAGCAAAATTTAGAGAAAGCAAAAAAATTCGCTCCAGAAATGGTGCAAGTATATACTGCCTTTGCTCATTATTATGAAACAGTGGGTGAGCATAAATTAACCACTAATTCTTATGAAAAGGCGTTAAGGTTGAAAAGTGATGATGCAGACACATTAAATAATTACGGTGTATATCTGTGTCGACAAAATGAAATTAATGCGGCAGAGCGCCAACTTTTAAAAGCGATAGCGGTACCCACTTATTTACTTGTTGCTAAAAGTTACGAAAACTTAGCCTCATGCTTTTTAAAAGTAGATGAGTTTATTAAAGCTGAAGGGTATTTGGACAAAGCCATTTTACATAGTCCAAGTAGTGCCTCAATGCTCTTTCAAATGGTTCGTTTGCAATATGCTATGGGAGAATACCAGCAAGCGGAGGTTTTTGAACAACGTTTTGAAAAAGTAACTCGTCGTTTCACGCCGCAATCATTAGCACTTGCTTATAAGCTATATATCAAGCTTGGTCAAAAAAGAAAAGCAAAAAATTACGCGACTATGCTAGTTAATATGTACCCACAGTCATGGGAAGCTACACAATATTTATTAAACGAGCTTAAAGTAATTGATGCGGACGACTTGGCAAAAAGGTTTCAGTTAACCCAAGATAAAAGACAAGATGAAAAACCTAAGAAGCGTGTTGTTAAACTATCGCCTAAGAAACAAATACCAGAGCACCTCATAACTGAATTAGAGGCCAAGCCAAGCAAAAAAACAAGAAAAGTAGCTCAAGAATCAGTAAAAAATACGCGAAGAACACCCAAAACTCATATTGTTACCGGTGGAGATACTTTATTGAATATTTCAGAACAATATAATGTTAAAATTAAGGCATTACGCCGTTGGAATAAACTTTCCAAGAAAAAGAAGATACGTGTAAACGATAAATTATTTATTGAGAATCCTGCTTTGGTAACAAAAATTAATGACTAAAGATGTACTATCGACTGCTAACAGCAGTAAACAAATTGATGAACTTGGCGAAGATATAATTGTTGTCGGCCCGGGACAAATATTAAGTGAAGCGAGAAAAAAAATATCATTAACACAGCAACAAGTGGCCGATAGACTTAATTTTAGATTAAATCTTGTTACAGATATCGAAAAGGATATTTTTGACCATTCGCTACCCGCTACCTTTAATCGCGGTTATTTACGAAATTATGCCAAATTGGTTACTGTGGATATTGACGAAGTCATAGCTGCTTATGATTTATTAGGGGTTGCAAAAACACAGCGCAGTGAAATGCAGAGCTTTTCAAACTTAACAGAAAAGCAAGCTGAGCATAGTCGATTAATGTGGCTTAGTTATTTCATCGCCGCTATTTTGTTGGGTCTTATGGTGGTGTGGTGGTTCCAACAATCGGCAGAAGATGAACCTGTGATTCGTGTTGCCAATGAAAGTGATGTAACAAAGACTATCGTTACTGAACCGGCTAAAATGAGTATAGCGAAAAACAGCCTTGATGGTGAAAAGGCGAAGGGCAAGAAAATTCAAAGGGTTGAAAACGTGATGCCAGGCCTGACCAATAAGGTAAACTCTGCAACCACCTTTGTTGAATCAAGTGTCCAAGTTAAACAGCAAAAAAGTCAGCCTGATGAAGCCAGCATTAGTAGCGCTGTGTTTACTTTTTCCGGTGATTGTTGGGTAAATATTTATGATGCCACAGGAGAACGAATCGCTTGGGGTGTTAAAAAGTCTGGTTATGTCATGACCATTTCAGGTAAGGCTCCTTTCAAAGTGACCCTAGGGAAGCCGGAATTAGCTGCAATTGTTTTTAATGGTCAGACAATTAATATGTCGCCATTTAATGTTGGTAATATTGCCAAGTTTACTTTGCCTCTCACCTTGGATTAATTACTTAGGTGAAGAATTAAATTCTGATTATTAGTAAAGAAAAGTTATGTTTAAAGAATCTCCTATTATTCGTCGTAAATCTCGCCAAATTATGGTGGGTAATGTGCCTGTTGGCGGTGATGCGCCAATTACGGTTCAATCGATGACTAACACTGAAACGACCGATGTGGCGGCAACAGTCGCGCAAATAAAAGCTTTAGAAGCGGTGGGCGCGGATATTGTTCGTGTTAGTGTTCCAACCATGGATGCTGCGCAAGCATTTCGTCAAATCAAGCAACAAGTGAGTGTGCCGTTAGTCACTGATATTCATTTTGATTATCGAATTGCCCTTAAAGTAGCAGAATATGGCGCCGACTGTTTACGCATTAATCCGGGTAATATTGGCCGTGAAGATAGGGTAAGAAGTGTGGTTGAGTGTGCACGAGATAAAAATATACCTATTCGTATCGGTGTTAATGGAGGCTCGCTAGAAAAAGACATTCAAGAAAAATATACAGAGCCAACCCCTGAAGCTTTATTAGAGTCTGCTATGCGTCATGTTGATATCCTTGATAGGCTAAATTTTGATCAATTTAAAGTCAGCGTTAAAGCCTCAGATGTCTTTCTTGCTGTTGAGTCTTATCGATTATTAGCAAAACAAATTGATAATCCATTGCATCTTGGTATTACCGAAGCGGGTGGTTTACGCTCTGGCGCTGTTAAATCTTCCGTTGGACTAGGCTTGCTTTTATCTCAAGGCATTGGCGATACTTTGCGCGTTTCATTGGCTGCTGATCCAGTAGAAGAAATTAAAGTGGGTTTTGATATTTTAAAATCGTTAAAACTGCGTAGCCGAGGCATTAACTTAATTGCTTGTCCAAGTTGCTCAAGACAGGAGTTTGATGTTGTTGCCACCGTAAATGCTCTAGAGCAGCGTATCGAAGATATTATGACGCCAATGGATGTCTCAATTATTGGCTGTATCGTTAATGGTCCAGGCGAAGCGATGGTGTCAGACTTAGGTTTAACAGGTGGTAATAAAAAAAGTGGCTACTATCTAGACGGTATCCGCCAAAAAGAGCGTTTTGATAATACAGATTTAGTTGATCAGCTTGAGCAGCGCATTCGAAATAAAGCCAGAATGTTAGATGAATCAAATCAAATTGCGGTAAAAAAAATAGATGACTAACTCTGTTTGTTTATTGTGCTTGTTTATTAGGTAACGTTTATTAGGTACAATGCGCGCTACAAAAAAAATTATCAGTGTTTGCTGTAGATGAAAACACCTTTACACGCTATTTCAAATTAAAAGAGAATAACTAAGTGTCAAAGAATAAGACATTACAAGCCATTCGAGGTATGAATGATTGCTTGCCAAGCGAAACCAATATTTGGCAAATGGTAGAATCGGTGTTACGCCGAGTGGCCAGTAATTATGGTTTTGCAGAAATTCGTATGCCAATTGTTGAGTCGACAGCGTTATTCAAACGCTCAATTGGCGAAGTCACTGACATTGTTGAAAAAGAAATGTACACCTTTGATGATCGCAATGGTGACAGCTTAACATTGCGACCAGAAGGCACGGCAAGTTGTGTACGTGCAGGTAATCAACACGGATTACTTTATAACCAAGAGCAGCGTTTGTGGTATATGGGGCCGATGTTTCGCCATGAAAGACCACAAAAAGGTCGCTATCGTCAATTCCACCAATTTGGTCTAGAGGCCTTTGGTATAGATACCCCTGATATTGATGCAGAAGTTATTTTACTCACTTCTCGTTTATGGAAGGAACTTGGCATCAATGAATTTGTCACACTAGAGTTGAACTCGTTAGGTAGCAATGAAGAACGTGCCAATTACCGAGAAGCGTTAGTGGCATATTTAACGGAACGTGAAGCATTATTAGATGAAGATGCTAAACGTCGTATGCATACTAACCCGTTGCGGGTATTAGATAGTAAAAATCCACAAGTACAAGAGGCACTTGTGGATGCACCAAAGCTATCAGACTACTTTGGTGAAGACACCAAAGCACATTTTGCTAGCCTTTGTCAGCGATTAGATGCATTTGGTGTTAATTACGTCTTAAATGAACGCTTAGTACGTGGCTTAGATTATTATAATCGCACAGTGTTTGAATGGGTAACTAGCAGTTTGGGCGCTCAAGGCACTATTTGTGCAGGCGGTCGTTACGATGGTTTAGTTGAGCAACTTGGTGGTAAAGCAACTCCCGGTTTTGGTTTTGCATTAGGTATTGAACGTTTGATCTTGATGCTAACTAGCCTAGAAAAAGTGACTAATGTGCGCCCTCAAGTCGATGCCTATATTGTCATTTTAGGTGATGCAGCACAAATTGCGGCTAATCAGTTAGCGGAGCAGTGGCGTGATCAAGTGCCTGATATTCGCTTGCAATGTCACTGTGGTGGCGGCAACATGAAGAAACAATTAAAGCGCGCGGATAAATCTAATGCGCAAATTGCGTTAATACTAGGTGATAACGAAATAGCCGAGCAAAAAGTCATGGTTAAGTATTTACGTGGTCAACAAGCACAACAAAATCTGGCATTTGAACAAATACCAGATTTATTAATGACATTAATTTAAGACGTATAGTCGAAGGTGAAGAAGTGGAAATTTATCAAACAGAAGAACAACAAGTAGAAGCAATTAAAGGTTATTGGCAAGAAAACGGTAATATGATTATTGCTGGTGTCGTACTTGGTTTTGCTGGCTTTATCGGCTTTAATTTTTATAAAGAAAATCAGTTGGAAAACGAATTGTCAATTGCTGATAGTTATCAAGCATTAGTTGAGAGTGCGACTGAAGATAAAGGCGCTTTTAATAAAAATGCCCAAGCATTTATTAATGAAAATTCAGAAACAAGTTATGCATCTCTTACTGCACTAGCCTTAGCAAAAGAAGCGGCTAGCAGTAAAAATTGGGCAGAAGTACAAGCTCAACTGAGCGCAGCAATTGCAAGCGCTCCGAGTGACGGCATTAAAGGTATTGCTAGCTTGCGCCTTGCTCGTATTCAAATACAACAAGCACAGTATGAACAAGCATTAGCAACTTTAGCAAAACCTTTACCTGAGTCGTTCACCGCTGCAATAGAAGAAACCAAAGGTGATACCTATTTACTACAAGGTAAAAAAGAGTTGGCACGTACTGCATACCAAGCAGCCATTGCGGCAAACGGGTTATCGAGTAGTCCAAATTTGCAAATGAAACTAGATGATTTAGCAACCGCAGTTAATTTACCTGCAACAGCACTCATTGAAGAAGCAGCTAAGTAAGGTTATTGAATGGCATTTTATAAGCAAAAATCAGCTCTTATCTTGGCAAAAAAACATCACAAATTATTGGCTGTTTTTTTACTTTCAGGTGTCTTGTTTAGCTGTTCTTCTACCGATGACGAAGTAGATGATGTAGAGCTCGTTGCTGAATTAACACAAGTAGACTCACAGTTTGAGGCTAAAGTACTTTGGCAAGAAAATGTTGGTGATGGTAGTGAAGATTACTTTTCTAGACTAAAACCTGTTTCGGCTTACGGTAATATTTATAGTGCCAGTAGATCTGGTGATGTCATTGCTTTTGAAGCAAAAACAGGCGATAAATTGTGGCAAGCTGACTTAAGTGACATCAACGGGGAGAGAAATTTTTGGGATAGCAAAACATCCGCATTACTTTCTGGTGGTCCTATTGCAGGTTCAAATAAAGTTTTTATCGGTAGTGAAAATGGTAAATTATTCGCTTTAGATGCACAAACGGGCGATGTTGTTTGGCAAGTTACCATCAAAGGTGAAGTGATAAATGCCCCGGCAATTGATTCTGGCATTGTCGTAGTCAATAGTGCATCTGGAATTATGATGGGACTTAATGCTGAAGATGGCAAAGTACTTTGGACTGTAGAACAAGATGTTCCTGCCTTGACCTTACGCGGTATCAGTGCTCCTGTTATTGCATCTGGCGGTGTGGTTATAGGTTCGGGTAAGGGAAGTGTTGATGTTTATCTACTTGAAAAAGGGCAGCAAGGTTGGTCAACCGAAATTGGAGAAACAGCTGGTTCAACTGAACTGGAGCGAGTGATTGATGTCGATAGTACACCAGTCATTTTCGGTGACAAAATTTATGCAGTTTCTTCGCGCGGCAACCTAGCAGCTATTGAGCTTAAGAGTGGGCGTATTTTGTGGAAACGCCAATACTCATCATATCGTCAAATAGCTATTTATCGTAATACCATTTTCCTAACCAATTTACGTGGACATGTTTTTGCGATTGATAGAGTAAATGGTATAGAACGTTGGAGTAACCTTGCACTGACTAATCGTGGTGTTACTGGTCCTGCAATCATTGATGATTATGTCGTTGTCGGTGATTTTGAAGGCTACTTACATTGGTTAAGTCAAGAGTCAGGCGAAATAGTTGCTCGTCATCAGGTGGACGGCAGTGGTCTTCATTCAACTCCGACCGTGGTGAACAATATTTTATTTAGCCAATCTCGAGACGGCGACTTACAAGCGATTGCAACACCAAACATACTAAAGGTTGAAAAATAGTCAAGCTCCTTTAATGATACTAAGTTAGTAAAGGTTTATTATCTTGGTATGATTTTTTTAGACTAAAATTATATACGGCTCCAATGTTTTTACATGCGGGGCCGTTACTTGTTTTTATACACTCGCTTTTACATAAAGTAATTTAGTGAGTTTTAGTAATTTATTGAGGTTTTCATGCTTCCTGTCGTTGCCTTAGTTGGCCGTCCTAATGTTGGAAAATCAACATTGTTTAATCGTTTAACGCGCTCTAGAAATGCCTTAGTTGCAGATTATCCAGGTTTAACGCGAGATCGCCAATATGGCCAAGCACAAGTCGAAGATCATCCTTTTATTGTAATTGATACCGGCGGTATACAAGGCGATGAAGAAGGTATAGATACCTTAATGGCAGAACAATCATTAATGGCGGTAGAAGAAGCCGATGCAGTACTCTTTTTAGTAGATGCAAGAGACGGTTTAACGTCGGCCGATCACGGTATTGCGGATTATTTACGTAAGCAAAATAAGAAAGTGTTTTTGGTTGCTAATAAGGTAGATGGTATTGATGCAGACTCAGCGGTAGCAGAATTTTATGCCTTAAGCTTAGGTGAAGAAGTACATCAAATTGCCGCTGCTCATGGTCGTGGTGTGACACAGTTACTCACGTTAGCATTATCGCCTCATATTGAAGCATTAGGTCAGTCAACCAATGAAGAAAATGATGAGTTTGCAGGCGATTATCAGTTAACAGAAGCGGAACTTGAACAGCAAATCGCTGAAGCGCCAAATGAAACTGACACCATCAAGCTTGCTATTATTGGTAAACCCAATGTTGGTAAATCAACACTCACTAATCGTATTTTGGGTGAAGAGCGCGTTGTTGTTTATGATATGCCGGGCACAACACGTGATAGTGTTTATATTCCCATGGAGCATAATGGCCGATCTTATACCCTAATTGATACGGCGGGTATTCGTCGTCGTAAAAATGTCACGGATGTTGTGGAAAAATATTCAGTTATTAAAACCTTGCGTGCCATTGAAGATGCTAATGTTTGTTTGCTGATTATTGATGCAAGGGAAGGTATTACCGATCAGGATTTAAGTTTGCTTGGTTTTATTCTTGAAGCCGGACGCTCATTGGTATTGGCGGTTAACAAATGGGACGGCTTGGATGAACATGTTAAAGATCGAATAAAAACAGAATTAGATAGACGGTTAGGTTTTATCGATTTTGCAAAAATTCACTTTATCTCAGCTTTACATGGTACAGGTGTAGGTCATTTATACGAATCTGTTGAAGAGGCTTTTGTCAGTGCAACAAAGCGTATTTCCACAGCTATGGTCACTAAAATACTAGATATGGCAGTGTTTGATCATCAGCCACCTATGTATCAAGGTCGTCGTATTAAACTGAAATATGCACATGCGGGTGGATATAATCCACCCATTATTGTTATTCATGGTAATTTAGCGAAGAAGCTACCTAGTTCATATAAACGTTATTTAATGAATTATTATCGTAAATCATTACAAATTATGGGGACACCAATTCGTATTGAGTTTAGGGAAACTTCAAATCCGTTCGCAGGAAAGAAAAAATTAACCTATACTGAGCAGAAGAAAAATGCTCGTGCAACACAGGGTTATAATAAAGATTTAAAATAAAATAATAGAATTGTAAGGAGAGCTCTGGCAAAGGATACTCAATAAGTTTCTTATGTAAAGTGACTTTGGTATTTAGCCTTTAAGGCTAATGCGACGGTGTTTTTGCTTGTGTTTTTGAATTATGGCCATAAACCCTACCAATACAAATACCGTAGCTCAACTTAATAAAAACTTGGCACTTTTACATGCAGGCAGCGCAATAACAATTGATATTGTAACGCCTGCCGGTCAAAAAGGTAAATTTAGAACCACTTTTATCGGGTATTTACCCAAGCAATATGTGCTAGTTCAATATCCAGATGCAAATAAATTAGGCGCCTTTTCCCAGCATATTAAACAAGGAGTTAAAGTTACTTTACGTGGTCTAATAGAAGGGCATGAGGGGGCGGTAGTGGCTTTTATAAGCACCCTGAAACAAACTATTCAAATGCCATCACGTCTGATGGTATTAGAGTTTCCTCTAGAAGTAAGTTTGCAATACTTACGTTCTTCGATTCGAATTGATACAAATATAGGTGCGAAGGTGCTTATTGATAAAATTTATTGGCAGACAACCATAACTAATTTATCTGTCAGTGGTTGCCAACTCAATATTATTAGCGGTAAAAAGTTAGTTTTGTCTGAAAAAAAGAATTTAGACATTGTTGTGGAAGATAAAAAAAATGCGACTAATACCAAACTTAATGGTGATGTTTGTAACTTAAAATACCAAAATAATAGTCTATCATTTGGTGTTAAATTTTCAGCGCAAAGTGACCCTCAAGTCTATCAGTTATTACTCGAGACTCTTACTTACGAAGCGAATGAAAACTAACGTTTAATCACCACCGCGTTAATATGACCATCACTTACTTGCACCGTCAATTCATCATCAACTTGTACTTGAGCAACACGACTGATTAGCGCACCATTGGCATTACGGGTAACGCTGTAACCTCGGGCAATAGTCGCTAATGGGCTGACTAGCTGTAATTGCTCAATCAAGTGCACAAACAACTCACCTTTTTGATGTAACTTATTTTGCATCGCATAAATAAGTCGGTGTTTGCTTTGCTTTATTTGTATGCAATGTTGTTCAATATTCTTATCTGGTGTGAGCTGCCATAATCTTTGCTTTAATTGTAAGGGGTGTTGTGCTTTATCAGTAAGTAAGCGCTTAATGGCTCGGCTTAACCTGAGGACTAGCTCATCAGCTCTTTGTTGTTGCGAAAGTAGCTGTTGCTCTGGGTGAACTAAGGATAACCTATGCTGTAAATGTTGATGTAATTGTGTTAGTTGTGCGTTTTTTTGTCTAATAGCATGAGATAAACGCTGTTTGAAAAACTGTATTTTATCTAATAATTCGCTGGCATCGGTAGAGACTAATTCAGCCGCAGCCGACGGTGTTGGTGCCCGTAGATCAGCAACATAATCAGATAATGTTGTGTCTATTTCATGACCCACAGCACTGATCACAGGTAATTGGGAGTCGTAAATTGCTTTTACCACACTTTCTTCATTAAATGACCAAAGATCTTCTAATGAGCCGCCTCCACGCCCAACAATGAGTAAGTCACATTCGTGGCGAATATTGGCGTTAATAATCGCATGACAAATATCGTTGCTGGCGTATTCGCCTTGCACTAATGCTGGATAAATAATTGCCTTGATAAATGGATTACGTCTTTTAAGTACGGTTAGTATGTCTTTAACCGCTGCACCCGTGGGTGAAGTCACTATACCAATAGTTTCTATATGTTCAGGTAAAGATTTTTTGTGTGCTTGTGAGAAGATGCCTTGTGCATTAAGCTTATGCTTTAAGTGCTCATATTGTTGACGTAGTAACCCTTCTCCGGCACCTTCCATCTGTTCAATAATTAATTGGAAGTCACCTCTTGGCTCATAAAGAGAAACTTTTGCTCTTACTAAGACTTGTTGTCCATTAGCCGCCTTAACTTTAACTCGTCGGTTACTGCCTTTAAACATGGCACAGCGGACTTGCGATTTACTATCTTTTAATGTCAAATACCAATGGCCTGAGCCGGCAGCAGTAAAGTTTGAAATTTCACCCGTTAGCCAAATTTTGCTCAGTTCGCTTTCTAAAATAAAGCGCACCTTATTGGTTAATTCACTTACCTGTAAAATATGTTGAGATGTCATAATCGTGCGTATATTCAAATGCAAATAGTGGCTGAAGTGGCATTATATCGTTGTGAAAAATATATAGGGTATTTAATTTGCATCATATATTAAAAAATAATGACTTTTGTCACTAAATTTATGTTTACCTGAGCAAGGAAAACGGTTAAAATTCTGCCGCAATATTTGGTACTAACATTCACTGATTGGTATCCACTCTACACTTAACTCTGGTGATATTGCGATGTTACGAATTGCCCAAGAAGCGTTAACTTTTGATGATGTTCTACTAGTACCTGCACACTCCAAGGTACTGCCTCATACAGCCGATTTAAAAACCCGACTAACCCGAAAAATCAATTTAAATGTACCTATGGTTTCTGCGTCTATGGACACAGTAACCGAAGCACGTTTGGCTATTACCTTAGCGCAAGAAGGTGGTGTAGGTTTTATTCATAAAAACATGACTATTGCGGAACAAGCTAGCAATGTATCGCAAGTAAAAAAATATGAAAGTGGGGTTGTGTCCGACCCTGTTGCGGTTTGTCCCGATGACACTATTAAACAGGTAATGTATAAAGCTGATGAACTTGGCTTTTCTGGTTTTCCTGTTGTTGATAATTCTAACAATTTAGTGGGTATTATTACAGGTCGTGATTTACGCTTTGAAACTGACTTAAGCAAGCCTGTTTCGGTTCTTATGACACCTAAAGATAAGTTAGTCACTGTTACAGAGAAAGCGGAACGCGAAGAAATTTTAGGATTAATGCATGAAAATCGCATAGAAAAAATTCTTGTTGTTGATGATGCGTTTAAATTACAGGGCTTGATTACTGCAAAAGATTATCAAAAAGCAGAAAGAAAACCCAATGCTTGTAAAGATGAGTTAGGTCGTTTACGTGTGGGCGCTGCTGTTGGTGTTGGTGCTGGTACCGATGAACGTATAGATGCGCTAGTTGCCGCAGGTGTTGATGTTTTATTAATTGATACATCACATGGTCATTCTCAAGGTGTTATTGACCGTGTTAGTGAAACTCGCCAAAAACATCCAGACTTGCAAATTATTGCTGGTAATGTTGCCACAGGTGCTGGTGCAAAAGCATTAGCCGATGTAGGTGTTGATGCTGTTAAAGTGGGCATTGGTCCTGGTTCAATTTGCACAACTCGTATTGTTACAGGTGTAGGTGTTCCGCAATTAACAGCGATTTCAAACGCAGTAGAAGCGCTAAAAGGAACAGGAATCCCCGTGATTGCTGATGGCGGTATTCGTTTTTCAGGGGATATAGCTAAAGCTTTAGTCGCTGGAGCACACTGTGTCATGGTGGGTAGTATGCTTGCTGGCACAGAAGAGTCTCCAGGCGAAGTTGAGCTTTACCAAGGTCGTTATTATAAATCTTACCGTGGTATGGGCTCTTTAGGGGCTATGGACCAAAAAGAAGGTTCAAGTGACCGTTATTTCCAAAAGACGGATGGTGAAGCAGATAAATTAGTGCCAGAAGGTATTGAAGGTCGTGTTGCTTATAAAGGACCTGTTGCTGCCATTATTCATCAGCAAATGGGCGGATTACGTTCATCTATGGGCTTAACGGGTAGTGAGACTATTGAAGTCATGCGAACTAAACCTGAGTTTATGAAAATAACGTCAGCAGGTATGGGTGAGTCACATGTACATGATGTAACCATCACCAAAGAAGCACCTAATTATCGTATGGGCTAAGCCGAATAGCTTATTTCTTTGTCTATCGACGAATTCGCTTTGAACTAAACAGTGCTTAGTTGCTTTCTCAATAATGGGAAGTAAAAGCATTTTTGTCAGGCTGAACTATAAGTCAATTAGTTCAGCCTGTTTATTTATATACATCGCTCTAAATGAACAAGCGTAAGCTTTTTTCACCACAAGCGCTAAAAGTAGGAAAACAACCATGAGTAAAGACATTCATGATCACCGCATACTAATATTAGATTTTGGTTCGCAATACACACAACTTATAGCACGTCGTGTACGTGAAATAGGTGTTTATTGTGAACTTTGGGCTTGGGATGTAACACAGGAGCAAATTGAAGGCTTTAATCCTACAGGTATTATCCTTGCTGGTGGCCCAGAATCTGTAACCGAAACTAATTCACCACGTGCTCCTGAGTATGTTTTTAATGCTAATGTGCCTGTATTAGGTATTTGCTATGGCATGCAAACTATGGCAGAACAACTTGGTGGGGCAGTAGAAAGCTCTGAACATAAAGAGTTTGGTTATGCAGCTGTAGAAGTGATTTCTCAATCTGAACTATTCAAAAACATTGAAGATCATGTAAGCGATGCTGGTAATACATTACTCGACGTATGGATGAGTCATGGTGATAAAGTATCGGCAATTCCAGCAGGTTTTGAAACCATTGCTAAAACTGACAGTTGTGCATTCGCAGCGATGGCCAATGAAACAAAGAAATTCTATGGCGTACAGTTTCACCCAGAAGTCACTCATACTAAGCAAGGCTTGCGTATTTTAGAGCACTTTGTTGTAGATATTTGTCAATGTGAAAAATTATGGACTTCGGCGTCAATTATTGAAGATGCCGTTGCGAAAATGAAGAAGCAAGTAGGTGATGACGAAGTTATTCTTGGTCTATCAGGCGGCGTTGACTCATCAGTTGTTGCCATGTTATTACAACGTGCAATTGGCGATAAATTAACATGTGTCTTTGTTGAT
>Ga0187827_10004708_pt1 | contig 16579 bp, 11 predicted proteins | sample ETNtaG_39_FD_167969 | JGI IMG/M metagenome (GOLD analysis project Ga0187827, IMG submission 167969) | Marine microbial and viral communities from oxygen minimum zone, Eastern Pacific Ocean - ETNP2014_SV_150_PacBio MetaG (Illumina Assembly) | ecosystem: Environmental > Aquatic > Marine > Hypoxic...
GTATTCTCCTTTTTTTAAGTAAAGAGTCGTTTCGTAAATCCCGTCAATTTCTTTCATCAACGTTTCGGTTTGCGACCAATTATTAAAATCACCTGCTAAAAATATTTCGTGTTTTCCACCGATCAATGGTTGATATGTAAATTTAACAGATATTTTGCCTGATGTCGATGTATCCGTTTTTTCTACTCTTTCTGTTTTAGATTCAACTTGTTCTTCACTGAAATCACCAAAACCGAGCGTTGAACAACCAGTTAATAATGCTGCGAAAATTAATATTAAATTTTTCATTTAATTTCCACACCCATCATTATAACAATATTCTACAATATTTTCACCTTGTTTTACTGTATAAATTCTGTTAAAACCACCATAACTATCCTCGATGCAATCAGAAACATCAGGATTAGGAGATTCCCAATTGTCTCCATTTATCCTAAATTTAAATTCGATTTCTTGACCTATCTCAACATCTGTAATTGTAATCATATATATACCTTCATTATCTTCAGATGGTTCTAACTGCTCTCCGTCCCAATCATTTAAATCTCCTACTATATTTAACAATTGAGTATCTGAATCAAAGTTTCCTAATTGAATTTGGTATGACATATTTACTAGAAATATTAGTATTGTGGGGTTTAATGCTCCGTAATAATCTGAAACTGAATTTTCCACATCATAGACTGTAAAAGTCCTGTCACCTTCTAAAATCTCAAAATTATTATTTACAGAATATTGATATTCATACGTTTTACCAAAAATCAGATTGGAAATAGTAATTGTAAATATTTGATCACCATTTTCATCATTCATAACATATTCATCAACTGAATCTATAAGTAATGTTAGTGTATCAACATTTACTTCAAACAATCCATCAGCAATAGCCTTGTTCATATCGACATTGATTTTAACATCACGATATGAATCAATGGGTGTATCGCTCGGTGTTTTTGAACAACTAAAAAAGATAAATAAACACGATAATAAAACAAAATATTTCACAAAATTTTCCTCATTATTTCACAATTAAAACTGAATTCTTACCACCATAGCCATCATCAACGGTCTCTAGTGCATTGGGGTCTATAAACCACGAATTGCGGTCAACTACAAATTTATATTCGTACCTGCCAGGTGAAAGCGGTTTAACGATAGACCAGATTCCATCACCTGCAACTCTGTCACCATTACTACCATCATCACGCATCACATCGAATTGATTTCCATATTTCAACCATTCATTATTGGGGAAATTACCTGCAAGATTTACCTGCCTGGCTGATGGTGCATCGTATTGAAACAAAATCCCCTCTTTAACCCCGTGTGGCGGTGATAGCCGTTTTTTGATGAAATTAAGTGAGCACCCTGTTGAGATGAAGGCTGCTGCTAAATATAATATTGAGACTAAAATTAATTTTCTGACAATCATATTTCCACCTAAAATTTTACAACTGCCTGTATTGAAATACAGTTTTCATTCATTAACAATGTTTCTGCCTCACGGATTTTTTCGCCAAATCCGCCATAATAAGATTCTAGATATTCAGGAAGTCCGCCAACAATATCCAGATATTCCTCCCTGCCTCTATTATAGAATTCATCCGTGACGGAGTTGATAATTAGTGGATTCACACCATACCCAAGCGCAAGCCATATATTATCAGAAAGATGATAAGAAATTTCAGAATAGTTGGAAATGAACACATCTTTATCATTTTCAAAATCGGTTATCAATTCCAAAAACGGATCGTTATAATACGGGATGCGGGTATCTATATTGAGCTTCCATTTTTCAGCAATATCGTATTTTAGCACGACTATATTCTCTATAAATTTGGGTTCAGTAAGCAAAGCGTGATGTGCGAACTTGTTTTTAAGAATTGTTTCGACTTTGTGACTATTCACTTCAAACTTATAACTTAAATCTGATTGCCAAAAAAATCCAGATTCATAACCCAAAACTGTATATTTTTCAAAAGGTAGCTCTGAATATTGCTGAAACCAACGGCCATTACCATCGGTTTTTTCAACATACTTATAATAATCTACCCAATTCAAACTATCTGGAAGATAATTTTCCCAAACTTGGCCACTTATATTCCACGTAAAATTGTTGAGGTTATAATTGGCTCCCAAAGTGAATCTGTTACGCGAAAAATTAGATCCTAGTTGAAAAGCGCTGTTTATATAATTTGCATATATTTTCAGAGCGGCTGGAAACTGCAAATATGCACCCAGAAAGATATTCTTTCCTTCCATCCAAACTGATATTACGCTATCTTTACCAGAATTTTCATATGCTGAATATTCAGCAGAAAATTCAAAATGCATAGCATCTTCCCAACCGGGATTAGATAAATCTTTTTTATAATTCAAATCAACTTCATTATTCCTATGGTATTGAATGATTTCTTCGGAAGGTTTTGTCGTATATCTGTAATTTGAAGCCCCACAGGTTAATTTATCATTATCAAATATTGGTGAAGATAATTTTACTCTCATTGCAGAAATATCATCTTCATTATAGCCATTCCTATCTGAAAGTAGAAGCTGTCCATACATAGAAACTGGCAGGATATTAGAAATATTATTTTCTAATACATTTGAAGTCTCCGCATAAATGCCACCATAATCATAACCAAAGTCGTAAGCATTATAGCCAATATCACCAACAATGTGAAGCGGATCATCAAAAGTGAAAAGTCCGAAATTATTAAATGCGGTCACATTGAAATAATCTGCTTTTAACTTCAAATAGGTACGCTTGTAATTGAAATGCGTTTTCCACATCTCGCTTCCTTTTTCATTATTATTCACATTTAAAAGGGTATAACCTTCAAAATCAGAGTTGAATTTAATATGTATTCCGAAGTTCAAATCGTGTTCAGGTTTGTCAAGCATAAAGCGGTCGGTTTCATTTTTCAAGAAAACGTTATTTGAAAAATATCGCCCTTTGAAATAAATTTTGGTGTTGATATTTGATTTTATTCCATCAGGAATTTTAGCAGCATCTTTAATGAGTTTTCCATTATTATCAATCTCTATTACCGAATTAGAACCGCCATAACCATCATCTTCAACATTGGGATTATCCTGATCATAATGCCAGTTCCCATCTGCCACAAATTTATATATGTGTTTCCCAGAATCTAACTTCATAACAATCTTCCAAATTCCGTTTTCATCTTTATCCATAGCGGTTGCAGTCGTATTCCAGTTGTTCATACTTCCTACTAAAAATACAGATTGCGCAATTTCGTCTTCATATTCAAATAAAACACCACTTTCTGTAATTTCAACCGAATCTAAAATTGATATTACTGATAGCATTGAAAAAATTAAGAATATTTTTTTCATCTAAAACCATCCCTTTAAGATTAATTTTACTTCTTTCCTCATTATACCGGAAGAAGCAAAACCATCATCATTCACCAAACCGTATTGTCCCCAATAGCTCGGACCATATTGTAAAAAAAGTTCTGTATTACCACTCATTCTGTATTGCAATTCTGCAAAGATGCTGAAACGTGATCCCACTCTGTCATCTGCAATAATTCCGCGTGTGAAAAACCGCCATTTATTATTGAGATTAACGCTGAGTTCGATACCTGCGATATGCTTCTCCCAAGTTTCACCCAAATCTTTTATTTTGAATTGACCAAGCAATTTTGCTAAACTATTTTCCACAGAAATTTCAGAAAAAAAATCGTAATGTTTGTAAAGTTGTCCCTGCCACTTTTCATCTTTTTTATTGAACGCAATTTTCCCTTTGAAACCATTGACAAATTCTATGTATACCTCTGCATAAATATTTATTGTGGGATCAAAAATCCCTTTTGAATAAAATGAATCTGAAAATACGGTTATGGAGTCTGCAACCAATTTTTGGGATTGATTATAATTCAAAGTCAAAGTAATCGCTCTTTGTGGAACCAGATAATAGGAGTTCAGCCAGTAGCCATAACGATTTGATTGATTATCACCCATGTAATTTCTATAGGTGTTTCCATAAGAAAATACTCCAGGAGTGAAGAACCAATAACCAGAATTAGGACTTCCAATTCGCAATCCTTTCAATTCAGATTTTATAGCAACATTAGATTTGAAAAAATCTTCAGATTGATAATCATCATTTAGATCAGTAATTGAGGAATCACTTGGGACATTACTAATGGCAATTTCGGATGTAAAATAATATCGCCCTGCATGAATTTTCAAATCATGAGCAATAACTTGATTGTAATCTTTCAGATTTCCAGTAGGATAATGTTTTCGCTGGAAATATAAACCGGTGTTTATATTATTTTTAAATAGTGATTGCCGATATCTAATAAGATGAATATCATCGCCGCCACCTTGAGAAAAATCTGAGAAAACATAAGTCATACTTCCGTTGTAATTGTGCCAAAAATCAAAACGCATCCCCTGCCCATTTCCATCATTATTTATAGATCCAGTATTGACTAATCCAAGCATGGACCCATCCAGCCAGTAATGCCTACTTTCACGCGTGAAGATGGTTGTGCTGAAACCATTATCATTTTTATCCTGTCGAAAACTGATATGTCCTTCTGATAACACTGCAAGTGCTTGTTCACTCTGCGTATAATCTTTATCAGCATAAAATTTTATATAAAATTCCGAATCTTGAATTGGATTCCCATATAATCTAGTTTCTAGATAGTAATTAGGATCCCACATATTCCATTCAAATGCATCTGATTCATAAGTTTTCCCAAATTGACCTTCATAAATCCCTTCCATACTGATGCTGGGCATTCCAACCGAAAATAGCAGAAAATAGAGCAAAATAATTTTCTTCATATTGCACCACCAAATTTTAATCCGATAGAGACACGATAGGTGCTTCCGAGCTCTTCATGCGCAAACACCGCACCATCGATTGACCAATTATTTGTTTTTAAACCGAATCCTGCCGTCAATCTTTCATTTAACATCCCAAGTCGTGCAGCAAAAATATCGTAAAACCACATTTCGCTGCCGAGGTTCCATTGTGAATCGTTTTTTTCCCAAATATAATCTGCTAAAAAATTAACAGAATTTAGCCAATTATAACAGATTCCCGCCGTGTGTTTTCGTACTAATTTATCATCTTCAGAAATGAATTGGAATGTTGGTTCCAATAAATTTTTAATTGAATATCCTAAAAATATATTTTCAGTTAAATCAACTAAAACCCCTAAATCTAAATCATAATTAGCAGGAGATATTGCATTATCATAATTCTTAACTTTTGCAGATTCATATTTGAGCGAAGCACCAAACCGGATGGGGATATTGTTTGGTTTAATAATTCCCGCAGTGGAAAGATAAAATATTTGCTCTGAATATGTATCTACCAAGATAATCTGCTGGACGGCAATTCCGGTTCGGAAATGCGGTGTTGGAAAAGAAATTGCAATCATATCATTGGATAAATCTGATAATCCAAATAGGTTTTGGTGAGAACCCCTTAGATAATATTGATTTATTCGGGCAAGTCCTGCCGGATTGGAAAATATTGCCGTCGCCTCATCTGAAAGGGCAACGAAAGCATTTCCCATTGCAAGGGCGCGAGCACCGTTGTTCATTCCAATAAAATTTGCAGACAAACAAATTGGTAATGAAATGATTAAAAGAATTATTTTCTTCATTTAATAACTACCACAGCTTCTTTGTGGCTAACTTCACCGGAATCTGCAATAAAGCGTAAAATATATATCCCGAATGGAACGAAACTTTCATTATCGTTTTTACCATCCCAAGACCATTCAAGATCATCAGATTTTTCAGCATAGTCAATAAATTTTCCATTTACATCAAAAATTTCAACTGAGAATTCTGACGCTCGATTAGATACCAACTCAAAATTAATTTCCTCTTCTATAGATGGAGCAAAGGTTTTCCCATTTGTAAAAATAACATCATTTATCAAAAGTGGAATTGCTTCAAATGGTGGTTTTTTGTAGAATGTAGTTCGTTTTTGCGGCTCGACGTCCATATCTGGGCCATCTCCATCATTATCAATTAGAATTTCTGCATAATTATCTAAAACTACCATTTGGCCGGATTCGTTTGCCATTCCACCCAAATTATCAGGAGCACAATCTGGACTGCTGGAATAATCATCTCCACTAGTTATTACTGATAGCAGTTTGATATGCTCTATTGAACGACCTGGTTTTAAAATTTCCCAGGCAATTTTAATTTCCATGGCGCCTTCAAGGTTGCCAGTATCAAAGGTAGCTAAGGTTTCTATTGTGGGAATTTGTTCAACCTGCATGGTACCACCTTCCTGCACTTTCCAAAATTGAGGGATATCGTTTGTATCCCAAGTCCCTACCAAAAAATCTGGACTGAAGTTATAAAATTTGAAAGAGCGCTGCCACGCATTTACTTCACTCATATCTTTAATTCCGTATTCATCATCAATATCGATAAAAAGCATCACATTATTATCCCAACTACAAGCGTCAACTGCGAGGTATAAATAAGATGCATCCCAGGTGACATTTATTTGTTTTATATCATTGTATTCTCCCCAATAGGAATCTGCAGGAGATTCTAAAAGACTACCAAGTGAATCTGTCAGAATTTCTTCATCAATGGTGAAATCATGGCTAAATCCATCGATAATAATTCTATTTGACAAGTCTTCCCCAGTGATAGCAAAACAGATTGAAATAGAAGATAAAGCAATAATTAAAATTATTTTCTGCATTTATTACTCATAGAATATTTCCATTATCAACATCAAAGAAATGTGTTTTTGTCATATCTACAATGATGTTTAAATCTTCCCCATCTTTATAATTGAATCTTTTAGGGAGGTTTATAGAAAATTTGGCATTTCCTGTTTGACAGTGAACAATAATATTTGCACCCAGATTTTCAATCAACTCCACCTTGGATTTCAATGTGGCTGTTTCATTTTTCATCGCTGAACTAAATTCATTATGCATATCTTCAGGACGAATTCCAATGACTACAGAATCATCTGATTTGAGAGATTTTATCTGCGAATGATTATTAGGGATCAATAGACTGATCTCATCATTTATAAAATGAATATTATTATCGACTTTAATGCTTCCTTCAATAAAATTCATCTCTGGGCTTCCAATAAACGATGCAACAAACCTGTTACAGGGATGATCATATAAATTCCAGGGTGTATCCAACTGTTCAATAATTCCATTATTCATTACGGCAATACGATCCCCCATAGTCATGGCTTCCGTCTGATCATGAGTGACATATACCATGGTTGTACCCAGCATCTGATGCAGTTTTTTGATCTCTAACCGCATTTCAGATCGTAGTTTGGCATCCAAATTTGAAAGGGGCTCATCAAAAAGAAAAACTTGCGGTTGTCGGACAATTGCCCTCCCCAGAGCCACACGTTGACGCTGACCACCAGATAGTTCTTTCGGGCGTCGTTTTAGATAGTCTGTTAGCATTAGAATTTCTGCAGCATCCTGCACCCTGTTTTCAATATCAGATGCATCCAGCTTTCGCAGTGTCAAACCAAATGCCATATTTTCATAGACTGTCATATGGGGATAAAGGGCATAATTCTGGAATACCATGGCAATATCACGTTTGGAGGGATCTCTGTCATTTACAATGTCACCCCCAATATAGACATCTCCTTCTGATGGATCTTCAAGTCCGGCTATAATACGAAGTGTGGTAGACTTCCCACAGCCAGAGGGACCAACTAAAACAAGAAATTCGCCATTCTCTATATTCAAATCAATATTTTTCAGGATATCAAGTGTGCCATATTTTTTTGAAATATTATCTATGTTTAGACTACTCATTTGAAAAATTCTATTTTATTAAGATACATTCTGTTATCCTTTTACACTGCCCATGGTGAGACCTGATACCAGGTACCGGGAAAGAGAAATAAATAATATGGTTACGGGTATACTTACCACCACTGCACCAGCTGCATAAAGTCCCCACTGAGTAGATAAACTGGCCTGAAAAGATTTTAACCCAAGTGGCAAAGTGTATAGCTTTGGATCCTGCAATATTATTGCTGCAACCACATATTCGCTCCAACTGGCCATAAAACTGAATAGAGCTGTGATAACCAGAGCTGGGGTGGAAAGGGGAAGTATAACTTTATAAAATGCCTGGAATCGAGTACATCCATCCAATCTTGCAGACTCTTCCAATGATGGCGGTATGGTATCATAATAACCCTTCATCTGCCAAATACAGAAAGGCAAAGCAGTAGATGAATAAATGACAATGAGCCCTATATATGAATTGATTAATCCCAGATAAGAGAGAAGAATAAAAAAGGGCAACAGAAGCATGGTTGCCGGAAACATCTGTGTTGTTAAAAGTGCTATCATGCCGAATTCCCTCCCCCTGAACTTGAACCTTGACAGTGCATATCCTCCGGTGGAAGCAAAAATAACACCCGTTAATGTCACTAGTAACGATATGAGAAGAGAATTTCTCGCCCAAAGTAAGAAGTCTGTTTTGGTAAACAATGTTAGATAAGATTTTAGAGAGGAACCAGAATCTCTTTTGCCATTGCTATTTATATCGATGAATGACTCTCCATTATCCCATTGTCCATTATTATTGAGGTCAACATAGTTCTCACCAATTTGAATCAGGGAAAGAGACCGGGTTTGAAATGCATTATCTGTCCTCAGGGAAACACCTAAGATATTCAGTACTGGATATATAGTCCCCAATGAAAATAATGTTAAAAATAGAAAAATTAAGGCTACTTCAATCCGTTTTTTCATTAATATACACCTTCTACAGCCCGGGTACGTTTTAAAAAATACAAAACAAAACTGAGCAGTATAAGAAAAATAACCATAGATAGTGCTGCGGCATACCCATACCTGTATAAATTAAATGCTGCTTTATAAACATAACTCACCAAAATATGTGTCTGGTTTGACGGCTCCCCTCCATTACTCACCAGCCATACCACATTAATATTATTAAAAGTCCAAACCGTTCCCAGTACTATCGCAGGAATCATTATGGGTTTCAGCATTGGTAGAGTAATATTTTTAAACTGATGCCAGCGGTTTGCACCATCTACTCTAGCTGCCTCATATAACTCAATCGGGATAGACTGCAGCCCCCCCAGTGCAATCACCATCATAAACGGAAATCCCAACCAGATATTTGTTAATATACAGGCTGAAAATGCTTCAAAGGGACGGCTCAGCCATTGGACTGCCGGGAGACTAAAATATTTTGTAATAACCAAATTAATGGCTCCATACTCCTGGTTGAACATTCCACGCCAACTAAGTGCAGCAATATACTGGGGCAATGCCCAGGGGATAATAAGCAAGGTGCGGATAATGGGTTTGGCTGGCAAGGTTCGGTTTATAAGAACAGCTAAGATAATTCCCAATGATACATGAAATGAGATATTCACAATCGTCCATAAAACTGTTTTCCCCAAAACAGAATAAAACTGAAAATCACCGAACACTTTTAAATAATGATAAAAACCAATAAGCTGCCAATCATTAAAGGTTCGGAGTGAATAATTAGAAAGAGAAATAAAAATATTATATATAAATGGAAAAATTATAACAGCCATAATGGCCAGGAATGCGGGCATAAAGAAAAAGTATGCGATTTTATTCTGTTTAAAGTCAGTTATATATTGTGGTATCTGCCTAAGTATTATCACAAACAGAATTATTGAAACTAACAGAATAATCCCGTATAATATATGAGCCTGCAATCCAGGCTGAATCACTTCGTTCATTATTTTAATTTGTTTTACAGAATTCTCCTGTGCCAGACTGGCAGCAATTTTAGGTGAAATAGTCCCTCCAAGAACTGCCTGATACTGCTCTCTTAGAGCATCCCAGATGGCTCGCATTTCAGGGATAATAGGCATGGGGCGCCCTACTGCAATAATTTCTGCAGATTTTTGAAGCAACACATTATCTCTAACCTTATGATCATTTAATGCAGATTTCGCAGATGGCTGACTACTTAAATGCTGCGTAAAATATAGCTGCACATCGGCACTGGTCAGATGCTTCATTAATTTCAAGGTCTCTGTTAACATTTCTCCAGTGGTATTGATATTTATCGAATAACCTGTTGTACTAATCAAAGGAGAGGGCCATTTCCCCGTTTCACTCACTTTTGGAATCCGGGCAATCCCAAAATCAACGATGCCACTATAATCCCCCCAACTCCAATCACCATTTATGATCATGGCTGCCCGGCCAGTCTTAAACATAGCATTGGCAATTTCGTAGTCGCATTCTTTAGGGATAATCTGATGGTCATCCCGCAGGGCTTTGATAAACTGAAATCCCCTCCGGTTACCCACTGTATTCAGGTTTGGTGTATTATCTTCTGTTAACAACCACTCACCAAAACCTCCCAGCCAGGGGACATAAAAGAAGGGTTCTGTAAAATTCCACACCAGACCATATTGATCTATCTTCCCATCTCCATCGGTATCGACTGTCATTTGTTTCCCTATTTCAATAAGCTCAGTTGTATTGTCTGGCGGGGATGAAATTAAGTCTTTATTATAAATGAGCATCAGATGGTTCCCCACTACATCTCCAACCATCCATATTTGTTTATTTAATTTTACCACAGCATTTTTTACAAACTGATCAAAATATATCTGTGATAGAAGATCATCCAAAGGCTGAATAATACCCATAACAGAGAAAGGACCCACTTGATCCGAAGGCCCATATATAAGCTCCGGTCCACTGCCTCCCATAGCAGCTGCCTGATAACTGGAACGAAGTTCTTCCGTTTCCCTGTATGTCAGATTAATCTTTAAATCTTGATTGTTTTTTTCATATTCATCACATACTTCTCTTAAAATCTTCCGGTTTTCATAGAGCATCTGGTGCCAGATATTTATAACTATTGTTGAGTTTCCCCATATACAGGAAAAAACAACAAATACAACAATCAAATTTTTAAAGTGGTATTTCAACGATTGGAGCTCAGTACTCTAAGATGATGGTTTTGATAGAATTTATTTTTGTACCTACAAATCATCGGTACTCCCGTATCTGCTGCTTTAATATGATCTCCTGACAAGACTCCAAGCTCACCACTGTAAATAGGAAGACTCGAGAAGATTGAATTTCAGCGAAGAAATAGACAAATGAGATATCTTTTAAATCCATGGTATTGCTTTTCCCTCTAATAAATTGTTGACTTAACTACCATTTCTTTTATGTTGTTTTGTTATTTCAGCTAATTTAATTTTTATCGATTGAGACATATTTTCTTCTTTCATCCTCCATGACCAGTTATTGGAGGATAATGTGCCCGGCACATTAAACCGCCCTGATGAATTTTTGCCCAGAATATCCTGCAATGGAATAGTAACTATATTACTTGCAGTACTCAGTGCATAATTTATAATTTCCCAGTGAATATTTTTATTGGTACACTGAAAATATTGTAGCAACTTGTATTTAGTCTGGATACTTTTATTTCTACTTTTTTCAGGTAATAATTCAAACCATCCTATTAAAGTATTATTATCATGGGTCCCAGTACAAACCACTGAATTCAAAGGAAAATCTTCTGCTGGTAATATTTTTTCCAGTTCAAATTGGAGAACCCGCATACCCTGAAGATTATATTTATCTCGAAGGCTGATGACCTCTTCTGTTACATCACCCAAATCTTCAACAAACACATTCAAATCTATGATAGTAGATTTTAAAATCTGAAACAGTTTTTCTCCTGGTGCCTGTATCCATTCACCGTTATGTCCCGTCTGGTCACTTATTGGAATACTATAATATTTTGAATATCCAATAAAATGATCCAGGCGAATAATATCTACCATTTCAAATAATTTCTTAAAACGTCGTTGCCACCATTCAAAATTAGTTTTCTCATGGTTTTGCCAATTGTATAAGGGGCTTTCCCATAACTGGCCTTCTTCCTGATATTCGCAGGGTGGACAACCTCCCTGATATATCATTCTACCTTCTCCGTCTAACTGGAAAAGCTCTGGGTTAGAATAGACATCTGCACTATCATACCCCACATATATGGGCATATCCCCAATAATTTGAATTCCCTTTCCCCGACAGTACTCATGTAAGCGATGCCACTGATCATGAAATAAAAACTGAATTACCTTTGCTTCACGCACATACTCTGTATTTTGGACTGTTTTTGACGTCCAATCAATCCATGACTTCTGATCATTTTCTTCTTTCAGGGCCCAGTAGCGGGAATAATCGTTCAACCAATATGAATTATTTTCACAGAATTTTTCAAATGCTATTTTCATTTCTTCAGATGCATAAATATTAAAATTTCTACTGATCTCCTTTAAAATGGGCAACTTGAAATTAATAACATCATCAAAAAGAACCTGTTCTGTTTTAAACTTTTTACAGCTATTCAAACAATCGGAATCAAGAAGACCATCTTCTGTCAAAATATCCAAACTAATTAACAGATGATTCCCTGCAAAAGTGGATATTGATGAATACGGAGAATTATGAAAGTCAGTAGGACCGATTGGGAGTATCTGCCAAAGCCCCTGACCCATATCAGAAAGATGATCAATAAACCGGTATGCATGGGGTCCAATCTCCCCTATACCGTAAGGTCCCGGAAGTGCTGTCGGATGTAGAAGTATTCCACTCTTACGGGTAACATTACGATCCATTTAACCCCAAACCTCATAGTTTTTTGTACTAATTTTATTACTTAATAAAAGTGCAGCACCCAGATGGATTGAAGTTAGATGATTAAGGCTTTCCTCAATTTTAATGGAATGATAGGTAAATGAAGGGCTATATTCATTTAGGACCTCCTTCATTGAACCATTGAAGTATGGGTATGCTTTTGATATCCCACCTCCCAAAGTAATGACAGCTGGATCTAAAAGATTGATTATGTGGCTGGTAACTAAGCCTAACTTATGCCCAAATTGTTCCCAGATTCGTAGGGCTTTTTTATCCCCTTCTTCAGCTATTTTATTTAATGTTTCAGGAGATCTTGCTTCTGAAAATTCTATCATGGATAATTTTTCTATGCCTTCAATGGAAATTTCATCTTCCCAGACTCCCCATTTTACCGGTGAAATGCCGTATTCAGCCCCCATGCCATGGGCACCGGTAAATACTTTGTCATTAATTACAACGCCTACGCCCAATCCGGAACCCAAGGTCAAACCTACAATCACACTTTCTTTACGGTAATGCTTAAACCATTCACCATACACAAATAAATTTGCATCATTTTCCATTTTCACAGGGATTCCAAGTTCAGTTTCCATTAATTGAGTAAGGTTTGTATTTTGAAGTAAGATTAAATTGGGGGTATCTAGGATCATCCCTTTTAGGCTATCAAGTGGTCCAGGTGCGGATATTCCTAAGCCTGCAATTTCATTAATATTGATTTTATATTCGCTGTATAGCCTCTTCATCTGAACTGAAAATGCTGAAATGAGATCCTTTCTATTCTTATAATCTTTGATAAAAGATTCATTTGAAACAGCCAATTGATTAAGATTTTTATCAAACAGAGCTGTTGTAAAGGTAGTTCCTCCAATATCCATTGTTAAAATGTAATTTTTCATTTATTCCTTATGGAAGGCAGACTGTTATTCCAGTTTTTTAAAATTAATAATCTCATTATTATGTAATATAATTTATATTTTGGTGAACAATAAGATAATAAAATTAAATATAGTTATTATATATTGTATTACTATTTCAATAAAAAGCTGGGTATGATTTTGTGATATTAAACTTATAATTAATATGTTATTTTACTCTTTCTCTTCGATAAAAGCTGAAAATATAAATTAAGGGTTTTATCTATAAAATTTTTGTCCTCACAAATAGATTTCTTGTCTTAAATTAAACCTTAAACTAGTGAGGAAATTCCGCTCTTGGCGGCAATAAATATAAAAATTATTTAAGGAGGAGACACAATGCTACATACCATCCAAGCATTTATCATAACATTATCTATAACCGCTTTCACATTTGCTGATGTCTTTATGACTGAACTGACGGATCCGCAAAATTCGTCTGATGCAGGTCGTTATGTTGAACTTTATAATAACGGCGATTCAGATGTGGATCTATCGGCTGGCTGGACAATTCAAAGATGGACCAATGGAAACGCAGATCCAACCGCATCAAGTATAAAAGATTTAACCGGCACCATTGTAGCAGGTGGTTTTTACATCATTTGCAATGACGCAGATAAATTCAGTGCAACATATGGACTCACCTGTGATCAGGATATTGATACCGGCGGCGCAGCAGACAGTAATGGTGATGACAACATGGCGATTCTTTTAGATGGTGTTATTGTTGATATGTTTGGGGTTGCTGGTGAGGATGGCAGTGGAACAGGTCATGAATTTGAAGATGGACGGGCTGAAAGAGCTTCAGGAGTAAGTGCTGCAAATGCAACCTGGGATGAAACAGAGTGGAACATCGATAATGATTCAGGTGGTGGCGATGGTAACCAATATGCCCCAGATGGATTTGACCCCGGTTCATGGATTGGGGCAACCGGTGGGGGTGACGACACATGTGATGATGAGTCTGCCTGTAATACGGGTGCTGATGGTGCCTGTGATTACCCAAATACTGGTTATGATTGTGATGGAAACTCCACATATGATGATCCAGTAAATCTCTATTTTTCAGAATATGCAGAAGGCTCCAGTAATAATAAATATCTGGAAATTTTCAATGCCGCAGGTGATGATGTAGATCTTAGTGAATATTCCCTTTCCAGTTGCTCAAATGGATGTAATGACGGAGTAAGCTGGGATTATCCGGATAATGTTACATTCGAGGCAGGTACCACTGTGTCGGCAGGTGATGTGTATGTGGTATGCCACGGATCGGCTGATGATCTGATTCAGGCAGAATGTGATCAGACATTTACCTACCTCAGTAATGGTGATGATGTATTTGCTCTTACTCAAGTTGGTAGCGGAGCTATCTTAGATATTATTGGTACAATAGGCGATGATCCTGGTTCCGGCTGGGAAGTAGCTGGTGAATTGGATGCTACAAAAGATCATACATTAGTTCGTGATGCATCTGTTGTATCAGGAAATGGTGGAAATTGGGAAGAATCTGCAGGTGATGCTGATGGTTCCGAATGGATTGTATTAGATCAAAATACATGGGATTATCTAGGATCTCATCCGCATGATTTTTCATCTGATGTACTAGGATGCATGGATCCTGATGCTTGTAATTATAATCCAGATGCAACAGTTGAAGATGGCACTTGTGCAACAGTTGATTGCGCTGGTGAATGTGGTGGAAGTGCTGTTTGCGAAGTTTCAGTAACATTCTCTGTTGATATGTCAATCCAAGGTGTATCAGGTGATGTTAGTGTAAGGACTTCAACAGAAAATGGCGATTATATGCCAAGTGATTGGTTTGTAATGGATGATAGTGATGGTGATGCTGTCTACACATATACAATGATGTTAGAAACAGGTGTTGAATATGGTTATAACTTTAATGATGGTGGTTATGAATCAGGAGATGGCCTAGCTGATTGTGCTGGGGGTAACTATGGTAATGATCGTTATGTTACACCTGGTGATACAGATATGACACTTGGAACTGTATGTTGGGAATCTTGTGAAGAATGTCCAGCGATAGTTGAAGGATGTACAGATGATACAGCTACAAACTATAATCCTGATGCAACAGTTGATGATGGAACATGTGAATATGATACATTCGAAGCTGCAAATCTATTTATATCAGAGGCAGCAGAAGGTTCTTCAAATAATAAATATTTCGAAGTTTACAATGCATCTGATGAAACAGTAAATCTTTCTAGTTATGCATATCCTACTGTTAGTAATGCTCCAAACGTTCCAGGCCAACATGAATACTGGAATACATTTGCTGAAGGTGCTGCAGTAGCCGCAGGTGATGTTTATGTGGTATGCCACGGTTCTGCAGATGACTTTATTTTAGCTGAATGCGATGAGACTTATACATATCTAAGTAATGGTGATGATGGTCTCTGCTTGGTTGCTGGATCTGAAGCAAACTATGAAATTTTAGATTGTGTTGGTGATTGGAATGGTGATCCAGGATCTGGATGGGAAGTTGCAGGTGTTTCAAATGGGACAAAAGACCATACAATTGTTAGAAAAGCATCAGTTGCTTCAGGCAATGCTGGTGATTGGGTCACATCCGCAGGAACAGATGCAGATGATTCTGAGTGGATTGTCTTAGAGCAAAATGATTGGACTTACTTAGGATTCCATGATTTTGATGGATCTGGAGGAGGAGATGAGTGTGTTATGGGTGATGTGAATGATGACGACGATGTAAATGTTTTAGATATTGTTCAAATTGTCGGCTATATTGTCAGTGGTGAAGCTGACTTTGATCTTGCCTGTGCTGATTACAATGGTGATGGTGAGCTTAATGTTCTCGATGTTGTTGCTCTCATTACTGTTATTGTAGGTGGCCGTTTTGATACTCCTGATGCCACATCTGGCAAGCTCATCAGAAGCAATGATGCTCTATCTTTAAAAGCCAATGGTTACATTGGCGGT
>Ga0187827_10004710_pt1 | contig 16568 bp, 15 predicted proteins | sample ETNtaG_39_FD_167969 | JGI IMG/M metagenome (GOLD analysis project Ga0187827, IMG submission 167969) | Marine microbial and viral communities from oxygen minimum zone, Eastern Pacific Ocean - ETNP2014_SV_150_PacBio MetaG (Illumina Assembly) | ecosystem: Environmental > Aquatic > Marine > Hypoxic...
TTATCTCCGATATAGACAGCCATGTGATTCCAGAACGGGTATTCGCCTGGCATATCCTTCTTGATGCCCTTGGGTCAAGTTTTGCGCTAGGACGCCTGTTTCTGGTAGAACAAAAAGACCGCGCCGACATCCTCGCTGAGGATTCGCTGGGCATTCACCTACATCGCGATGCGTTTCATGATGTAAAGCGACCCACTTCCTTCACCCACGATTCGACCAGGAATCGGGCGATGGAATCTTTTCTTGGCAAACAGAAAGAGATGGATTCATCGCCCCATTCACCGAACGTACGGATTTCCTCAGCTGTAAACCACCTGGCTTCTTTGAGTTCGTGCTGGTCCACCACCAGATCTGTGGTCTCTGCCTGAGCGCGAAAACCGAGCATGATTGAGGCAGGAAACGGCCAGGGCTGGGAGGCCTGATAGGCTACCTGTGCGACTTTTACACCGACCTCTTCGAAGACCTCGCGCGCCACTGTTTCCTCCAGACTTTCCCCCGGTTCGACAAAACCCGCGAGGGTAGAGTATACATTTGCAGGCGGCCGGTGATGGTTACCCAGCAGGCACATCGGCGGTGCGCCATCCTCCGGAAGGTATTCCACCAGCATGATAACCGCCGGATCCGTACGTGGAAATGTTTTATGACCACAATCAGGATTCCTACATTGTCGCCGGTGACCCCCGTCCCGGCTCCCGGTCGCCTGCCCGCATCGACCGCAATACCGGTGCCGACGATGCCAGTAAAGCATGCCGCGCGCATAGGCCATCAGGGCAGCCTGCTTCGAGTCTACCAACGGTCCGACGCGCCGTAGATCCAGAAATGAGCCACCACCCGCCAGGTCCACCGCTTCCGATTCTTCACAGTCGGACAGGTCCGCCGCAACGTAGGCGAGGTCGTTGTCGGTTTCCCCGAGAAAAACAAGTTCCGTTGCGGCTTCTATAACGCGAGCTCCCGTCTCCTGTCTACAGAGCGCAATATGCATATGAGGGGTCTCAAACCCCTTGATCAGATTACGATCACGCCAGACAGGGATCACATTCGTACACGGATGACGCAGTCGGTTTGCCAGCCAATCCGGGTCTCTGCGCAAGGCGTTGGCTCGGTCCAGGGGAACGTTGGCGTATTTTAATTGGGGGTAGGTCATATCAATTGCGGATTAAGGACCTTTTATGGCCAATCCGGTGATCAGGTCACCCGCCTGAGTGCTTGACGGTCCATCCACGCTTTTTCAACTCTTCCGCCAGCAGATCCCGGTGGTCGCCCTGAATTTCAATGACGCCGTTTTTCACCGTACCGCCGGTCCCGCACATTTGCTTGAGTTCTGGCCAGATCTTTGATACCGTCCAGATGGAGCGGCACACCGGTAATAATCGTCATGCCTTTGCCCTTGCGTCCCTTTGTTTCTCTACTGACCCGGACGACCCCGTCGTTTTTTGAGGAAGCCCGATTCTGCACAATGCGGTTATTTTTCTGGGAGGCTTTCCTCTTTCGGCATGCGCAGGTGGAAACCGGCTTCCCACAATCAGGACACATCCTGCCCTGGGCCGTTGAATAGACGAGGCTGGAGTTTTGATTCTTTCTTGCAGCCATGGGCAGATCTCTTGAATGGATGAAACGTGATGCGTAAAGGATATCAAAATTCATGTTTTACGATTTACGTCATCGGCTTGACTACTATTATATTCTATCTTCGCCAATAATCATATTACAAATTTCAAATAATACCGTGCAGATTTATTTCAACGGAATTTCTTTAGGACGTGACACACCGCGCTCAGTGGCCCGATTTCTTTTTTTCCTTAAACTGGCCATATCTCATTCCCGTAACCTGTCCGTCGTCGTTCCCGTCGAAAATAATCCTGAACCAGTGCGCCCGGGGGACAAATAATTGATCGGATAGCCGAAGCAAGACATTCTGCTGTCCCGGTACGAAAAGATAGCCATCAATGATATAGGCAAGCAGGGCAAAGTCGGCATTACTGTATCCGCTGCGTTCGCCGGGGTTGAAGGCCGGCGGTTTGTCCCCGATCCATCGGACCAGATCATATGGCGTTTGGGCCTGTAGCGTATTTTCAAAGTAATCCGGTTGAAAGACGTTTATAGACGAAGACATCGACCGACTGTGCCAGACCGAGGCCCGCATCAGCTATGTCTTCGGTCTGTTTGCCCTGGCTTCTTTTAGGACCGAATTAAGGACCAAAGAGATCGGCATTCGCAAAGTGGTGGGCGCATCTGTCAACGGAGTCATTCTGTTGCTGCCCGCCGAGTTCGTCAAGCTGGCCCTCATTGCCAATGTGATCGCCCGGCCGACGGCTTATGCGGTCATGCAAAGATGGCTCCAAACCTTTGCTTATCAGGTGAACCCGGCTTCAGAATATGTCTACTTTCAGGCCTCCTTGCCCTGATGATTACGCTGCTCACCGTCAGCTATCATGCGATCAAGACGGCGTTGTCCAATCCAGTGGATGCCCTTCGGACTAAATGAAATGGCAGTACGAAGACGGTAAAGCCCTCCTGCAAAATAATGGTTGCATCCTGGAACCTATCTCTTTATTTTCTTGTTTAAGCAATTGCGTAAATAACAAAGAATGATTTTTATAAAACAGCCCCTAAGGAGAACTGATGGCTGATATCAAATGTACACGGCAGTTTGTCGATCCAGCCAAAATCCAGAGCTTGCAGACACTGATCCAGGCCAGCGAGAACGAGCTTGCACCTCTTGCTGATCTCATGCAGGCGACCGCCAACGAGACCCGGCTCAAAATCCTGTGGCTGCTGACCATCGAGCAGGAACTGTGCCCCTGCGACTTCGCTGATGTACTCGGCATTTCGGTTCCGGCTGTCTCGCAGCAGTTACAGAAACTTCGGGCGCAAGGCCTGGTTTTTCGGCGCCGCGAAGGCGTCACGATATACTACGCACTTACTGATACACCGTTCACCACAATTTTGCGCATCCTGTTCGATCAGGAAGCGCCTGTAACCGTCACCATGCAGGGATGATCTCTGATATGAAAGGGAGGAAGGCCTGATGCAAAAATCAACACTCACAAATATCGGCGCGGTTGCCACAGCAGGATTAGCTTCGCTGTGTTGCGTCGGTCCACTCGTTCTGGCCATGATCGGCGTAGCCGGACTTGGCAGCTCCGGACTGGCGCTTACCATCTTTGAGCCGTATCGTCCCTATCTCATGGGGATGACGGCTTTATTTCTTAGCGTCGGTTTTTACATGGCGTATCGTAAACAGGAAGAAAGCTGCGGTGAGGGCGAAGCATGCGCTACACCCCGGTCTCTCAAGATGCGAAAAGTCGGTCTTTGGACGGTCACCGGGCTTACGGGTCTGATGCTTGCCGTGCCGCCTCTGCCGGTGTCGGGCACGTCGTCCGAGGCGACCGCTGGCGTCACCGAGGTGGCAGACAGTGATTCACTGGTGACCACAGTTCTGGCAATCGAAGGTATGACATGAGGCGGCTGCGCATTTACAGTGCAGGGTGCACTGTCAAAAATTGAGGGTGTAAGGTTCGCCGATATCAACCTTGAGGAACAACGTGCGGTGGTGAAGCATACACCGAATACCGTCAAACCAGAACAATTGATCAAAGTGATCGAAGAGGCCGGATTCAAAGCAAAAGAAGAAAATGCACAGAAGGAGGCGGATTGATGTCTGATTGTTGTGCCCCTACAACTGGTACAGACTGCTGTGCCACACCGGTTGACGAACGGACCGCGAGTCGGGTCTGTGCGTCGTGCGGCCAGAAGGGGAAAACGGTGCAGCGCATCACGCCTGAACATCTGCTGAAACAGGATGCGGCCGCTCGATTACAGGAGACGACCTATCGCTTTTGTGCCACACCGACCTGCGATGTGATATATTTCTCCATCGAAACCGACCAGTATTTCCACAAAACAGATATGAAGGTGCGTGTCGGATTGAAAGAGACCGAGCATCCTGTCCCCATATGCTATTGCTTCGATTACACCGTGCGCGATGTGGAAAAGGAGATCGATACCGCCGGCGCAACGACTATTCCTGATAGAATCCGGGCAGAGATAAAAGCAGACACCTGCCGGTGTGAGGTGGAGAATCCGCAGGGTTCTTGCTGTCTGGGGAATGTCAGTCAGGCCGTGAAGCAGGCAATGGCTGAGGCAGAGACCATGGCGCAGATTTGATCGCCTAACCTATTCGTATATTATTAGTCGCCATTGTGCGCGTGTTCCGGTTCTTTTCCCATGTCAAACCACAGGGCGGCGGGACCTTGATGGTCGAGGGCGCCCATACGGCCCCCATGCAATTCGTAAAAAGCCTGACCCCGAAAGAACGAAACCTCAAATAGCGACCGTTCAGGAAATGTTTCGAACCGTCGAAACCCAGTCTGGCGGAATTATCGGGACACCGATCACGCCCTTCGGGTCGTACCGACTATTTCATGAACGAGCCGACGGAAGTGGACGGCGTACCGCTGCGCGTTACCAAAATGACCGGGGAACCAGGTGATGTCATTCTATGTCACCCGTTCTTCTGGCACATGACCTCGTCAAATGGCCTTGATTATCCAGGGTTTATGAGGACCAAGGATGTGAAGATGAAGGACTGAAGGACGAAAGGACGAAGAATTTCTTTTTCTTCTTCTCTTCCTCTCTGTACTTTGTACTCCGTACTCCGTACCCTAAAGGGATTATCCCCATGCCTTCGAATACATACACGTCGCCAACGATCAAACGGCAAGCAGATGCTGGCTGTCCAGTTACCGGGCTGGGCGCCGTATTTAATCCGTTCGGGGAACCGTATCTGTCCGACCCGTATGCGTTCTACATCCGTGCACGTACTGAAGAGCCTGTTTTCTACAGTCCGGAGATAGATCAATGGGTGATTACCCGTTACGAGGATGTCCGGGCGATATTGCACGATCCGGCGACCTTCTCTTCCAAGATGGCGCAATCGCCGATCAAACCGTGGCCCGAAAAAGCGATGGCGATGTTCAACACCCGACAATTTGATATCCGACCGTTTCTGAGCAACAACGATCCACCCTCGCATACGCAGGTGCGCCAGTTTTTACGCAATGCGTTTACGCCTGGAAAAATAAAATGGCTTGAACCGGTAGTCCGGGAGATTGTTGTCACCGAGATAGAACGGATAGCCGATTGGGGCAAAGCGGATCTGGTTAAGGAATTGTTTTATGAAACACCGGCCCGTGTGCTCTTCGCCTTCCTCGGTATTCCTGATGGTGAGGTGAACAAAATCAAGGCCTGGTCAAAAGGCCGCGGGTTGCTGACCTGGGGAAACCCGTCCGACGAAGAGATCCTCGCCCTTATGCCCAATTTCATCGAGTATCTTCAATATTGCTTCGACCACGTGGACGCGTTGGAAAAAAACCCGGGAGATGATTATATCAGTGAACTGCTCAAGCAACTCAAAGAAGAAAAAACCGAAGGAGTAACCAAGAGCATGATCGTGCTCGCCCTGTTCGGGTTGCTGATGGCTGGCCATGAAACCACAAGCAATCAGGCATCGAACGGTTTTAGAGCGCTTTTGAAGCACCAGGATAATTGGGAAGCGGTGTGTAAAAGTCCTACCTTGATTCCGAATGCGGTGGAAGAAATGATTCGATATGAGTCAAGTGTCATTTCCTGGCGACGGGTGACCAACAAACCGGTAAAGATCGCTGGGTTAGAAATACCGAAAGACGCCCAACTTCTGGTGATGCTCGCCGCCGCCAACCGGGATGAATCCCATTTCGAAGACGGAGAACACTTCGATGTCCGACGAGCAAATGCCCAACAACATATGTCGTTTGGCCACGGGATCCACTATTGTCTGGGGGCGTCGCTGGCTCGGCTCGAATTGCACATTTTGCTGGAAGAACTGTCCCGATCCCTGCCTACGCTACGGCTTGTAGAGGGCCAGAGCTACGATTACCTTTCCAATACGACCCATCGTGGACCGAGTTCGCTATGGGCAGCGTGGGATGTAGAATAAAAAATTGACTGATTCTGCAAGTTGAGCCCCCTGAACACATCCCGCGATACATTTTGTGTCCCTACTTGTCATTTTTCCGTTTGAAAATCACCGCCCTCGGCGCTTGTTCAAGATCTGGTCGAAACACATGCAGATGCGGGTCCGGCAAATTGTAATCTACATTCTGTAAATCCGGCGCTTCCAATTCTATCTTTTCGTAGTGCGGCGTCAAAATTTCATCGTAGAACCTTCGCATCCAATAGGTCGGCATTGTTGCAAATGTCTGATGGGGCTTGATATATATCCAATCCGATGTGAGGGTATCTGATTTTATAGAAAGAGGTTCCAGTTTTAAATCGATATAAAAATCCAGCATCAGGGCGGTGTTGTCCGTCGCGATAGACTCGCCCGTCTGGGCGTATTGATCCAGATATCGGATCACTTCTTCCGTCGGTCCCCGGTAGGGCAGGGTGACTTCGCAGAGATAATCATAATAAGGTGTTTTTATTCGTGCGGCGTCGGCCAGATTTCTGTCAGCTTTGGTCAGATAGGAGTCAAGGCGCGTCTGAATCTGTTCCGAGCTACGACCTACTACGCGGGACAAGTCCCCTGGTGGGATAGTCGCACGCATCACTTTTTCCAGATCCTGAAATGAAAACGGCATCGCACGGGCGATAACAAAGGGGGCGGCATGCAACAAATTGGACCCGATCATCATCACGACCACGAAAGTGACCGGGATTCGGGCGCGGCGCCATAATGTGGTTAAAAACATCGCAGCAATAATGGCCCACAGTGGAACAAAGCCGATGATATACCGAAAGCTGTCAAGAGGCGAGGCGATCGACATGCCGACCAGGGAACCGAAGGCCAGGACCAGCAGCAATTGCCCTGCGGATGACGGCAGTGAAACGTTTTGCCACATCCGATATACCCAAAAAACAGTGGTGATACCCAGGATACCACCCAGGATGCCTAACATCGTCATGGGATGATTCGGCATAGCGACGAAGATCCGAAACCAGACTGTCGTGATGGGAATCATTAAAAATAACAAAGATTCCATCTTGCGTCCTTTTCGCCATAGGACGAACAACAAGACGATGGGGATCCAGGCAAACGGCAGGATAAACGTATTCAGATCGACCAGATAATGCCCAAAATATTTGAATGGATTAGCTATATTCCATTCAGCATGTGTGGCCCTTCGATTAACCAGGTCCGCATAGATGAACCATGGAAAGGTCATCAAAAAAACGGCCCCATAGGTAAAGGCCAGGGGTTTCCACCTTATACATGACCGGCCAAACGCCAGATACCAGATGGAAAAGGCGAACATAAACCCTGCAAATGGCGCTGGATTACTGTAAAACAGGCCCACCATCGCCCCGGTAAAATGCAAAAAGCCAGTTTTTTTCCCCTCCTGAAGATCCAGACAGGCGTATATGCCCCAGACGACGCAAAAACATAGGATGGCATAATACCTGCATTGCCGTATATGCAATAAATACGGGACGATAGACAGTAATAGAAGGACGGTTACCCGGGCGACGTTGGTTCCACCCAGACGTCTGGCCGTCGCATACAGTAAAGGCAGAGAACACAATGAAATCAGTAGAAATGGTAGGCGGGCGGTAACAGGTGTGGCGCCGAACAGGTGAAAAGAGAGCGCCGTAATATAAAATTGCAGCCAGGGATGTTCGACCCACATCAGATCCCCATTATAATACGGGTAGGGATCGGGTATAAAGTGCGTCCCGTCATGTGGTACGGGCAACCCGTTGGCCAGAATCCCTTTGGCGATAAAAGCGGTTTGCGCCTCATCATACCACAAGGAGACATGATCAAGGCCTAACACGGCCGGTATGACGGCGAGAACGCACAGAATGAGAAAGATGAAGTGGCCGGAATCTTCACGGCACTGTTGGACAAACGGAGTTAATATATTCATAAGAATAGGGCGTATTTCATTGTAGCCTGTCTGATCATGAGTTTCACAATATATCAGAGAATACAGGCCACAGGCAAGTGATAATTTGAGATCTTGAGAATCAGAATACCCCGAAGATACTTCTTGACGTATCCCCGAGCTACCGCTTGTTTCTTTTTATCCTTTATCAAGCTGAATCGTGTTCATTATAACCGGGCAGTGTTCCCGTTGCCTTTCATCCAAATTCATGTAAAAACGTTCCTATGTCTGAATCAAGAACCCAGGAAAGCGGCGGCCGTTTCCAACTGGAAACGGAGCTGGCCCGTGATCTCAAGCTAACGGCTTCGACCACCATTATCGTGGGCGGTGTCATTGGTTCCGGTATCTTTGGCTCCCCATCAGGAATCGCTCAAGCGCTGGGCTCCCCCAGCCTTTTCCTGATGGTCTGGGTACTCGGCGGCCTCCTTTCCTTTTCCGGTGCGCTGTGTCTTGCCGAGTTGGGTGCTATGATGCCTCGCAGCGGGGGGATGGTGGTCTATCTCAGAGAGGCATATCCACCGATTGTGGCCTACCTGTATGGCTGGACCGAATCCATCTTTGTGCAACCCGGTTCTCTGGCAGCTATTGCCATGATATGCATCAGCTATCTTGGTTATTTTTTTCCTGCTGTTTCTTTGGAAAATGTGGTCATCGATATCGGTATTCAGCAGATATCGACCCAGCATCTGGCAGTTTACGTGATCCTCATTTTATTAGGTACGATTAATTATGTAGGGGTGCGCTTCGGCGGTTTGATATCCAATGTGTCTACGTTTGCCAAGGTAGGGGCTCTGGCCGCGCTGGTTATCCTGGCCGCCACCGTTGGCGGCTCCTGGGACCATTTTTCCATGCCGTCGGCATCTGCCGGAGAGATCAACCTGTTCGGCGCTCTGGGTGTCGCGATGATCGGCACGCTGTTTTCGTATAACGGCTGGTACAACACCAATAACGTGGCCGGTGAGGTAAAAGACCCAAGGCGAACGTTGCCTTTGGCGATTATTATCGGTCTCGGCCTCTGTATTTTCGTGTATCTGGCTGTCAACTGGGCGTATTTATATGTGATGAACATCGATGAAATCGCCGCCTCCGAACGAATTGCCGCCGATGTTGCGGAACGATTGATCGGTCCGACGGGTGGCGCGCTCATCTCCCTGGCCGTTATGATTTCTACATTCGGGACGATAAACGCCGGTATGGTTTATATTCCCCGGATCACCTACGGCATGGCCAAAGAAGGATTATTCTTCAAACAGTTCGCCTACGTTCATCCGAGATACCGTACCCCATCGAAGACCATTGTCCTGTTGACGGTCTTGAGTATATTCTGGACTATCCTGGGAGATTTTGAAGCCATTATCGGCGCCATTCTGTACGTGCTGTATATCTTCTACATCTTGAGTATTATCGCTCTATTCATCTTGCGTCGTAAACGCCCCGATGCGATCCGGCCTTTCAAGGTCTGGGGATATCCCATTACACCGCTTTTCTTTCTGCTCGTAGCCTCTGGATATGTCATATCCGTTCTGCTGTTCAATTTCGGCCAATCCTGGCCCGGCCTGGCGGTTTTTGTCGTGGGCCTGCCTGTGTATTGGATCTGGTTCAGAGGGAAGAGCAGGTAGGTCAGAACGCCCTCAATAAACAAACCCCGAAGGTCTCGCATCGTGTCCAAAGGACACATGCCATCATCAAGGAACCTGTACATGTCTCTTACAACAGAAGAAACATTCATGTTCGATCTGGAAGGCTATCTGGTGGTCAAAAATGTACTCTGTAAGAACGAAGTGGATGAGCTGAACACCCTGGCGGACGGGGCGTTTCCTGGAGCATATGATGAAAGCAACTTTCGTCGTACAGCCTGGATATCGAAATGGGGACCGAAATTTCAGGCTTTGATCGACCGTCCAAGGATCATACCGTATTTGATCGGCCTTTTAGGGCAACAATTCCGTATCGACCATGACTATTGTATCTTTATGCGTAAAGGCAGCAAAGCGGGCCGGCTGCATGGAGGTCCTCGCATGCAACTTGGCAGCGGTTCTCCCGGAGATCATTGGTACGCCTATCATGACGGGATCATTCGAAACGGACTGACCGTGTTTACCTATTGCCTCAATCCTGTAAAATCCGGCGATGGAGGATTCTGTTGTATTCCGGGTACACATAAGACCAACTGCCTCAAAAATTTACCTGCTGATGTGAGAATGTTTGATCGCGCTGCGCATTATGTGGTCCAACCTGAAGTCGAAGCCGGGGATGTGATCATTTTTACGGAGGCCCTGGTTCACGGCACCATGGCCTGGACAGCCGATTATGAACGGCGGGCGCTGCTTTACAAATACAGTCCGGGGCACTCTTCCTGGTCGGGCAACTATTACAATCCGGATGAGTATACCGATGTATCGGATCAACTGCGGCGCATCATGACTCCGCCATCGATCGGTGAGCGGGAGAAAAGCGTGGAAGAGATGTTAAAAAATGGATAGCCGATGAGAGGACGTTTACGACAAAAGGGTCTGCATTTTTTCTATCAATTCAGCCATGCTGTAGGGTTTTTGAATGAAATCGGTGCCACCTGCTTCAAGCAATTTCCGGGACAGAATTTGTTCGCCATATTCGAAAACAATCAAGGTGTTTTCAGGACCAGTGCGAGTTTACCGGTCTATCCCTTCCCTGGAGATCTTCTCAAACGCCTGTCTCGCCGTTTCGCGTATAACCGGGCTATCATGGGTCAAACATTGTTCTACGGTCTCGTAGAAGGTATTCAGATGCAACAGGCCAACGGTATAGATCGCACACGACTTCAAACAAGGATCCTCATCACCCAATAAGGCACGAACAGCATCTTCGGGTCCATCCATCATCGAGCCTGTGATCTGATCGGCGAGCCGTAGCCGTTCGTCCTGACTGACTTCCCGATCAAGGAGCGGCACCAGAGTCGCACGAAGATTCGGCTTCAGGATGTTGTCCAGAAATTCGAGCGCATTATCTTGAACGGTATGATTACCAGACTGAAAACCGATCAAGGCGCTCAACAGATCGTGCCGCGGGTACTGGAGTGCCATAAGCCGAAAGATGCGCTCCAGCCGCTGATTCATATCTTCATGAAGAGCCGGTATGATCGACTCCTCCTTATCTACCAACGGTTCAAGGACGTGCAGCATCTGGCAACATCTATATTGCCCTGTGATTTCGGCCAGTAACACCGTTTCTACGATATCGGTGTTCAAATTGAATTCCGGATGCCTCTGGTGGAACGTGTTCAACGATGTAATCACCTCCATGCGTAAAATTGTATCTGGTTGCAGCAAACATTCACTTAATGCCTTTTCCGCCATAGCCGTATCGATAGACAGCAAAGCGCGAGGAATTTCACGGCGGATCTCGACAGAGATGCTTTTGTCCTGTAAATGCGAGAGCAGGGCATCGACGACGCTCTCCCCCAATGCGCCCAAGGTTTCGATCGCTTCAGATGCCAGATCCTGATCACGCATATGTTCCAATACCTGGGGTAGAAACCGGTGCTTTTCCAACTGACCGACGGTCCGCAAGGTCTGTCGCCTCACATCCTGGTCCTCATCTTGAAGCAATTCTGCGAGTTGGTCATCGAAATGATCGGGTAAAATAGCGATCAGCCGCGCCGCTTCCATGCGAGTTTCATGGCCATCAGGACCATCCTGGTGAACCATGGTGCCCAGGATGGTCTGGGCGGTCACAATACTCTGTGTTTTCCCGGGAGCGGCCAGATAGGTCACCATGGCGGATTGCACGGAAAAATTGGGAAAATCACCCAACTCCTGGATACGCTGTAAAGGATCTATATGCGCATGGTGGGATAGATACAGCATCGCTTCGGTACGCACACCGATATCTTCATCCTGCAGCAGGGCATCCACCTGCGGGCGGACGGCCACATCGCCTGCCGCATTGAGAATAGTCAGCGCCTTCCGGCGGACCTCTGCTGCAGAGTGCGCCAACAGATCCCGGATCACCGGATGGATAGCGGTTTGGTATTCAAGTTCAAAAAGTTCGAGGGCGTACAGGATTTCCTTCGCATCACCGGCGCTGAGGCGCGCCTTCAATACATCGATGGTCGACCGTTCCAGAGTCGTTACCGTAGTGCGTTCGGCATCAAGTCGATATTGCTGGATATTTTCGCTCAACATATGAACGTAATGCCGTTTAGCCACAATCACCACAAAAATCCAGATCACCAGAAGCAACAGCGCCAGCCAGCTCAGCTGTAGGGGAGAGAAGGCCATAAAGGTGGCGAATACGAGCACGATGACCCCGCCGAAACCATCTCCCAATCGCCAGACAACCGTATCTATGAATGGTTTAACCTGCATCTTGATCCGTGTTGGCAACGGTAGATACAGCATCTCTACAGTAGAACGATCGATCGAATACCGAACGACATTGTCCGCTCCGCGTAAAAACATAAAAGCAGCCAGAGTCCCCCAGATCAGAACACCGGCCGCGCCGAATACGAGCGAGATCGGTAAGACCATGAGGGTCACGCCAAGCCCTAAATGTTTTAACAAGCGAGAAGTTAAAAGCAATTGGATAAGCAGCGATATAATCCCTGTAATGCCGTAGAACAAACCGAAAAAAGCAGCCAGGTCATTTTTCTCCGGCATAAACTCTTTGGCAATGGCTTTGAACTGCCAGCCGACCAGCGCCGTGACGACAGAGGCCAGACAGATAACTCCTGCAATCGCCAGAAGGTAGGTTGAACCCCAGATCAAACGCATGCTCTCAGCAAGGTTCTTCGGACTTTTTTTCTCTTCGGCGCTTTCCGTTTCGATATGATGGGAGGCGTCGTCCCTTTCGCTACGGCGTTTCCAGAGCACATGTACCAGACCGCTGCAAATGACCATGCACAAGGCCGTGATCAACAGCAGACTTTCAGTGCCGAACCGACCGGCGGCCACCGTAGAGAAGAAGCCTCCGATGATCCCGCCGGCAATCGCCCCGCTGCCAAGCATACCGACCAGCCGTTTGGTTTCCCGCGTGGTAAACAGATAATTGGCCAGCGTCCATACCTGACTAGTCGCCAGTACGCCGAACATGCCGATCCACACATAGAACACCGGATACAACCAGGGGTGCGGATGGTAGTGGATCAACCACCAGAATCCGACCATGGTTCCGGCAAACATCCAGAGACTGCCTACGATGAGAGTGTATATGCTGGTTCTACGGGAAATACGTATATAGACCGCCATCACCATGCCGATAATTACGGCAATCGTCATGTCCACATACGGCAAATGAACTGCCTCGAAACGATCAAGGAAAAGCACGTCACGGGCAACTTTGGCCATCATGTAGCTGGATATGACAAAAAAGAGATATAGGACGAGGGGCAAACCGCGAAACAGATCACCCTGACGTAAATGGAGGAGACGTTCTATGAGATGGATCATGGGAGGAGGTTGGTGAGCGGCATTAAGGCAACAGGGTACCAAAGATCAAATGATGCCTCGTCACCCTGTCGCCTTAATGCCGTTTGTCTACCACGTAAACAATACCGCATTTTCACCTTTTTCGTCGATCAACTTTTGGATATGAACGATCAACTTTTGACGGCGCTTCAACAAGGATTCGATTTCGTACGGCCGAAGATAGGGTTTCAACGCGTCGGTAATGGCCGCATCCTCCACAGTCTGAAGCTTCGACCAGACGGTTCGTTCACATAAGGTAAGTCGAGATACATCTTTAGGCTCATCGTACAATCGAAAAGCGCGTGTGTGATCGATCATCCAGATGCCCCAGGCGTTGTCGATAATGACATTACCACTGTTTCTGTCATCATTGAAAACCAGATTGTCGAACAGGTCGATCATCTGCCATTCTTTATTGAAGCGTACCCGATCCACCGGGGCGATGCGATCTTTGCGCCGATTTTTTTCGGTCATGGCATGCTCAATCCAGACCTGGAGTGTGCCTTCATCTCGCTTGATTTTACGTGGCACAACAGGGGGGACATTATAAAAACCCAGCAATTGGCTGAGTTCATAGGCAGCGCATTCAAAGATGCTGTCATCCCGGAAGTCCAAAAAGATACGACCACCTAGTTCGGTCTGTCCTTTTTCAATATGTACATCTCGAAAGATTGCATGCATCTGAACCCCGTCTTTTTCGAGCAGGACCTTCTTCGGATTGGTGACCCCTTCTCCAATATCTTTCATGGATACCACCTCTGCCGTACGCATGAAATCCATCATCGTTTTGTGGTCCTGAAACGGCAAGGGCTGGCCGGACAGTCCCCACCAGATTGATTGGGAAATCCGTGTCGCGGCCGACGTCGGCGCTGTTTGGGCATCCGCAGCGCCTTGGGAGGCGACCAAGACTTCACTACCATCTCGGTATAGGGCGATAACACCCCCATCTTTGATTTCCAGGGCGGACGGACGACCCCGGTAATACTCGGCTGACATACCGGTGTCGATCATAAACACACTGTTGTCGAAACGGGCATGGATGCGGCGATCTTCGGTCGGTGAATGGCCCACCACAAATCGTACCGGGCCGTATGCCTCCCGTATGGCGGCTATCTGCTTTATCCCTTCCTCTTCCCTCCAGTTCTCAAAATTACGGGACCATAACGGACCATCCGCACGCAAAGTCATCCAGGTCGGATACATGAGCAGGGCATTGATGGCCGCCATATGTTGTCTTTGCACTTCGGTGAAGGGCGCTATGGCTTCAAGGCATTTGCGTTCAATTCGGGCAACCGTCATCATTTCGTCAAAGTTGAAAAAAGGAAGAATGATGCCGGCGTTGACAAGGATTTGCTTGCTCTTATCAAACAAGGTGATTTCGCCGGAAATCTTCCTATTCAGTCTGTCAATAGACCTGGAGACCATATCAGGCGATAGAGAAGCATGTTGGAAGACGTTGTCATTTATCCGTAAAAAAGCCGGTCTTCTGCGGAGCCAGGCGCCATATTTGCCATCCGGGGCTAACGCTTCGGTACGTTCTACATAACCGGGCGGGTGGGTGCTCATCCATTTTTCTTTGGCTTCCGGTGTGAAACGCTTCACCGGTTTACCCCATACCTCGCCTCGTTTTACCTGCCAGTCCTTATATGTCTGATAGGCGACCTCACGACGCCTATCAGACTGGTCATCCGCAAAAAACGCATAGTTCTTTACATATCGCAGATCGCTATAAAAATTAAGCATCTCATGGTTTCCCAATACGAATTCGACCCGCCCGCCCTGGGTCGGCGCCTGGGTCTCCAACGACATGTACAGATCCATCACCTCACGACCTTTTGACCCCCGGTCCAGCACATCGCCAAGCTGAACCAAAATCGTCTCGCCGCCAATCCAATGATTTTGAGCGTCTATCACATCGGCTTTTCTGAGCATCGACACCAGCGCGTCCACATCGCCGTGTACATCACCGATGGCCACAACACGGGCGTGTTCCTGGGATATCGCGGGACTCGCTAGAACGGATAGCGCGATCAGACAGCCTAACCACTGCCTGATTATACCTAATATAGGATGCAGTCCATGCATGTTCGGATTCTCCTTGCAGTCATGATGTTGATCAGGCAGTTATGTTCAGGATGGGATTTCCTTTGAATTTAATAGATTCTATATATAATATCAAGGATTGAGGTAGAAAAGCATAAGATGTAGCGGAGCGTAATCATCGAATTAGAGTACAGAATGCTGAACCAAAATCGTCTCGCCGCCAATCCAATGATTTTGAACGTCTAACACATTGGCTTTTCTGAGCATCGACACCAGAGCGTCCACATCGCCGTGTACATCACCGATGGCCACAACACGGGCGTGTTCCTGGGATATCGCGGGACTCGCTAGAAGGGATAGCGCGATCAGACAGCCTAACCACTGCCTGATTATACCTAATATAGGATGTAGTACATGCATTTTCGGATTCTCCTTGCAGTCATGATATTGATCAGGCAGTTATGTTCAGGATGGGATTTCTTTTGCATTTAATAGATTCTATATATAATATCAAGGATTGAGGTGATATCATACAGGTACAGGCGTTATTAATCGCTTGTCAATATCAGGCAAATCCATCTACTCTTTAACCACTTTAGATGATTCACGAATGCAGGTGTTGAAGACGCTTCGTACAAGCTACGGGGAATCGAAACTCGCTTGCGTGAAGGACCGCACGCCATGCGTTTTACTATGATGTTCAATGCCATCTTACAAAGACGGACAGCCATCTGTAATGATTCAAATTTATAAATCTTATCCCACGGAAAGCCGTCTCTTTATTACCGTCTGGATCATCTATCTTTTTCATCTGGCGCCTGTGCCGGCGGCTAATGAAAACCGGTATCTCGATCTGGTACGAAGCCTCGTTGACGAAGGCCGATTCGCGATAGATACGTATCACCATAATACCCTCGATAAATCATACTATAACGGTCATTACTATGCCGGCGCGGCACCGGGGCCAGCGATCATAGCGATACCTGTTTATTTGATCTTCAAAGGGATTACAGGCCTAATGCCTGTGATGCCTTTCAGCCAGTATGATACGAGTCAATACATCCGTTCTTTTTTGAAAGCCGGGCAGGCACCCGATCGCTTTATCAAATCCTATCCCTTCGGGGAATTTGTCCTGCTCCATATGCTGCTGTCCGCT
>Ga0187827_10004713_pt1 | contig 16559 bp, 9 predicted proteins | sample ETNtaG_39_FD_167969 | JGI IMG/M metagenome (GOLD analysis project Ga0187827, IMG submission 167969) | Marine microbial and viral communities from oxygen minimum zone, Eastern Pacific Ocean - ETNP2014_SV_150_PacBio MetaG (Illumina Assembly) | ecosystem: Environmental > Aquatic > Marine > Hypoxic...
CCAGATAGAGGCTGCTGATTATGACAACGATGGCGATGATGATATTATCTTGGCCGCCAGCCGCGGTCAAATTCAATTGCTGCGCAACGATGGTGGCAATATAAATAATTTTTTAAATATTCGTTTGGCTGGTTTGCGCACCGGCAGCAGTAAAAATAATTATTTTGGGATTGGCGCCAAGGTAGAAGTCAAGGCAGGAGACTTATATCAAGTACGTTACATGGACCAACCCACAGCACATTTCGGTTTAGGCAATCGGGACGGTGCCGACGTTGTACGAATCTTGTGGAGCAATGGTGTACCGCAGAACCGCTTCAAGCCGGAACGAAACCAGACCATTGTGGAAACCCAATTTTTGAAAGGATCCTGCCCCTATTTATTTGCCTGGAATGGCTCTGAATATGATTTTGTTACAGACGTACTCTGGCCCAGCGCACTTGGTATGCCGCTAGGGATCATGGCTGGTGAACCTTTGTACGCGTTCCCCAATTCAACTGACGAATATATCAGGGTTCCCGGGAACAGCCTGGAATTAAAAGATGGTGGATATTTATTACAGTTCACAACAGAATTGTGGGAGACACCATATCTGGATAAAATAGAATTACTTGTTGTAGATCATCCGGAGAATGTGAACGTATTCATTAATGAAACGTTTATTCCACCGCCATTCCCGCCGTTTCGTATTTATAATTTTAAAGATAGGCAGTTACCCGTTGCCGCGGAAGATGGACAAGGCAATGATGTACTGGATAAAATAATTGGCCAGGATAAAGAATATATTTCCAATCTGGTCCCAGATATGTACCAAGGTGTGACCGAACTCCACGACCTTATACTGGTTTTTGATGATTTAAGTGGTGCCGACTCACTTTTTCTATTTCTTCAGGGATGGTTGTTTCCTACGGATGCCAGTATCAATGTGAATATCTCACAATCCAGCAAACATCGATCAATATTCCCCTACCTGCAGGTCCCGGATACAAATGAGAACTGGACCACAGTGGTAGAGAGCATGGGTTTTCCAAAAGGGAAGAATAAAACTATGGTATTAGACCTGACGGATAAATTCATTTCCGATGATTACCGTCTTCGCATCCGTACTAATATGCAGATTTACTGGGATCATATATTTATATCCAATAGTGGTTCAGGACACCCGATACAGACAATATCTTTAAAACCAGCTTCGGCGGACCTGCACTATCGTGGTTTTTCCCAAATTAACCGTAGGAATTTCAGCAGCCCCCATATTCCAGATTATTATTCTGTAACTACTGGACAGAAGTGGCGTGACCTTACTGGTGATTATACCAAATATGGTGATGTTTTGCCACTTTTGCTTGAATCTGACAGTAAATATGTCATTATGAATTCGGGTGACGAAATAACACTTCAGTTTGATGCATCTACGTTGCCGAACGTACAATCTGGCTGGAGTCGGGATTTTATGTTTTACAATGACGGTTGGTTGAAAGACGGCGATTTGAATACAGCCCGTGGGCAGACAGTGACACCGCTGCCATTTCATGGTATGGTATCTTATCCAGTTGGAGCGGAGCAGGATGGTTACCCTGATGATGAGGACCATGCTGCCTATAGAAAACGTTATAACACCAGAATTGTAACCACTGAATCGTTTAAACAATCCCTTCGTAAATCAAATAAATAAATGAATGAACTGTAATAAATACCACCGTACCTGTCCGTATGTTACCTTATCAGTTGTTATTATGCTGGTATATGGCTGCGGTAAATCCAGTGTCGACCAATATTTATTTCAGAAACTTCCATCGAAGGAAACAGGAATTACTTTTGAAAATGCTCTTGAAGAGGAGGAATTATTCAACAGCATCAACTATCTCTATTTCTACGATGGTGGGGGTGTAGCAGTCGGAGATATCAACAATGATGGACTCCCTGATATTTTTTTTACTGCAAACATGGTTTCCAATCACCTGTATCTGAACAAAGGTGATTTTCAATTTGAAGAAATTACCAAAACGGCAGGTGTTGTTGGTGGTATTCGAGGCTGGACCACTGGAGCAACAATGGCAGATGTGAATGGGGATGGATTCCTGGACATCTATGTTTGCCAATCCAATTATTTGGATAAAGAAAGTCCTAACCTGTTATTTATCAATAATGGGAATCAGACGTTTACAGAGAGCGCTGCTGATTTTGGTCTTGATTTTAAAGGATTATCCAGACAGGCAGCTTTTTTTGACTATGATCTTGACAATGACCTGGATATGTATCTATTGAATCACTCTATCCATTCCAAAGGCACCTATGGCGATATTGAATTGCGAAATAAAAAAGATTACCAAGCTGGTGATAAATTGTACAGAAATGAAAACGGTTATTTTATAGATGCCACCGAGGAATCCGGGATTTATGAAAGTATACTTGGCTACGGGCTGGGTGTAGCCGTAGGCGATATCAACTGGGATGGTTATGCAGACATCTATATCTCAAACGATTTTCACGAAGATGATTATTTGTATTATAACAATGGTAATGGGACGTTTACAGAAGCATTAAGATCATCGGTCGGACATATCAGCAGTGCATCTATGGGCAACGACTTGGCAGATGTTAATAACGATGGTTTGTTGGATGTGGTGGTTGCTGATATGATGCCTGAACGGGAAGATATTCGGAAGTCATCCGTATTTGCTGATCCGTATAATATCAAAAATATCAAATTACGGTACGGATATTATCATCAATATCGCCGCAATATGTTGCTACTCAACAGGGGCCTTGCACTCCGCCCAATCGCTAAATCAAGTACCAATTTTAATCTTTTTAGTGAAATTGGCCAAATGGCTGGTATTCATGCCACAGATTGGAGCTGGTCGACACTCCTGGTAGACGTGGATAATGATGGGTACAAAGATCTATTTGTCAGCAATGGCATCTATCGTCGGCCCAACGACTTGGATTATCTGGAGTATATAAAGAGCAATGAAATCCAGTTGGATATAGGTTCTAGAACTTCACAAACCAATCCTACACCTATAGATATTGAGAAACTTGCTGAAATTGTTGAGCGCATGCCTTCCGTCCCCTTATCCAATTATATTTTACAGTCTCAGGCTGACCTGACCTTTAAAAACCGTGCTAAGGATTGGGGTATGCATGAGCTAGGATTTTCCAGCGGTGCAGCCTATGCAGATTTAAACAATGATGGCGGAATGGATCTTGTTGTAAATAATACTAACTCTACTGCCTCGATCTATAAAAATTTGCTTTACAAATCCAATGAAAATCTTTCGAGTGGAAATAAATATCTGAAAGTAAAATTGCGGGGCAAAGCTCCTAATACATTTGGAATTGGAGCCAAGGTACTGGTTTATTCCGGTAATAAATTATTTTTCCAGGAGCTAAATCTTACAAGAGGATTTCAATCTTCAATGGAACCTGTGATGAACTTTGGTCTGGGGAATATTGATAACATTGATTCGCTACAGGTCATATGGCCAACAGGGGAATATCAGTTATTATCAAAAGTAAACATCAATCAAAGCATTACGCTTAATCAAGGCGAAGCAGAAAATCATTATTTATATGAGAAAAGAGTGAATGATACCACACTATTTCAGGACGTCTCTGATCAGATTGAAATTGAATATAAGCATCAGGAAAACACGTTTCTGGAATTTAATCGTGAACCATTTATTCCACATTTCATTTCTATGGAAGGGCCGGCCTGTGATGCGGCGGACATAAATAACGATGGTTTATCTGATTTATTCCTCGGTGGTGGAAAACATCAGCCTGCCGGAATTTATCTACAGAATGATGAGGGGAATTTTATTGCTGTTCCTGATTCAGTATTTATACGAGATAGTCGAAGTGAAGGAGTGGATGCTGCCTTTTTTCATGCTGATAAAGATCAGTTTATCGATCTTTATGTCGCTAATGGTGGGAATGAATATTTTGCCAAAATGGCGCCTTTAAAGGATTGCCTGTACTTTGGATCAGGCAATGGCTATTTTAGAAAGGATGTATCCGCTTTACCGGAAATTTATGCCAACAGCGCCTGTGTTAAACCAGTTGATATTGATCAGGATGGGGATATTGATTTATTTGTTGGTAGTCGCTCCGTGCCTCGGGAATATGGTACCATACCACAAAGTTATCTGCTGCTCAATGATGGAAATGGCAACTTCACCGATGAAACTCTGGCACGGGCCCCGGCTTTATCCAGTTGCGGTATGGTTACAGATGCGGTCTGGGTTGATTTAAACAGCGATTCTTACAAGGACCTTGTAATGGTGGGTGAGTGGATGCCTATCCGAATATTCTACAACTTTGCTGGTGAATTAATGGAAGTCACAGAAAAATATGGCCTGGAGAATACGCAAGGATGGTGGAATACAGTATCTGCTGAAGACTTAAATAAAGACGGGTTGATAGACCTTGTTGTTGGTAATTTGGGTTTGAACTCCTTTCTGAAAGCTTCAGAAGAAAAACCCATTCAACTATTTATTAATGATTTTTCAGGAAATAATAAACTGGAACAGATACTGTCTTATTATCATGGATCAAATTATTATCCCTTAGGATCCCGGGATCAGTTTGTGGAAAATATTCCTTTTTTACAAACAAAGTTTCCTAAATATGCTGATTTTGCTGGCAAATCAATTGAAGATATTTTCAACCTGGATCAGCTAAAGGCTGCCAAAATTAAAAAAGCAGCGGTATTTACCTCAATTATATTGCTTAATAATGGTGATGAAACATTTACTCGAGAAATTCTTCCAATGGAGGCTCAATACTCTCCAGTATATACAATTTTAATCGATGATTTTGATCAAAATGGATCACAAGATCTGCTCCTGGGTGGAAATTTCAGTGGCGTACCAGCAGATTTGGGCCGGTATGATGCCAGCTTCGGAAGTTTATTACTTGGCGATGGTAGTGGATCATTTATGCCCGTAAGACTGCAGCAGAGCGGCCTTGTGGCCACTGGGGAGGTTCGCCAGTTCAAGATAGTACATAATGCTTCTGACCGCAGACTGATTGTGGCTGCGCGCAATAATGATACAATTTTGACATTTCAATTAAACAACTAAGATGTAAAATGGGATATTTGTATAGAATTCTTAATATTTTTATGGGTGATTTCAATAAAAAGAAACAAAGATGAACCCCGATTTTAGCTTACATACTGTTGACTTACTGATTATTGGCGTTTATGTACTATTTGTAGTTTGGCTGGGGATCAGACTAGGGAAAAAACACGATACAGCAGAGGATTATTTCCTGGCTGGACGTTCCATGATCTGGCCGTTCATCGGTATGTCATTATTTGCTTCGAATATTTCCAGTACAACTTTGATCGGTTTGGCTGGCGATGCTTATAGTACAGGTATTTCTGTTTTCAACTATGAGTGGTTTGCATCTGTTATTTTGGTGTTCTTTGTCATATTTATTCTGCCTTTTGTTTTAAAGTCTCAAGTGTATACCATTCCTGAATATCTTGAACGCCGCTATGATGGACGAGCAAGAACGTATTTTTCAATCCTGAATTTATTTTTAAATATTATCGTTGATACGGCAGCAAGTTTATATGTGGGCGGATTGATACTGAAACTCATCTTCCCGGGAGTTCCCATGTGGCAGACCATTGGAGCCCTGGCAGTGATTGCAGGTGTTTATACTATCGCAGGTGGCCTGGCTGCTGTTATTTATACGGATGCCATTCAGACAGTTATGCTGTTGATTGGTTCTATTGTCATTTCAATATCTGCTTTTTTAAAGGTTGGAGGTTGGAACGCTATTATCACTCAAGTTTCACCAGACATGCTTAGTCTTATCCGCCCTCTGGGTGACCCTGGTGTTCCGTGGCTAGGGTTGTTTACAGGCTTACCCCTTTTAGGAGTGTATTTTTGGTGCAATAATCAATTTATGGTTCAGCGTGTTTTGAGTGCCAAAAATCTATGGCACGGACGTATGGGGAGCCTATTTGCTGCCCTACTAAAGCTGCCAGTTCTGTTTATCATGGTGCTGCCCGGGACTGCGGCAATTTTGCTGTATCCTGAACTGGAACGTGCTGACCTTGTTTATCCTACACTGATGTTTGATTTATTGCCCACTGGATTGTTGGGGCTGGTCATGGCTGGTTTTATCGCTGCATTGATGTCGCAAATAGATTCCACATTAAACTCTGCGTCCACATTGGTCACGGTAGATTTCGTTGCCAAAGCGAGACCAGACCTTTCACAGCACAGATTGATGGTTGTAGGGCGCTGGGTTACCCTTATCTTCATGGTGCTGGCTGCGCTCTGGGCGCCCCAGATTGATAAAGTTGGCTCTATATGGAAATATCTGCAAAGTGTATTATCCTATACCGTTCCTCCGGTTGTAGCCATGTTTTTAATTGGCACATTCTGGAAGCGGGCCAATGCCCATGGTGCCTTTTTATCCATTGTTGTAGGCGTACTGCTAGCAGTTGTTTTCTTTTATATAAACGAAATTACCGGAATTATTAATATTCATTTTTTATACATAGCTCCTATATTATTTGTAGTTTGTTCAACTCTACTTGTTGTTGGAAGCCTTATGACTCCACTACCCGATGAAAAACAGGTAAGCCAATTAACTTGGAGTAAGGCATTTTACCATTCAGAAACCACAGAACTGCAACTATTACCTTGGTATAAAAATTATCGTATACTTTCCACTGTATTGATGGTGATAACTTTCGCCCTGGTTGGAATGTTTTGGTAATGCCTGCGCATAGGGGTTTATTTTATTGAATGAGTGTTAAATATATTTTAGCCCTTGATCAGGGCACCACAAGTTCCAGGGCAATCCTGTTTGACCAGACAGGTGGGATCAGGGCATTAGTACAGAAAGAATTCCAGCAGATTTTTCCCCAGGCCGGCTGGGTGGAACATGATCCAGTGGAAATATGGTCATCACAGTTGCAGGTAGCAATTGAAGTTATTAACGGTGTTGAAAAAAGGGATATTGCTGCAATCGGTATCACAAATCAACGGGAAACAACTGTGGTGTGGGATAGAACCACTGGGAAGCCCGTTTACAATGCCATCGTCTGGCAGGATCGGCGTACTGCCGATACAACGGTTCGGTTAAAAAAAGAGAGATTGGAGCCGGTTTTCCAGTCAAAAACTGGGCTGGTCTTAGACCCATATTTTTCTGGTACAAAAATCAAATGGATCCTGGAAAACATAGAAGGAGCCCGGAAAAAAGCCGACCAGGGTAAACTGGCCTTTGGCACTATCGATTCCTGGCTCGTATGGAACCTTACCGGCGGACGACATCATATCACAGATGTTACCAATGCTTCCAGGACCCTGCTATATAATATCCATGAAATGGACTGGGATAACGAACTATTAGATATCCTCAACATTCCAAGATCAATCCTGCCTGAAGTGCACCCCAGTAGTGCAGTTTATGGATCAACTGTAAGCAACTTACTTGGTTCTGAAATACCAATCAGCGGAATCGCCGGTGATCAACAGGCTGCTCTTTTTGGACAGAACTGCGTTGAGCCAGGTATGGTTAAGAATACATATGGCACAGGGTGTTTCATGCTTATGAATACTGGTGGAAAACCAGTGAAATCAGAGCATAATCTTCTTACAACCATAGCCTGGCAGTTGAATGGCAATGTGGAATTTGCATTGGAGGGAAGTGTATTTATTGGTGGAGCAGTTGTGCAATGGCTGCGGGATGGCCTGGGAATCATTGAATCTTCAGCCGAGGTTGAATCAGTAGCTTCTCTGGTGGATGAAGCGGATGGTGTATACCTGGTGCCTGCCTTTTCAGGATTGGGCGCACCGCACTGGGACCCTCATGCACGAGGTACGATTGTAGGTATGACCCGGGGCACAACTCACGCACACATTGCCCGTGCTGCACTTGAAGCCATTGCCTATCAGAGTTTTGATCTGTTAAAAGCCATGGAAGCTGACTCTCGGATCCAGTTGAGTCAATTACGAGTAGACGGTGGTGCGTCCGTTAATAATCTACTTATGCAGTTCCAGGCAGATTTACTTGGGGTACCGATCATTAGACCAAAAATAACGGAAACAACCGCGCTGGGGGCTGCATATCTGGCCGGCTTGGCTGTTGGTTTTTGGAAAAATCAAGATGAAATATCTGGCCTGTGGAAAAAAGAAAGGGAATTTGAACCTGGCATGTCTGAAAATGAAGTAAAAATACTACACACGGGTTGGTTGAAGGCGGTGGATAAATCCAAATCGGAAAGTTAAATTTCTTATTAGAATAATAGAGCAATATAATTTCTGGAACAATAAAAATAGAGAGTTATCATGATTGACCTGTTTATTGTTTTGGCCTTTATGGCGTACTCGATATCAGCCGGTTTCCGGGCCAGATCGAAAGCATCAAAGAATCTTGAAGAATACTTTCTGGCAGGAAAAACTCTCACCGGCTGGAGAGCTGGTTTGAGCATGGCGGCTACCCAGTTCGCTGCTGATACTCCGCTGCTAGTTACGGGACTGATTGCAACCGGTGGAGTCTTTTTGCTATGGCGGTTATGGATATATGGTATTGCGTTTCTGATGATGGGTTTTGTCTTTGGTGCTTCCTGGCGCAGAGCCGGTGTGTTGACGGATGCAGAACTAACAGAATTTCGATATAGCGGGAGGGGGGTGTTATCTCTGCGGGTGCTGAAGGCAATTTATTATGGTACTGTCATCAACTGTATTGTACTAGCCATGGTGCTGGTGGCCGCTGTTAGGATATCCGAAGTCTTTCTTATCTGGAATGAGTGGCTGCCGCCAGGACTATATGATCTTTTGCTGTCAATCACAAAAGGTCTGGGATTAACCATTGGTGGAATTTCCACAACAATAGATCCAGCCATCGTTACAACAAATAATCTAATCAGCATTTTTCTGATCGTGGGTTTCACGGCATTGTATTCAACAACAGGCGGTTTAAGAAGCGTTGTGGCAACAGATCTAATGCAATTTGGGCTGGCTATGGTTGGGACCATGATTTACGCATTTATCATTATTGATCAGGTTGGAGGTCTTGGGGCCATGGCGGAAAAAATAGGTGATATCTATGGCTCTGAACTGGCAGGCAGGCTGCTTTCTTTTGGACCTCCAGGCGGGGAAATGCTAATGCCGTTTCTCATTATTATTGGTTTGCAATGGTTCTTTCAAATGAATAGTGATGGGACGGGATATTTGGCCCAGCGCACCATGGCTTGTGCAACAGACAAAGATGCACGGGTCGCGGCCCTGGTTTTTACTTGGATGCAGATTTTTCTCCGCAGTGTGATTTGGCTTGTAATCGGCGTAGGCTTGCTGGTGATTTATCCTTTTACACCCGAGATTGCAGCTGGAGATCAGTTCGCTGCTTCCAGGGAAATTCTATTTGTCACGGGGATTGATGATCTCCTGCCTGTAGGGATCCGTGGTATAATGCTTACCGGTTTACTGGCTGCCTTGGCTTCTACAATTGATACCCATTTGAATTGGGGAGCAAGTTATTGGAGCAACGATGTGTATAAAAGGCTAATATGTAATCACTGGCTGAATCGTGATCCGAAAAACCACGAATTGGTTTTAGCTGCAAGGGTTTCAAATATAGCAATTATAATCATTGCCTTGATTATCATGGCCAATCTGGGCTCTATACAGACCACATGGTTTCTTTCCCTGCTTTTTGGCGCCGGCATGGGGTCCGTTCTGGTTATGCGCTGGCTTTGGGAGCGAATTAATCTATATTCTGAACTGGCAGCTATGGCAGTTTCTCTAATTCTTGCTCCTATTCTACTGATAGCAACTAATGCAGGATGGATCATGGATGAAGAATGGATCCGATTAAGCTTGATGGCAATCTGTTCAACAGTAGCTGCAGTTGCAGTCACATATTTTACACCGAGCACCGAAGAAAATATCCTTATAGCATTTTATAAACAGGTCAAACCAGTTGGTTTTTGGCAAAAAACCGCTACGCTTGCGGATGATAACCCCCATCAGCCCCAAAAGGATTTTATCCAGGAATTAAAAACAACATTCCTTACTGCATTATCCCTATTCCTGATGCTCATCGGGACGGGAAAACTATTGATCAGGCCGCCTGGTGAGTCAAGTCTGTTCGCATGGGGATGTCTTATAGCGGCGATCGTTTTGATACGGACTTGGTGGGGAAATTCACTTGTAGGAAGAATAAATTCCTTTTACGCAAAAAATGATAATTAGTATTCTCAGCATAAGAGTGTAATAATTATATCATTGTAAATAGTCCAGATATGGACTTTGCAGATCCAGGATCGTGTTAAGCAGCTTTTCAGCAGCGCCAACATTATCGACCACAGGATCAGCCAATAATGCCTGCAGGGCCACATTTTTTGATTGCTCTAGTATTGCTGCGGTGGTCAACTCAATAACACTGACCTGATTCATCAGCAATGAAGAGAAACTTTTGGGGTAATTTTCCAGTTTCATTCCTGTGACCCCGTCTTTGTTAATAAAGGCAGGTACCTCTACCACAATACCATCCGGCAGGTTTTCAATAAAACCTTTATTGGGAATATTTACTGCCGATTCTTCAAAATTTAAATCAGCATATATGCCTTCTAGTATTGGGATGATCCTTTCATTCATATCCACGTTCATATCAAAATAATCTTCATAGGTCTCTTCGGAATCATAAAATGTTGTACATTTCTTTTTATACTTATTATAAAAATCCAAAATCCCTTCATGATCTGCAACACTGTATGCCCAATGCAGATATTCACCCAGATGGCTGTCTGTTGTAATTGGCAAATAATTGTAACGATTAAAAAGTTCAAAGAATAAACCTCTCTCAGCGCCAGGTTTGGAGACCTGTCCATCCCAGGTATTTACATAATTTTTGAAATATCCTGGTACTTTTTCCCTTATTTCCGGGTAGGCATCTTTTCCCGTGTCTTTATACCAAGCCTCTGTCAAAATACTGAAATGATTCAGCCCTCCTGCTTTTATCCCAATATTTGAAAAGGGTGTATTTAACATTTCTGGCAAATGATGTTCCATGGAAGCAATCTCGTGGCACAAGCCGGTAAATTTTAGATCGGGGTATTTGGTAGTCACTGTATGGCAGATCCGCTGCATGGGATTGCTGAAGCTAAAAACAAAGGCATCCGGACAAATCCTGGTTATATCTTCGCAAATATCTAAAATTGGTGGGATAATTCGCATTGAATGGAACATGCCTCCTGGTCCGCCATTTTCTCCAAACACCTGTTTTATACCATATTGTTGAGGGATTTTCCAGTCTTGTTCCCATAATTCAAATCTATCTCCCACCTCAATGGAGATGACACAAAAGTCAGCTCCATGTAAGGCGTCTAGTCTAGAAAGGCAGGCTTCAATGTTTACGTCACCTTTGGTTTTTTCTTTATATTTCTTTGCAATTCTTTCTGTTTGATTCAATGCATCCTTATTGATATCATGCAAGACGATAGTACTTCCCTGTAAAACATCAGACTTAAAAATGTCGCCTACTGTACCCAAACCGAAATTCGTACTGCCGGCACCGATTAAAACTATTTTTTTACCCATACATTTAAATCTTCTAACTTGGTTGACCCTCTAATGAAATATTAAATAGCCTAAGTTTGATCACCATAATATTACTAAATAAACAAAAATAAAGGTTATATCAATCTTATAAAGGTTTAGTGATTTTGAATAAAATGGATCAAAATCGATATCGTGACAGCATTTCTCAAGAAGATAGTTTCCTGCAATCTCACGCAACCCGCGCCAGTCCCCCATGATATAACGACCATGATTGAAATCCAGAATTTCGTTGAATTCCATGCTGATGATTTCCCCGAAATGCTCCTTTGAAATAAGTTCTTTCATCTTCTGATAATGAGGGGAGTAGCAAAATGCAAAACCAATAATGAAAGTTGTTCCGCTTTGTTTCCGTGCAAGATGTATGCTTATACATTCATCCATACTCCGGGCCCTGTCAATGGATCTTTGGTCTGGATCATACTGGGCAACCATCTTGAGCCGTGAGACTTTTTTTAAAACTATCTGAACCAAAGATAATCCCATAGCTCCACAGCCAATGATACCAATGCCTACGGTTTTCATCCCCTAATTTATTCATTTGATATTATGGACAAATCCATCTAGGAGCACTCAGTATATGCGGTAATCATAAAAAAACCGTATTTGCTGAGCTGATAAATTGTGGGTTGGGTATAGCCGATAGAGAAAAACAATTTCATCGTATATTGATTTAATCATCCTGATTCTAAAAGAGGTAATGGGTTATTTATGAGTGAATAGCTTCCACATAATATCGTGTTGCATGATGATTATGCCCTCTTAGAACCAGTTGGACGTTTGTATGCTGATTGCCATCAATGATTCTATCATCACCAGCATAAAGCTGAATTAAAATCGTTTTTCGTGGCTTTTCGGATAGATTGGGCATTGAGCCATGCACTGAACAGCAATGGAAAAAAGCAACATCACCTAATTCAGCAACGATTGGTTCAGCATCATCTAAATGATATTTATCATGAATTTCAGGAATATGTCTATGACCATCAGATTTTTCTAATTTTCCCAGCTGATGAGATCCTGGTACCACACGAATACACCCCATTTTCTCGGTGGAATCAGATAAGTGAACCACTGCAGCGATCATAGAGTTTTTTTCCGTTGGGAAATATGACCAATCCTGGTGGAGTGGAAAAGCAGCGCCTTTTCTGGGTGGTTTTAGAAATAATTTTGTGTGGTGAAGAATAATGTTTGGGCCGATCAGTGATTCTGCCAGGTCCAGTAATTTCTTATTTTGAACCATGGCAAGCATAATGGCAAAATAACTTTGAACATTATGGGTATGTATAACTACTGAATCATTTGCTTCTATATTTTGTGTTAATTCACTTCCCCAGCGACCATTAATATTTTCACTGCTTTCTTTTAGCTGCTTAACAATCCGATCAAATCCAAGCACAAGCTCGGAAATGAATTCAGCCGGAAAAACATCCTTTGCAAGACTATAGCCTTTGTTATTGAAATTAGAAGCGAAATTCAAGTTTTGGTTACATTGAATATACAATTATGTAAATCTACCACCACTTTCACAAAGAAAAAACCAGCTCCCCTTAAAGGACCTTACCGTATCCATAGACTCTCTGCAGCAGGCGGGTTGAGGAAATATGTGAAGATCTTATTTCAATCCTGTTTCTTTTAAATGTAGATTATTTGTGATATAGCAATATGGCAATTTTTAAATACCCGGATTACAACTGTCTCAGCGAAGCCGCAGGAGAGCATATAGTTCATCGGTTGATGAATTCTGAAACTTGTTTGATAGGCATGTCAACTGGCTTTAGTCCTAAATTGACTTATGCTCATATAGCAAAACAATTAGCTCGGATGCCCTCGTTGGTTGAAAAAGTTATAGGATTTCAGCTAGATGAATGGTATGGCTTGTCGGATGAAAATCCTGGATCCTGTAGGCACTACATCAACATGAATGTTATCAAACCCTGGAATCTCAATTCTGATCAATTTTTTTTTATTGATGGACAACATTTAGACCACAAGTTTCAGATTTCTGAAATGAAGAAGAGCTTAAAACGCAGACCAATGGATATTTGTATTCTGGGAATAGGAAAAAATGGTCATCTGGCATTGAATGAACCGGGAATTAAGTTGAATGATCCTTGTCGTATCGTAGACCTTGATACATCCAGCAAGACGCATAAGATGCTTCAAAATACTGACCAATATGTGCTAAAGGGTATAACTGTGGGAATTAAAGAAATTTTAGAGTCAAAGGAATTAGTTTTGTTAGTGACAGGGCCTGAGAAAAAGAAGGCTTATAATAAACTAATAGATAAAGCTCCAATAGAAGGTTTCCCAGCATCAGCAATTTATCATCATAATAATTGGAAATGTTTTGTAGACGAGTCGTCTGTAGATAACTTTAGTATTTAATGAAACTCGCCCTGTTAGACTGGATTGTAATAAGCATTTATATTGCTATTACCTCCGTTTTAGGATTTTGGTTTACCAAGAAAGCCGGTAAAAGCATGGAAGAATATTTCCTTGCCGGAAGATCCCTGCCATGGTGGATAGCGGGCACTTCTATCGCGGCTACGTGGTTTGCTACGGATGCTCCGCTGGCTGCAGCATCACTGGTAAGAAAACATGGTATTTTTGGTAATTGGCTCTGGTGGTATGAAGCAGGCGGGCTGATGTTGCTTGTTTTTTTCTTTGCTAAATACTGGCGCAGGGCAAATATTTTAACTGATGCGGAATTCATGGAATTGCGGTACTCCGGTAAAGAAGCATCTGTACTGAGGGTTGTATCGGCTATTTACAATGGTTTGTTAAAAAATTGCGTAGTTATGGGTTGGGTTATGCTGGCCATGGTGAAATTTGCCGAAGTATTATTAGGATGGGATGCACTTATTACTCTTAGTGTCTGTGTAACGCTGGCAGTGATCTATACCAGTGCATCGGGAATATGGGGGGTCGTATCCACGGATATGTTCCAATTTGTAATAGGTCTATTGGGATCTATGATCTTGGCAGGTATCGTACTCAATTCAGTTGGTGGACCTGCGGGCTTGGTTGAACAGATAAATGGTCTTAAAGATGCACCTCAGGGAGTTTTGGATATTTTGCCCAATCCCCGCAATATTTCATCCTTAGAGTTTGCTTCTTATTTGTGTCTTATTCTAGTCTTGTGGTCACGCAGCGGGCATGATGGCTACAGCAGTCAAAGACTGTTTGCTACCAAAAATGAGAAACATGCTGTTTTAGCAGCATTTTTATGGGGTTTTTTAGGGATTACTATTATGACTTGGCCGTGGATTATTGTGGGGTTGGGATCATTGATAATTTTCCCTATTTCGGAAGCTGGGCCTGCTTTGGCTGCTGACCCTGAACTGGCCTATCCTATGATGCTTGCAAAACTGATGCCAGTTGGTCTAAAAGGAATGCTGGTGGCATCATTTTTGGCGGCCTTTATGAGTACCATGGATACCCATCTTTGCTGGGGGGGCTCTTATCTAGTCAACGATATTTACAAGAGATTTATAAAAGAGGATGCAACTCCCTCTCAATACGTATGGGTTTCGAGATTTTCTATTTTGATCCTGGCAGGATTTGCAGCTGTTACAGCATTTTATATTGAATCCATTGAAAAAGCATGGATATATCTTATTGATCTCACGGCAGGCATGGCAGTCATTTGGGCCCTAAGGTGGTATTGGTGGAGAGTGAATGCCTGGGCAGAGATCACAGCTATGATAAGTTCCCTGCTATTGGCCAATGGCGGATTTATCCTTAAGGGTATACATAACATCGGATTATTGCCAGATAGCACTTTCGAAAGTATTAATGTGATATACCTGGATGATTATAATATGATAAGAGCCCTGTTTATTCTTGTAATTACCTCATTCGTATGGGTTATAGTTGCATATATTACAAAACCGACTCAAAAAGAGGTACTTACTGAGTTTTACCGAAATATCCAGCCTTCCGGCTGGTGGGGAGAGATTGCCAGGGAAAATCCTGATATTAAAACTAAAGTTACTGCTGGAATTAGATGGATTGGCTGGTTTTTGGGCATTGCATTCATTTATTGCAGTTTAATTGGAATTGGATACCTGGTGACAGCTAGATATTTGTTAGGTGTTGTTATGATACTTATTAGTCTATTGTCGTTGTATTTATTAATCAAAAGATTTGAAATAAATCCTGCAGGATTATAAATAAGCCCTATTTTCAATAATTAATTTGAAACGATTGTAGCCAGAATCACTCATCCGTTATTTTACGGTTTGAAAGCTAGGGATTCATTGATATTTTCATTTAGGTCACCTATTCCGGCATGTGCTATTAATTTAGTGATTACTACAATCAACATTTTTAAATAAATTACAGTTGAATCGAAGAGAGGAAATTCCCATGAAAAAAACAGTTATAGTCATTTTATCATTATCAATTTGTTTGGCTTCTGGCAAACATCAGAAACAATTAGAAAAACTAATGAAATCACTGCAGGATCAATACCAGATTTATGGCCCTGAAGACCTACATAAATTAAAATCAAAGTCTTCAGCAGCAAATCGCACAAGTTCCAGCCGGGATATGTCCGATATTGTTGGTGAATGGTATCTGGATGATAACAATATCGGTATGTATGTTACCGTTGGAACTGACCAATCAATTATTAATTGGACAGCCCTCATGGGCTTGGAATTAGCAGAAGGGGGTATTACAGCTACCCATAATGACTGGGAGACTCAATTGAATTACCTGCTTGATGCATCTTTTTTGGAGGGCGATGATGACTATTATGGTTATGATTATGATCCTATCGGTGATAATGATGATGATTATTACCGAAATGCTGATGCCTTAACCTATGCTCAGGATTATGTTGATGAAAATTCCAGCCAATATGATCAATCAACCTTCGACCTTGTGACTGAGTTTAGTCTAACAGTTGATGGTGATAATGTTACAGGGGGTCTCGGAGGAGACAATCCTGGTAATTGTGAAATAAAT
>Ga0187827_10004717_pt1 | contig 16552 bp, 9 predicted proteins | sample ETNtaG_39_FD_167969 | JGI IMG/M metagenome (GOLD analysis project Ga0187827, IMG submission 167969) | Marine microbial and viral communities from oxygen minimum zone, Eastern Pacific Ocean - ETNP2014_SV_150_PacBio MetaG (Illumina Assembly) | ecosystem: Environmental > Aquatic > Marine > Hypoxic...
CTCCGCCCTCCGCAGTTTGCTCGCCACCTGTCTGTTTGCCTCCCTGCTCGCTCGGCTTCTCTCCTTGCTCGCCACCTTCTGCGGTCTGCTCTCCACCTGCCTGTTCACCTGCAGTCTGCTCTCCGGTCTGTTCGCCTCCCTGTTCCTCGCCGCCCTCCGCAGTTTGCTCGCCTGGCTTGCCAGCCTCTGCGGTCTGCTCACCGCCTTCATCTTGCTGGCCGGCTTTTGCCTGTCGTTTGCCGCTTAGTTTTTCCAGGGCTTCCTCTACTCGGCTGGCTTCGGCGAGGGCTCTGGAGAGTTCGCTGTCGAAGTCGGCAGCGAGGGTGTCGCTGGCGGCTCTTAGATCGGAGGCGACTTTTTCGAGGCCCGCGGCGGCTTTCTTTTGTGCTTTGGCGGCGGAGCGGGCGTCCTGGTCTTTCAGGTCTACGATAGCGTCGGACATCTTTTGGTCGATGCGCTTCCGCTCCAGAGTGCGGACGGCGTCGTTGATTTTTTTGGCGGTGTCTGCGGCCAGGTTTTCGCCGGCCTGGGTGCCGATCTTTTCGAGCTCGCCTTTTACTGCCTGCATTTCGGCTTTGAGCTTCATCTGCTTGAAGACCTTCCGGAGAAATTCGCGATCTTGCTGGGTGGCGGAGGCGGAGAGAGATTCGGTTTGTTCGCGGAGTTCGGTCTGGCGGGCGCCGAGCTGGGCGGTCTTGTTGATGAGGTTGGCGAGGGCTTCGGCGATTTGGGTCTGGTCGGTGCCCTGGAGGTCGTCGCTGACGGCTTGCAGTTGGGTGCTGGCGCGGGCGGCGTCCTGGATGCCGGACTTGGTGTCTCCGTGTCTGAATTTCTGGGCGGCCTGGGCCATGAATTTGGCGACGTCTTTCAGTTGCTGGGCGGCGCTGTCGGCCTGCGTGTTCTGTTGGCCGAGGGATTCGAGCTCGCCGGCCATGTCTTTGATGTCTTTGGCGAGTTCGTTCTGTTTGTTGGCCAGGGATTGGGCTTGGGGATTGGTGGACTGGGCAGATTGGAGATCGCTTGCTCCACTTCGTTCCGCGGCGCTTGGGTCTGCGGGGTTGCTGGATTGTGCGGTCTGTTCGCCGCTCGGCTGGGCGCCTTGCTCGCCGGCTGTTTGTTCGCCAGATTGCTGGCCAGTCTGCTCGCCGGATTGTTCACCGGTGGTCTGCTCGCCGCTCGCCTGATCGCCGATGGTCTGCTCTCCTTCCTCCGTTGTCTGTTCTCCGGATTGCTCTCCTGCGGCCCGCTCTCCGGTCTGCTCACCACTTGTCTGTTCGCCTTGCTCGACGGAGTCAGTGGTCTCCTCTCCAGTTTGTTCACCTTGTTCGCTTTCTTGCTGGCCGGAGGATGCCTGCTGCTCGCCTTCGGATTGCTCTGATTCTTTTGCCATGGCCTCGGCTTCTTCTAGGAGGGCCTCTTGCTGCTCGGAGAGCATTTCGGCTTGTTCGGCTGCGCGGCGCATTTTGCTTTCTTCTTTTTGGCCTTCACCGGGCGGGGGCATCTCGCGCATGTCGGTGGCCTGGGCCAAAAATGCCTCGAACTGGCGCTTCAGCATGTCCTGCTCTTTTTGCGTGGCAGCCACCGGTGGGGCATCGAGGCCTTGCATCGGATCGCCGAGGAGGCCGAGGGTCTGCAAGTCGAGGAGGGCGATGCGCCATTCGCGAATGGTGGTTTCGGTATTCGGCTTCTGGAGTGACTGGTGGCCGGTGGCGATGCGGGGCATGAGGCGGCGGATGGCGGCGTTCTCGGCGGGGCTGTAATCGCCGCTGGGCTCCGCGAATGCAAACATTTCGCCGGTCTCTTCGTCGAGCATGGATTGGTGGATCTCTGATGCCTGCTGCTTGAATTGCGCGGCAGGGAGGGTGTCGAGCTGATTGTGGAGCTCCCAGGCGACCTCGAAGAATGGGAGGAATGGCGGGATGTTGCTGGGCTCGGTCTCCATCTCGTAGCCGCCGACTTCGATCTTTGTCCAGGATTCGTAATCGACGATGCCGACGGAGTTGGATTTGCCGACGACCTTCCAACCTTTCTTGTCTGCGATTTCCAGGTGGTAGAGGATCGCCTGGCCGGGCAGCAGGCGGGGGGTGAGGTCTTCGAGCTGGAGTGTGACGTTGATGGGGATCTCGTGTTCGCTGCCGTCGGGCGGGCTGGATGGAGTCGGCAGGGAGACCGGGGTGCGGGCCTCGTTCCACTCTTCCGATCCATACATGAAGACCAGCTCTGCCTTGGCGAGACCGAAGTCGTCGCGGGCGAGGGCGCTGATTGCTACTTCGGCGATGGGGGTGATGAAGGCGGGAGCGGTGGGCGAGACGATTTCGAGGGTGGGGGCTTTGTCTTGCTTGGCGACAACGAACATGTCTTCGTCGGGCGCGATGGTCTGACCGTCGATATCGTCGAGCTCGATGCGATAGGAAGCGCTACGGAGGAGGCGGAATGTAAAAGAAGCGGAGGCAGCTATGCCCTGCTTGCCGACGAGCTGCATTTTGGTCTTGGCGCCGTCGTCCCAAGTGATAGTGCCGCTGACGAGGGGACGATTGCACATGGCACGAACGGTGGCCATGGATTTTTCGAGGCCGCTGACGTCGCCGTTGGACTGGACTTCTTTGATCTGCGGGAGGCCGTAGGATTCGGGGAACTGCAGGCTGACCTCGAAGCCTTCGATGATGAGGCGTTCGTAGATTTCGGCCTCGCAAGTCTTGGAGCGATAGTTTTCGGCGGAGACGAAGTATTGGAAGCTCTCGTTTAGGTCGGCGAGGACGCCGCGGTAGCCGTGGAATTTGTCGATGGGCTCCATGGCCAGTTTGCGCCAGGCAGTCTCGTCTTCGGATTCTGCGAGGGGGCGGAAATGGAGCGCGACTTCGGAATCGGGCGAACGCGAGAGGAGTGCTTCGAGTTGCAGTTCGCTGCCTTCGGGCAGGCGTGGCGATTCTTCGGAGAGCTCGAAGGTGATCGGCCGCTCGCGGATCTCCTGCATGGGCGTGGGCGGCGCTTCCTGCACGGGCTGGAGCTTGAGGCTGCGAATGGCCAACCGGCCCAGGGATTCGGGGTAGAGGACATTGAGACCCACATAGCCGACCAGCAGCACGACTGCGGCGAGTCCGTATTTCTTGAGCCGGCGCAGATCAATGATGGAGAGCAGATTCGATTTCTCGGCACGGCTGACGGCGGCAGCGATGATGGCCTCGATGACCTTTTCCTGCGCGTCGCCGGAGCGATGACCCGATCCGAACTCGGCAGCTGAGAGGAGCGAGCCCTCAAATTCGTTGTTGTGCTCTTCGATGAAGAGAGCGATCTGTTCGTCGGAGATTTTGCGGAACAGCGGCCCGGCCACGTGCCGTGCAAACAGATAGATCACCGCGCCCAACGCGGCCAGCGCGCCCGCCATCCGCAGCCCGGTGTGGGTGCCGTAGAAATAATTGAACACCACGAACAGGACGAAGATGCCGATCGATTCCATCAGCACAATCGCCAGGCCCTGCAGCGCAGCCGTGCGCTTCCAGGCGCTGCGGACGGTGTGGATGCGATGGGCAAATTGGGTGTAGTCGGGCATGGGGGTGATCGTAATGGGGATTGGACTGGATGACAATGATATTGGAGCGTGAACTCGATTCCCTTCGGTCGTCACATTTACATGTCTAATGCCTCACTGTGCTGTTGCCGAGGGAGAGCTCGGCAAAGAGGAGGAGGACGCCGAAGGCTAGAATGTACCACCAGATGCCTCGTTCGTCTTTGCGGTCGATGGCTTTGGATTGTTGGTTGGTCTGCCAGACTTCGCCGGGGGCGGGGACGATGGCGGCGGTGAGCTCTTCAGGACTCAGGGGAGTGGGGTCGCCTTCGTGCAGATCAATGTTGACGACGTATTTTTCTTCGCCAGAAGTGTAGATGCCGGGGGCAGTGATGGGGGCATCCGTGGGGGGCTGTTCGCCGATGGTGAAGTTGGCGCGGGTGTCGCCGCGGAAGGCGAGGTGGCGCATGGTCTGGTGGATGAAGCTGACGAAGATGGCACCGCTCTCGACGGGAAGGTCGTTCCATTCGCCGTCGAGAGAAGAGGTGAGCAGGAGCGAGATGCCCTGGCCGATCTGCCTTTCGAGGAGCGCGGGCGTGCCGTCGTCGTAGCGGGCGAGGACGCGGGAGAGCTGCGAATCGGTGACTTCCCAGTGCCGGCTGAAGCGCGGGCTGGAGAGATCGCCGTGGTGCGGGCGCTGGAAGACTTCGAAGATGGGATGCTCGAAATCGATCTGTGTCCAACCGATGGCCTTGCCTTTGCCGCCGGCGCTCAGGGAGACTCTCTTGCGGCGAAGCTTGGCGGGGGACATGTCGGCGAAGGTCTGATTGAAACGCTCAGCAACGACAGTATTGCCGGGGACGAAGAACAGACCGCCGCCCCGCTGCAGGAGCGCGTGGATGGCTTCGGCGAAGGGCGGCTCTACCTGATGCAGGTCTGCGGCGATGACGACCATGGCGTCTGCGATGTCTTCGGGCTTCACCTGCGATACGCCGACAAGGCGGGCGGCGAAAGGCGAATTGGCGCCGGGCGGCTCAAGGGCGTATTGGAGGTAGCGTCCGCTGCCGGCATTGGAGGTGACGATGAGGATTCTGATTTTCGGGACGATGCGGGCATTGAAGTAATAAGTGTTGTCGGCGGGTATCCAATCTTCGGCGGCGATGCTTACGGAACCGGGGTGATCGCCGATGGTCTCGAAGGTGTGCCGAAAACGGACGGGGACGGAAGCATTGGAACGGATGGCGATTTTCTGAGTGCCGATTTTTTCGTCGTTAATGGTCAAGGTGACTTCGACATCGTCCTGGCGTCTGTCGGAGAAATTGGCGATACGGACGGAGATGGCGCGGGGCAGTTTGTCGAGCACTGACTTGGCCGGGACGTCGGCCTCGACGATCCCGATGTTGCCGATTTCGTCTTCGTGCTTGATGGGTCTGATTTCGAGCTGGGCGCCGCTGCTGAGTTTCCATTGGCCTTTGAAACGGCGCCAGGCGCTGCGCTGCATGTCGCTGATGAGGGTGATCTTTTTTTTCGGCGCGACAGTCCTTTCCAGGATGCGGTCAGCGAGTTTGAGTGCGGCGGCGAGGTCAGTGCCGCCCTGGCCGGGCTGGAGGTCGTCGATGGCTGCTGGGATTGCACGGGTAGTCTTCGTCATCGGTACGACTTCGTGGGGGTGTCCGGCGAACGTGATCAGGGCTGCGGCATCCGAAGCGGAAAGGCTGGATGCGGTTTCTCTGGCCTGCTTGAGCGCGGCCGCGTGCTGCGTGGCCATCGATGCGGAGTTGTCGAGGAGAATGACGTGTGCGTGGCGGGCGGTGATGGAGGCGGCGCCATCTGCGTCGATCTTCTGCAGCAGGGGGCGTGCGAAGGCGATGGCCAGCAGCGCGCAGAAAGCCATCCGAAGCGCGAGCAGCAGCATCTCGCGCAGGCGTTTGCGTTGCAGGACTTTTTCGGATGCCCGCACGAAGAAACGGAGCGTCGAGAACTCGACTCTGCGGATGCGGTCGCGAGTCAGGATATGAATGATGACAGGAACAGCCATGCCGGCGAGACCGGCCAGCAGAAATGGATGCAGGAAAGTCATCAGCCCAGCTTGCTCCTGCGAAACAGATATTCGGAGAGCACGTGCTCCAGCGGCTTGCCCGTGTCGATGAGCCGGTAATCGGCGCGGATGTCTGCGCAGCCTTTTTCGTAAGTGGTCATGAACCGGCGCACTTCATCGAGGTAGATGTCGCGCATCCCTTCGGGTGAGATGAGCATCTTTTCCCCCGATTCGGCGTCGGTGAATTCTGTCATGGTGTCGAAGGGGAACGTCAGCTCCCCGGGATCCATGACGTGAAAGACGATGATATCGTGGCCGGCAAAACGAAAATGCTGCAGCGCCGAAAGGACGTTTTCGGGTTCGTCCATGAGGTCGCTGATGAGGACGATCATGCCGCGGCGCTTCATGCCCTCGGCGAGCTCATGGAGCGGGCCGGAGATATGGGTCTCGCCGCCGGGCTCGGTGGTGTCTAGCTCGGCGAGGATGCGGGTGAGGTGGCTCTGGCGGAGGCGCGGCTGCAGGATGGTGCGGATTTTGTCGTCGAAGATCATCAGGCCGGTCGAATCACGCTGCCGCATCATGAAGTAGCTGAGGCACGCGGCCATGCAACTGCCGTATTCGAGTTTGCTGACCGCTTCGGGATCGGACTTGTAGCTCATCGAGGCCGACGCATCGAGGAGGATGTAGCAGGCGAGGTTGGTCTCTTCCTCGAACTGCTTGACGTAATAGCGGTCGGTCTTGCCGAAGACTTTCCAGTCGATGTGTTTGATTTCGTCGCCGGGCGAATACTGGCGGTATTCTGCGAACTCGACGGAAAAGCCGCGGTACGGGCTGCGATGAAGGCCGAGGATGAAACCTTCGACGACGACCTCAGCCAGCAATTGCATGTTGCTGATGCGGGAGAGGACATCGAAATCGAGGTAATGGCTGACGGCCATGGGGTGGGGGAGGAAGTGTGGGAGTGTGGGGGTGTGGGAGTGGTGGAGTGCTACAGGCCGCTGCTGGGCGTGGGGATCGTTTCGAGGAGGCGGCGGACGATTTCGTCTGGTTTGATGCCTTCGGACTCGGCGCGGAAATTGGTGACGATGCGGTGGCGCAGGACGGGGAGCGCGACGGATTGCACATCCTGAAAAGAGACATGCGGTCGGCCTTCCAGGACGGCCCTCGTCTTGGCGCCGAGGATCAGGTAATGCGAAGCGCGGATCGATGCGCCCCATGAGACGTATTGCTGGATGAATTCGGGGGCATCCTGATTGCCGGGTCGGCTGCTTGTCGCGAGGGCTACGGCGTAGCGCAGAACGGGCTCGGCGACTGGCGTCTGCCGGACGATGTGCTGATAACCGAGGAGCTCCGGGCCGTCCATGCAGGTGTCCAACTCCTCGACAGAAATGCCGGTGGTCTGATTCACTACGGCGAGTTCTTCGTCGCGGGGCAGGTAATCGATGATGAGGCTGAACATGAAACGATCCTGCTGGACTTCGGGCAGCGGGTAAGTGCCCTCCTGCTCGATGGGATTCTGTGTGGCCAGCACGAAGAAGGGTTCTTCGAGGGGCCAGGTCGTACCGCTGACGGTGACCTGGTGTTCCTGCATGGCTTCCAGCAGGGCGGCCTGGGTCTTGGGTGGGGTGCGGTTGATTTCGTCGGCGAGAAGGATGTTGGTGAAGATTGGGCCTTCGCGAAATTTCATGGCCCGTTTGTGCGTGGTGCGATCTTCTTCGAGCACCTCGCTGCCGGTGATGTCGGCCGGCATCAGATCGGGCGTGAACTGCACGCGGCGGAACTTCAAGTCCATCACTTTTCCCAGACTCGAAATCAGCAGCGTCTTGGCGAGGCCCGGAACGCCGGTGATCAGGCAATGCCCGCCCGCGAAGAACGAAGTGATGACATCGTTGACCACTTCGTCCTGGCCGACGATGACCTTTCGGACCTCGCGGAGGATTTTCTCCTTGCCCTGTCCGATGCTCTCGATGGCGTCTGTGCCCGTGGGGGCAGTCGTGCTTTCGCTCACGTTGATGGCTCCGGAACGTGTTCGACCAATTTATTAATGACATCCTCCACGGACATCTTGTCTACCTCGGCCCGAAACGACAGACCGATGCGGTGGCGAAGCACCGGCGTGATTGACTTTCGTATGTCTGCGGCTCTGACAGTATCGCGACCGTCTTGCGCAGAGCTGGACTTCGCAGCGAGGGAAATATTCTGGCTCGCACGGAGACCGGCGCCCCAGGCGACGTATTCTTTTATGAAATCAGGCGCTCCCTCGATTGTCGGCCGACTTGTCCCGACAAGATCGACGATGTATTCGCCGAGGTCTGGCGGCAAGGTCACGCGGCGCACTGCGGTGGCGAACTCTTCCAACTGGCTGCCGTCGATCACTTTCCCGAGTTCGACCGATTCCACGCCGGTCGAGTATCGGACGACATCTACTTCGTCGTCGTCGGGCAGGTAATCCATGAGGATCGAGAGCATGAACCGATCCTGCTGGGCTTCCGGCAGTGGGTAGGTGCCTTCCTGCTCCATCGAAATCTGCGTGGCGATCACATAGAAAGGCCGGGGTAGCGGATGCGTCTCGCCGCCAAGTGTCACCTGTTTCTCCTGCATGACTTCGAGGAGGGCGGCCTGCGTCTTGGGCGGTGTGCGGTTGATTTCGTCGGCGAGGATCACGTTCGTGAAGACCGGCCCCCTGACGAACTTTACGAACCGGTGACCGGTCGTCTCGTCCTCCTCCAGAATTTCCGTGCCGCTGATATCCGAAGGCATCAGGTCTGGCGTGAACTGAATCCGCTTGTAATCCAAATCCATCACCTTAGCGATGGAAGCGGCGAGGATCGTCTTCGCCGTACCTGGCGGCCCTTGAATCATGCAGTGCCCGCCGGAAAACATCCCCACCAGGAGCTGATCAATCGCCTCGTCCTGGCCGACAATCATCTTGGCCAGCTCGGTGATGATGCTCTCGCGGGCAGCTTTGATGCGACCCAGGATCGGTTGGAGATCGGGCAAGGCTTCTGTGGCTGTCATTGTTTCTGGTTTCGTCTGAGGCAGGCTTGCGAGGTCCCGTTCATCTTGGGGTCACGACGGCTGGGGGTAACAGGGACGTCATTCTGCTTACTGATTCTTCCTTCTATCTTGGATTTCAGGATCTCATTCTCGGCGGCAAAAATTGCTGCAAACCGGGCGTCCATCCAAAAGTGCCGAAGTTGAAAGCATCGTCGTGCGTGCGCCTTTGGGCATTCTCATGGCGGAGGGTCCGGAAGAAATGTAGCGGCATCTTCAAGGGCTCGCCAGATCCGAATCGTCAGGTCCATCCATTGTCTCCACTGCTCAACGCTCTGATCGGGATGGCCATATATCCCTGGCATTTCGAAGGTTGCGGGGAAGGGAAAGTCGATTTCGCGAAGTGCGCGGATGATTTCGATCCAGTTGAGAGTACCCAGGCCCGGGATCAGGTGGAGGTCGCGGCCGGATATGTCGGCTTCGACTGCGGGGCCTGAGAAATCAAAACCGCGAGGGCCAAGATTGTCGTGCAGATGTGTATCCCGCAACAGGGAACCCGCGGCACGAATGACTGCGGCCGTGTTTTCGCCGTTGGCGTGAGAGTGACCTGTATCGATGATGAAGCCGAGGTTCGTAAGATTCATCGACCGGATGAAATCAAGGATCTGAGAGGAGTCCCTCGACCAGTGCATAAGCGGCAGATTCTCCAGGTTGATTTCAATCCCTTTTTCGGCCGCGTAACCGCAAGTTTCTGGCAAGACCTCTGCCATCATTTCATCGAGCTGGCTGTGTGCCACGCGGCTCACCCGATCTCCGTCACTGACATCCTCCGGCCCTTGCAGATGGACGTGACGAAAATGCCAGACGGTGCTGCGGACGCCGAGGTTGGCCGCGATGTCGATGATTTTCCGATTGGTATCGAGACTTCCAGTGATGTCACCGGCCCGAACGAGCGCGACGGGAGGGTGGAGAGCCGTCTGTTCTATGTCTCTCGCCCGGATGGCGTCCGCGATCCGACCCATCCGCCGCTCGTCACTCAACTGCCCCATGCCCATACCCATGCCTACGTAACGAATCCCCAGATCCTGGAGAGCTGCCAGATACTCGTCAAAGTTCTCAAAATAGAACGGAGCGTAGAAGGCCAGCTCAAATATTTGTCCGCTCAAAGGGATGCCCTCGAAAGAATCTGATTATCTGTGTTCTCTGCGGATACTGAAGGGCGAAGCCGTGTCATCACTTGCCCGGATCGCCGAGTGGTCACCTTGGCTCGTCCTTGTCTGAATTTAAAAGGCATTTGTCCCCCACCATAGCGGGACTATCCAGAAGCCAGGATCTGGCGTAGTTGGACTCCTGAGTCCGGGTTCCCTTCTGCGATTAATCCACCGCGAATGGGTCGGTTCGTGCAATCAGCCCCATCAGTGCCCATTCATCTGACTCTGAATCGGCACTCACTTCCGCCAGGAGCTCCCCTGTTTCCTCCGAATCGATATTTACCGATACCTCTTCGTAGAGAATGTTCAATGCCTGGAGGTCCTCGTAATCGAGCTTCATGCGACCCCAGATGCTGGTGTCGTCTTTCCGGGACGCGTCTACCTCAGGAACTTCGGCATCGAGGGCGCGCAGCCGGGCGGCAAGTTTGGCCGCGTTTTCTTCTCGATGCGCGGCGATTTCTTCCAGACGCTCCCTGTGGCCTCCATAAACGGCTGACGCGGCGTGCTCCTTAATCTGCGACGCCAGGGCTTGTTCCTTTTCGTAGCAGCGTGAGAGCGCGTCTGAGGATTCCGTCAGATTCTCACCAAGGAAGAATCCGAGCAGGGTACCCTTTTTCCAACGTTCCTTGAAGAAGGCCAGGAATCTATCCTGTTCGTCCGGCTCTGCTGGTTCGTTCTCGCCACGGACGGGCGGATTGTAGGTAGGCGCCATCTCGACAATGCCAAGGACTCCCAAAGCCAATGCGAAGATGAGGAAGAAATAGAAAGGCGCTTCCGAATTCGTAATGCCTTGCACGGCGATGCCCCATACCAGGAGCATGACCCCGAGGAGAAGGAAGATCCAACCGCGAAAAAAAGATGAAGTGATGCTTCTCATGATTTGAATTTGTTCGTTTGCGAGTTTCCCAGCCTGTGGCCAGGGATTTTATTCAGAACGATTCCATTTGGCTAAGCGAGTTTTAAGATGCCTGGAATGTGCGAGATGGTCGGGGCTGCCTGACCTGTCCGCCAGACTGGCGTGCGTCATCGGCCTGGAGACAGAATCACTGGCCCGAAAGATACTGACAGCCGGCGGTGTGAGACCGTGAATGCGTTCGTTCAGCCCAGCGTAAAGCCGACGGCCCCGTATCCGATGATGGCCTGGATAATGGACCAATAGCCTGCGGTGACGAATCCGCCGACCGCAAGCCCGATAAAGAACGGCCTGGCCCGCCGATAGAAGGCTCCTCCACCCACCCAGAGAATCCCGACCTTCGCCAGCCACGCGGAGAAGACGGAGAACCAAATGAAAGAAATGGGATGCGTGTAGCCGAGGGCGAAGCCCAATGGATGAATGGGCCACCCATGGCAGACTGTCGGGATCCACATCAGGCACAGCATGCTCAAGGCCCCGATCCCCATGAAAAAGAACTGCCAACTGCCGAAGGGCACGTCGACGATCATCTGATTCTTTGCCCACCGGTAAATGTAGTGATGGTACGCCCGGTGAAAACCCCAGCCTCCAAGATTCAAGCACCCGTGGCGGTAGGGCAGGAAAAGGACGATGAAAAAGGCAGCTATCAAGCTCACTGCCAGGGCCAGCACAAGTGCCAAGGCTATCCTTCGGCGATGGCTGGGTATCTCGTCGACGAGCCGGAGTCCATTCGCTGTGGAAGCCATTACCGTGGTCCGGGTATCCATGGCGTACGGTGCCGTCATGGCAAGCCCGACGACTCCGGACGTGCCGAGTTCGGCCGTGCCAAGCGTATGGAGAGATGCCACGGCCGGTACCACCGGAGACCGGGCGTAGGCCATCCCGCCCTGCGCGACCACTCTTGTGAGGCCCACAAAGAGAATGCCCATCCAGAAGCTCAATACCAGCGCACTGGCCCCGAGCCCGGTCCGGTACCACCAGAAGAAGACATAGGCGCCAGCGATAAGTAGGCCCAGCCAGGCGGCGCGATAGGTGATGATCTCATCCTTGTCTCCTTCCGGATTCCCGGCGCCAAGAGCTGCAGCGATGGTCCCCCTCAGGTGATGCCTACCGCGCCACAGGCCGACCAGAACCAGGACCAACATCGCGCCGAGGGCCTGATTGGATATCTCCTGACGGCCGGGCGCAGAATAGGGCTGGGTCGGCCCGATGCTCCATCCGGTGGACTGAAAAATGCCCTGTTCGAGAATTGCCACGAGAGCAAACACCCAGATGCTCAACAGAACATCCGAGGACAGAAGGAAGGCCAGTCCGACGACTTCGAAAAAGAAAGAAATCCTCAACTGAATTCTGAATTCGGGAAGGTAAATCCTCCTGTGCAATTCGATCACGGGCACGTCCGGAAAATACGAATGAAGCGCTTTCAAGGAATAGACAAATGCCGGCACCGCCACACCGATCCAGAAAGCCGCGCGCCGATACGTCGGGACAACGCTTTCATCTTCGCTCCCCAGCACTGCGAGTGGCAGTTGCGCGAGAGGGTAACTCAGCCTTTCATGCTGGACCCACTGCCGGCGGAAAAGCACCATCAGGCAGATGCAGCCGATATAAAATGCGAAGATGAACAGTCCCCAACGAAGAAGGGGGCCCTGCCATGCCTCCCAGGGAATGCCGTTCATCCACTCTTGCCAGGTTGCTTCCGGTTCCAACTGGATTCCCTCGAAGAACGGCCTCGCAATCTCTTCGTCGAGGACGAAGTAATCTTCCGGAAGGTTGGGGATGACCGTTTCACGCCACTCATTTTCACGCGTGGCATAGTAGGAAGGTGCCGCTATCCAGGGGATGAGCAGCATCGTGAAGCCCCAGGACGGCACCGCGCACGCCACGATCATCATGATGTAACAGACCAGGAGTTCTGATCTGGCAAACGCCAGGCGGGAGCAGCACCACTTGAGCGCGAGATTGATGTTAAGGGCAAGCACAAACAGGAGAAAGATCGCCGCCCCGGTGGAGAAGTCCGCGGCAAGAGGAGAGGCCCTCACGTAGCCCACCAGGTAAGGTTCACCGAGGTTGATCAGAATACACAGAGCCGCGCCAACAAGGATGGAACGAAACGTCACGGCTGGCCTGGGATTCAAGGGGTTTTCCATCGATCACATTTCCAACGGTCCGAGTCCGGAAGTGGATTCTTTGCTTTCATCCTCTCGCGTTTCGCCTCGATATGCGAGACGGAGTCGATGGCCTGTTGCGTGCTGTTGCCCGCCTGTCCGAGAGTACCCGGACGCGGCAATCTGCCAAGCTTTGCGGCGTCTGGCGGCTTTCGGCGACCGTCGGATTGCCGTTGCCAGCCTCCGAGTCGATCCCGGACCCATCAGTTGGCCCTCGACGGTGGCTTGCCGTTCTTCGTATGACTCGGTTAAGTTTTTATCCTCGGATTTCTACATTGACCTGGTTCGCAAACTCCGAGACCGGGGCGAAAGTTGCCCCCCGGGAATTAATAGCCATTTCCGCTATGACGACATCTCAGACGCCATCCCAGCTCCTCGCCGGTTCAGCCGGAATCGACATTACCCCGCCGCTGACAATCCCCTACCTCGGCTGGGTACCGCGCCATGCGTTCTTCGAGGGCGTCCACGATCCGCTCTATGCCAAAGCCCTGGCGCTGGATGCAGGCCAGTGCCGGGTGGCGATTGTTTCAGCGGACAGCATCGGCTTTTCAAAGAACGTTGCGGGCGATGATCGTGACTTCGTCGCAGAGGTACGCCTCGCCATCGAGCGGGAGTGTGGGATTCCGGCCGGCAATGTGATGCTCTGTGCCTCGCACGCGCATTCGACTCCCGAAACTATCGGTATCCGGAATCTGATGGAGCACCCCGGCACGCTGGAATGGCTGCATACGTTGAAACAGCAACTGGTGGATGTCGTCGCCGCGGCGGTCCGGAATCTGTCGCCGGCCCGGCTGAAATCCGGCAGTCTCAAGGTCGAGGGGATCGCCAGGTCCCGGCGCATCCTCGGCAAAGACGGCAAGCTCTACCAGTTCCGCAATCTGCCCTCTGAGGAAATCGTTGCCGACTGGGGCCTCTGCGATTCGGAGCTGACAGTGCTCTGTTTCGAGTCCCTGGGCGGCCCGCGGACGGTATTGGCTTTTTTTTCCTGCCATCCGACGACGGTACAGGTGCAGCCGCTGGTCTCGGCAGATTTTCCCGGCGTGGCCATGAGTCGAGTCGAGCAGGCACTCCCCGAGTGCGAAAACAGCATCTTCATCCAGGGCGCGGCTGGCGATATCAATCCCGTCGGCGGAAACACCAATTTTTGCGATGTGGAACGCTATGCCCAGATACTTGCCGATGGAATCATCCAGCAGGTCATGACGCTATCTGAGTCGGATGATTCCATATCCCCGTGCGAACTCCGCGTCGCTTCTGAGGTAGTGGCACTTCCTTCCAGAGAGCTGCCCGAATTGGGGCCGCTCGAAGAGGAGAGACGGCACGCCGAAGAAGAGGTCCGCAAGACATCGGATCTCGAAGAGCGGAAACAGAAGGAGCGCCAGCTCCATCGCGTTACTGAGAAAGTGGAGCGGGTCCTCCGCGGGAACGCGCCCCGCCTGGCCGAAGTCCAGGTCATCCGCATCGGCGACTGCGCCCTGGTCGGTGTGCCGGGCGAGCCCTTTGCCGAGATGGGCCTGGCAATGAAAGAACTCTCCGGGCCCGCGCGCACGCTATGCGCCGGCTATGCGAACGACTGGCTGGGCTATCTCGCTCCGCCAAGTGCGTGGGAACTGGGCGGCTACGAAGTCTCACTCGGCACCTGGTCGATACTGGGTCCGGAAGCGCATCAGATTGTTCTGGATACTGCGGAGAGGCTCGTCTCACAGTTGTGGGGTTAGAAATTCGCGGCCGGTGCGATCTGGAGCTGGATTATGCATTCCTCCAGGTCATTCATCTCGCGGGACCCTCTGTACCTCAGTAGACGCTGGTTTGCCCGGCGGGTCCATCTTGAGACCGTAGTGAATACGCAGGAACTGGCGAAGTGCCCTCGCCATGCACCGCGCGAATCGAGCACGCTGGACCTTAGTGTTCCGTGCATCTGCCGTGAGCTCAATCTGGATGGCATCAACACGGCACTCGGCCTGCCGCGAGCTGTGAATGAAGATGTCATAGGCTCCATTGAAGTAGGTCCTCGTGTGATCGGGGGTCTCGGATCCCTTGGGATTTGGAAACCGCGCACTGGGCGTCGCGGGGCGGCCGGCCTGGCCATCTTCTGAGTTCCGGAGGTCGGGATACAGGTCCCGATAAGCCCGGTCTACAAGACTCGCAAGGCTCTGCGAGCCACGGACCAGCTCGGTAATTTCGCGGGCAGACTTCTTCCCGGAGGCCGCCGTTCGAATGCTGCTTCGTTCGCGAAGTCGCTGAGCCAATTCCGCATCAGTTGCGGTGCGGTCAAGATTCTTCCTTTGGTGGAGGTCAGATGCTCGAAGCAGGTAACCATACATATCGAGCTTGCGACTTAAGCTGAGCCCGTGAAGGTCAAGTAGAACGCCGGTCTTGTACTCGCTTTCGACCTTCTTTACTGCCGAAGCCGCACTCGCATGAAAGGCCCGATGGAGACGTTCCGCTCCCTGATGAGGGCCCGCTGGTTTTCCTGATGTGTCCAGCCAGCCTCGTTTAAGATTGTCTGACCATGACCTGTTTGGCTCGACAAAACTGCGGTGAAGGTGATTGATGATCAGGTGTGGCCGACGCTTTACACCTTGTGCATCTGTGAACATCAATCTATCTGAAATCGCCTTGGCCAATTCAGCAGTGCCCACGTCGCGTCCCGTCTGCCGCGGCATCACGGGCATACCTTCAGGCTTCACGTTGCCCCCGTGCGGGGCGAGAAGGATGACCGGCAGATTCCCTTGCGCGTAACTGACGAATTTGGACAGATCGCCCCTTCGTGATTCGTCAGTCTCTTCTGATAAGAGGAGAATTGGGAGAAAGAGAAGAGCAATAAATGCTTCGCTGAGATAGTTCATACTCTGACCGAGATTTCCGAAGTTAGCAGGTGAGAGAGTGTAATCGCGAAGCAGAGCGCGGCCATCCTCGATACCCCGGAATCGGCGCAACGGCCTCGGCCAGCCAAGCGGCACTGGAACAGAAGCAACGACCAAGGGAAGACATCAGACCGATCTTGTCTCGCCAGTCAACGTCCGAGCCTTTGCCAACACAGAATTCCTCCTGCTAAAATGGTGCGAAAGCATGGCCAAGGATCTGTGGGAGGGCGGCGTCACGTAAGGATGTGCCATTGATCGTTCCACGAAAGGACATTTCATGAGTCCGATACTGATGGCCATATTGATGTTGCTGGCTCCTACGGAGGCCGAGGAGCCAGGGCCTGGGCGGCGGAAGGCGCGACCAACTCCGGCCCCGCGTTTCGTTTACGACCAGGCCGACCACACCACCAAAGCCGTCATGCTGGAGGGAGAGGAGCTTTACGCCCCCGGCGTGGCCTCGAAGGACAGCGAACTGTGGATGACATGGCTGAAGTTCGTCCCGGGCAAGGGCGATGAGATTCACGTCGGACGCCGCGACGCGACCGGGCCGCAAGCGGACACCACCGTCTCGTCAAGTCCCGGGAGGTACGCCCAACCAACGCTTACTTTCGACGCGGCTGGCGAGATGTGGCTCAGCTATGAAGCCTTTGACGTCCAAGGCCAGCAGTGGGACATATTCGTCAGACCTCAAATGGAGGGTATGAGTTTCGGGCCGCCTCAGCGCGTCTCACCCGGCAAGGCCAACGACATCAACCATCGCGTCTCGCCGGGGGGAAAGGGTGGATTGTGGCTGGTCTGGCAGTCCGACCGCGGCGGGCAGTTCGACATCCTGGCCAGCCGCGTGCGCCCGAAGCAG
>Ga0187827_10004719_pt1 | contig 16548 bp, 14 predicted proteins | sample ETNtaG_39_FD_167969 | JGI IMG/M metagenome (GOLD analysis project Ga0187827, IMG submission 167969) | Marine microbial and viral communities from oxygen minimum zone, Eastern Pacific Ocean - ETNP2014_SV_150_PacBio MetaG (Illumina Assembly) | ecosystem: Environmental > Aquatic > Marine > Hypoxic...
TGCGCAGAGCAGACTGCCGATGGATTTCTCATCCACCACCCTCCGGAAAACCGTGCCGAATCTGCGGTCACTGCAGCAATGCACCTCCGTATGAACTGCCTCCATCCTGCTTTTGAGACGGGAGATTTTTTCTTCTGTCGTCCATGAAGGGGATTGAGGCTCCGTTATTTCCGGGGGATCGGCAAATCGGCTCCGGGAATGTATCCCATGCAGTTTTTCCAGGATCCGGGAGCGGGCAGAGGTGGATTCATTCATGATCGATCCCGGCCTCTTCGACTAGCCTGTGCAGGGGTTTTTTCGAGAAACGGGGCAGGCTCCTTGAGCGGGCCCATTGTCGGAGGACCGGCATCTGTGCGGGCAGCAGGTTCCCGATCCGACTGAGCAGCGAAGACTGGGTACGGTACAGGCCCGGTTGACTTAAAACCTGTTTCCAACCCTTCCAGGTCATTAGTTCCATGAGGCTTTTCCCGCCGTCCAGATCCGTCCAGTGCCGAGCATTTTTGTTCCGGACATGATTCCTGCGAAGTCTGAGTAGAATGTCCGTGATCGGGATTTTGACCGGACAGACCTCGACGCAGGCACCACAAAGGCTGGAAGCATTGGCAAGGTAACCCGCACTTTCGATACCCTCGATCTGAGGCGTGAAGATCTTGCCGATCGGCCCGGGGTAGACGGCATTGTAGGCATGGCCGCCGATGCGCGTATAAACCGGACAGTGGTTCATGCAGGCACCACAGCGGATGCAGAGCAGGGTCTCCCGCAGAAGTTCATCCTCGTATATCTCGCTGCGCCCATGGTCCAGCAGCACCAGGTGGACCTCTTCGGGTCCGTCCAGTTCCCCCTCGCGTCTCGGACTGCTGATCATATTGAAATAGGTGGTGATCGGCTGTCCAGTGGCAGAACGCGGGAGCATCGTCAGCAGCGGGGGAAGATCATGGAGGGACTCGACTACCTTTTCGATGCCCATCACGGCGACGTGGACTTTTGGAAGAGTGGTGCTGAAGCGCCCGTTGCCCTCGTTCTCGACGAGGCAGAGGGTCCCTGTTTCGGCCACCGCAAAATTGACCCCTGAGATGCCCATGTCGGCGTCTTGAAATTTCTGGCGCAGTATCAGGCGTGCGGTTGCGGTCATTTCCTCGGCGGTCTTGCTGGAGCGGTTCGGATCCACTTTCTCGTGAAAGAGGTCCGAGATCTCGTCCAGGTTCTTGTGGATCGCTGGCATGATGATGTGGGAGGGGAGCTCATTAACGACCTGGATGATGTACTCGCCAAGATCTGATTCGATGGCCTCTATGCCATGTTCTTCGAGGAAGGCATTGAGATGCATCTCCTCCGAAACCATTGATTTGCCCTTCACCGCCAGCCGGACGTTTGCGGAACGTGCGATTTCGAGCACAATCCGATTCGCCTGCTCCGTCGTCTCCGCCCAGTGTACCCGAATGCCGTTACGTTCGCAGTTGGCCTCGAGTTGTTCGAGCAGTTCCGGAAGATGGGCGAGGGTTTTGCGGCGGATGCCGCCGGCCCGGTCGCGTAGTTCCTCGAGTTCTGAGGTGTCCGGGAACATGCCCCGGCGCTTCTCCATCAGCCCGTTCATCGCCCGTTTAAAATTACGCCGAAGCTGTTGGTTTTTCAGGGCTGTGCCAGTATCTTCGAGAAAAGTCTTCTCGGAAAGTATATTGTGAGGCATTGATTCAGGAAGTATGAGTTCTGTTCCAAAGGAAAGAGGCAAAATGTTCAACCTGAACCCGGGACTGTTGCTTTTCCAGGGTTCCGTTGATGTTCATCAGGCAGCCGCAGTCGGTGCTCAGCAGAAAATCGGCACCGGTCTGCATCACGTCCGTCGACTTGTCATGCGCCATCACCCCAGATATTTCAGGAAACTTGACCGAAAACGTCCCGCCGAAACCGCAGCACTCGTTCTCCCGTTCCAGTTCCACCAGCTCCACGTTCTTCAACTGGCGTAACAGCTGCTTGGCTTCATCGCCGAGCCCGTACTCACGCTTCGCATGACAGGAACTGTGCCAGGTAACCTTCACCGGCCCCCCGAGGTCCTCCAGCTTCACCTTGAGCACATTAACCAGAAATTCACTCAGTTCAAATATTCTCGAAGAGAATGACTGGGCTTTTTCCTGGAGTGGATGACCCTCAAAGAGTTCTTGGTAATGCTGGGTCATCATTGCACCGCAGGAACCGGAGGGAATCACGATCGGCAAGTTTTTTGGGAATTGTTCAATTTGCAACGCAGCGACTTTTCTTGCTTCGTCCTGAAATCCTGAATTGAAGGCTGGCTGGCCGCAGCAGCTCTGGCCCCGCGGATAAATAACCCGTATCCCCTCGCGCTGAAGTAACCGGATCCCCGCCATGCCCGCTTCCGCGTAAAGCATATCCGCGAGGCAGGTGCCAAAATAATAAACTGCTTCCGGTTTTTCCTGAATATTACGATAGGGTTTCATTTCTTCTCATTCATGAGGTTTTCTCAGAGGATAAAAGAACCCTTAGTGCCTCATCCCTAGGACTTAGATGCTCTCTGTCTCCATCCGGATGGCTCCACAGGGGCACTCCATGGAACACATGCCGCATCCTTTACAGTAATCATATTTAAATTCGAAACGCAGACCCTGGCCCAGTTTGGTAATGGCATTATCCGGACAGACGCCATAGCAGTTATCACACTCGAAACAGTTGCCACAAGACATGCATCGGCGGGCTTCATAGGCGGCGTTGCTTTCATCAAGATTTCCCACCACCTCTGCAAAACCTGAAACACGCCGGACAAGATTCAGAATAGGTCTGAAGGTTCGTGGAGCATCACTGTAATACCAGGTATTCATCATGGATGAATTGACTATCTCATGTTTTGGAGCAGGTTGATAAGTGGTTTGATTTAACCAGTTGTTGATGTTTAAAGCCGCCTTTTTACCATGACCAATGGCTGTCGTGGCAGTTCGCTGAGAGGGCACCATGTCACCTCCAGCAAAAATCCCATTATATCCTGTCATCATACTGGAATCTACCTGCAACACTCCCTCATGGATGACCATGCCTGGGATTTGTTGAAAGGGTTCAGTCTTGACGGTCTGTCCTAAAGCCTGTACCAATACATCCCCTGTAAAATTTTCATACTGCCCGGATGCTTGTGGCCAACCGCCTTCTGTGTCCACCATTTTTTCCAACACCAAAGTTTTACCTTCACAGCGTTGAATGGAGCGTAAGTTCATGAATTGGACCCCCTCTTCCAGGGCCTCCTTGACCTCCATTTCGTGGGCAGGCATTTTCTCACCACTTTCTACAGTAATGATGTGGACATCCAGTGCACCAAGGCGAATTGCAGTCCGGGCTACATCGATTGCAGTATTTCCTCCTCCATAAACGATAACCCTCCCATTGAGTCCGGTTGGTTCATCATTTTCCGAATTTCTCAGGACATCCAGAGCACTGAGGATGGGTATGGCGCCATCGTTTTCGATATCCACCACCTTTGCCACCTGGGCTCCTACAGCCAGAAATACGGCATCAAAACTGCCTTCTTTCTTCTTGGCCAAGATATCATCCACCGGTGAATTGAACTCAATAGTCACCCCCATCTCCTGCACACGGAGTATCTCCACATTCAATTTTTCCCTGGGCATTCGATACTTGGGAATACCATAACGGATCATCCCTCCGGCTTTGGGAGAGGCTTCATACACAGTCACCTCATGTCCTTGACGGCGTAGATGATAGGCGCATGAGAGTCCAGCAGGACCTGCGCCAACGATCATTACTTTTTTCCCAGTAGACTTGCCTGGCTCAATCTTCCAATCGAATTTTATCGCCTGGTCGCCTAGAAACCGCTCCACCGAGTTGATTCCTACAGGTTGGTCCAAATCCCCCCGGTTACAGGACTCTTCACAGGGGTGATAACAAACCCGTCCCATAATCGCCGGGAAGGGGTTTTGTTTCATGATCTCCCTCCAGGCCTTTTCGTAACCTGTTTCTTCAGCGTGATAAAGCCATTGCTGAATGTTTTCTCCGGCTGGACAGGCATTATTGCAGGGTGGAAGACGGTCCAAATAGACCGGTTTCATCGTACGCCATGAACCCGTTTTGTTCAGCAGACTGCTGCCAACATCCAGTGTGATGGCATAAGGTTTATTGTCGATTTTTTCTTGATTTTTCATACTTCACCACCTTGAAAACCCATTAACGAGAATTTCTGGATGTTTTTATCCGCCACACTTTGGACCAATTGCAGTTGATCGGGATTTTTTAATACATGGGCAAAGCGACGTTGAAGTTTCAGGTATTCTTCAACTTGAACTTTGCGGCGTATTTTTGTGCTTGAGATGATCTCTCCAAACTCGGCTTCAAAGAGAGGATACATGCCACATTCAACAGCTAATCGGGCAACCTGAATGGTGTTCGCAGGATTGGACCCCCATCCCAAAGGGCAGGGTACAAAGATTTGTATGTAACGAGCACCCCGGATGCTCATCGCTTTTTTTACTTTGGCTTCCAGATCATGCAACCGGTCAACGCTTGCGGTGGCCACATAAGGAATATTATGCGCCATCGCAATCAGGGGAACATTCTTACCTTTATCGAAATCCGCACCTGGCTCCGGACCAAGGGGCATTGTGGTGGCTGTTCGGGCTCCTCCTGGAGTTGCAGAGGAACGTTGTACTCCTGTATTCATATAGCCTTGGTTGTCGTAACAGATGTAGAGAACATCGTCATTGCGTTCGAACATCCCGGAAAGGCAACCAAAGCCGATGTCCGTAGTCCCCCCATCACCACCCTGTGCGATGACTCGCACATCATTTTTCCCTTTTACTTTCAAGGCTGCGGCAATTCCAGTTGCCACTGCGGGTGCATTTCCAAACAGTGAATGCATCCAGGGGATACGCCACGCTGATTCCGGATAGGGTGTAGTGAAAACTTCCAGGCAACCTGTAGCGTTTGCCGCGATCAGTTGATTGTTGGTGGCACGCATAGCCGCATCAATAGCATAACGTGCACCCAGTGCCTCTCCGCACCCCTGACAGGCACGGTGTCCAGAATCCAGGGAGTTGGAACGATCCATAGTCGCCTGAACGGTTCGCAGTTTTGAATCCAACAACCGATTTCCCACGGTGAGGGTACCGGTTTGATAAAATTTAACCTGCTGATTTGCCATCGTTTACTCCTGTTAAGTGGTTTTGGCGACATCAACGACCCCAACATCTCTTAAAATATTTTCTGCAATGGCTCCAGAACGGCTAAATTTCTTTTCACGTTCCATTTCTTGATCCACCACATCCTGCTTGAGATCAAGGAAGGTGGTTTCTTCCAGATCATCGGTCATGGCCTTTTCAAAAAGTTCTTGCAGCGAAGCCCGTGTTATCGGTCGTCCTCCCAGACCTCCGATGACGGTGTAAACCGGAGAGGTCTGTCCGCGGTGAGCCATTCGAACATTACTGGCTACGATGCCACCCAATCCAACAGCCAGGCATTTTTCAAAGACCACCACCCGTCGGGTGTTCTTTAAAACTTCATGAATCTCATCCAAAGGAAAAGGACGGAAAGAGCGAATCGTCACGGCTCCAATCTTCTGACCCTTATCGCGCATCTCATCGATCACTTCTGAGATGGTGCCGATCACAGACCCCAGGGTCACGATCAGGGTATCTGCATCATCTGCCCGGTAGGTGGAAATCAAGCCGCCGGAATCGCGTCCAAAGATCCCTTTGAATTCTTCAGCAATTTGTGGGATCACCTTGAGTGCCTGCATCTGTTTGTGATGTGCTATGTAGCGTACCTCGGTAAAAGCTTCAGGCCCCACCATAGCACCGATGGATTTGGGATCTGCTGGATCAAGAACCTGGCGTGGTTCAAAAGGTGGCAGAAAACGATCCACCTGCTCCTGATCGGGCACATCCATACGCTCGTAGGCGTGAGTCAGGATAAAACCATCCATACATACCATGACCGGCATGCTCAGAGTCTCGGCAATCTTAAAAGCCTGAATGTGCACATCGATTGCTTGCTGATTGGTCTCTGCAAACAACTGAATCCATCCGGCATCCCGCATGGACATGGAATCAGACTGGTCATTCCAGATATTGATCGGAGAACCAATCGCCCTGTTGCCCACCGTCATGACAATCGGTAAACCCAGGCCCGAAGCATTATAAACGGCCTCTGCCATATAGAGCAGGCCCTGACTGGCGGTAGCCGTGTAAGTCCGAGCACCTGCTGCAGAGGATCCAATCCCAACTGAGAGTGCGGCAAATTCAGACTCCACATTGATGAACTCACAATCGGTAAGCTGCCCCTTTTTTACCAGGGCTCCCAAATCTTCAACAATGTGAGTCTGTGGTGTAATGGGATAGGCACAGATGACTTCAGGACGGCAAAGACCCACCGCCTCTGCCACACCATGAGAACCTTCAATTTGTTTCAACATTTAATTCCTCCTCAATCAGGATTCGGTTGACGTGGATTGATAGGCCGCCCGGGCTGCTGCGATGTTGGCCTCTCCGATTTTTCCAGGAAACTTGGATTTAATGGCCTCCTCCACGGATTCAATCTTGATGACACCCGTGACCGCCGATAAAGCTCCCAGAAGCACCGCATTGGGGAGGGGGCGTTTGACGTATTTCAGTGCAATTTCTGTAGCGGGAACGGTGCAAACATGCCCTTCTGGGAGTTGCTCCACCGCGTTTTCGATGCCTAACTCGACGATGTCTCGGCCCGTGTTGATGAGCAGGTAACCGTCATCCGGCAGACCGTTGAAAACATCGATGGCCTGGAAAAGAGTTGGGTCTTGCACGATGAGCGCATTGGGTTCAAGCACAGGTTCCCTCAGCCGTATCTCTTTGTCGTCAATACGGCAAAAGGCGACCACGGGTGCCCCCATGCGCTCAGAACCGAAGCTTGGAACCGCTTGTGCGTGTTTGCCTTCGAGGAAAGCAGCAACCGAAAGCATCTCTGCTGCCGAGACCACACCCTGACCTCCTCTTCCATGTATTCTTACTTGAAGCATGTTTCCTCTCTTAAGTTGAATTTAAGATCCTAGTTCAAGGTTCAAGTAGCAACCCCCTGCTGAATCAATTTTCTAGGATTGAGCCTTCTTTTCATGATCACGGAACAGCACCAGCTAAGTTATGGCAGTTGCTTTTCTATACACCTTTGGAAAATATCTTTTTCTCAAAACCCTTTTGGTCATACAAGGTCCCGTTCCATGGTTTGCCATCTTTGAGTTCCCCTTCAAACTCCTCCCCATTTTCAAAAGTGAAAGTTCCCTCACCTTCCTTAATTTCAGTAGTATCAAATTCAAGGGCTTCTTTCTCAAACCCTTGTTTGTCGTATAAGGAACCACTCAAGGGTTTGCCATCCTTGAGTTTCCCTTCAAACATGTCCCCATTTGAAGAAGTAAAAACTCCCTCGCCATGTGTTATCACATACTTAGAGCAACCAAACATATTTAGTGCTATAAAAATAAAAAAAATAAAATATATTTTCTTGATTATTTTCATAATAAACTCCGTTGTTTTTTTATCAAAAAAGCAAAATTGCTAGATCATTCATGGATTCTTTGACCATTCACTCCAGATGGGAACCGGATGCACTCCTCGTCTTGCTTCGAAAACTAAGTTTCAAAAACTCTTTTGAAGAGCAGTCGTCTCTATTTCATCTTAATTGGATTATATGTCAAGTAAAAAAATGGCCTTACCAATATTAATTGAAATTAATATACCATTTTCTGGTTTTACTCTAAAGAAATGAGAGCTGTTAGCTCCCTTTTGGATTATAACAATTAGGGAGGTGGAGGCTATTTGTCGGAGCTACCGTTTTTTGCTTCGTGGTTTACGAGACTGAAGAATATTTCCTGAGCGTGGACTAGGTGGGTTTCCATAATGCTCTTGGCTGATTCAGAGTCGCGCCGACTTAGAGCATCCATCAAGCTTCGGTGGTCGTCCAGGATGATTGGATACAATCCTTTAAGTTGGGCATGGTCGATAAGAAGTTTCCACATATGTGAAGACAGCATCTGATCCCACAAAAACCTGGTCATTTCTGCCAAAGCCCGGTTGCCTGTAGCTTCTGCGATAATCATATGAAATTGCCGGTCAGCGTCAGCACCAATAGCGTCCTCGGTAATTTGTTGATCAATCGCTGTTTTCAGATCATCAAGCAATTCTGGACGAAACCTTTCAGCGGCCAAGGCGGCATTGATAGGTTCCACCTTGAGACGTGCTTCAAGCAGTTCAGTTGGACTTGGAACCTTGATTTTAGAATTTGGTGCAAGAACCAATCTAGGCTGTGTAGAAATGACAAAGATCCCAGCCCCCACTCGAACCTCGACGAGACCTGATAATTCCAGGGCAATCATCGCCTCGCGAACTGTGGGGCGGCTCACGCCGAGTTGGAGAGCCAAGTCGCGTTCCGGAGGTAGTTTTGAGCCTTCCTTAAACTCTCCAGACGAGATCAGCGTTTTTATCTGCTCTGCAACTTGCTCGAAAAGGCGTTTGGATTGAATGGTTTCAAATGGCATAGGAAGTTTGTAGGGACAAATAAAAAAAATTATGTTTTTTGACTTTGAATAATGACGACAGAAATATCAATATATTAAAATGTATGACCAATTTTCTATTTGAGCTAAAGCAAGAATGTTCATTTCAGCTTCATTTGAAGTGAGCAGATCCTGGACAGAAATCCTAATTAAAGTGAGGAATTGCAGTGAAACTGTCTGATATTTTGAAAAGATAAATATTGCATAAGCGATGTTGCTATCCTTTACAGAGCCCCAAAAGCTACAAAAGACCCAAAAGGTCCATCAAAAAAAACGTAGACGTCTATTCTGTAAAACCTGTGGAAAACGCATCAGTGACATGCGTTACCTAACCAGTGTTGATGGAGGATCACCCAATCGTGTCTTTCGAAATCCCAACGGATTTTTATATGAAATCATCACCCTCTCCAGTTGTGAAGGGTTGAGCGACACTTCACCGCCAATTCTCGAAGAAACCTGGTTCCAAGGTTACCCTTGGGTTGTCCTTCATTGTAATTCCTGCCTGACCCACCTTGGCTGGCGCTGGGAAAACCCGGGACGTATCCCTACTCGTTTCTTCGGCCTCATCCGGGAGAGTCTTGTGGAGAAGGAAAGCTAACTGATTAACAGAAGCACAGCAACTCTAATGTCGAACGCTCCCTTCAGTTGATATGATCATACCATCATTTTTACTTTTCCTGCTTTTTTATAAACGCCTATCCCACAGGGCATTCAACTCCTGCATCTCAATCAACCCGGTGGAGATTATCTCATCTGTGATCTGGCTGACGGTCATGCCAGTGCGCTTGGAGATGACAAAAGGATAAGTTGTTATCAGGGTGCAAGTGAGGCTAACTTCTTTATGTAAAAGGTGGTAGGGCCTAGTGCGCCCCAGAGGACCTATCCCGGGGCATTCCATTTCCTGCATCTCAATTAAAACAGGATCCCTATTGAACAAAGGGCTGCCCATTGAGTGGCCTGGGGACTCATGGACTCTCAAACTTCAACTGAAGCAAATTTTAAGATGGAAGTTGAACTAACACGGGAAATCAAATCCTTCAACTCTCCTCCATATGCCATTGGAGCCGAGGAAAAATTCCCTTGACTGGTTTTGATTTTCCTATACTTTTTTACACCTATTTTACATCACACGATGTCATCGTGTTGAAAGGAATCAACTGCACATAACATAATCTCTATATATGCTGAAATACTCCTCAATAGTTATTAATAGTCGTATTAAAGCAAGTTTTCGGTAATGATTATTTTAACCTCTTACACATTATGAAACGCATCTATACTTTTGGAAACAGACAAGCAGAAGGATCAAAAGATCAAAAAGGATTGCTTGGTGGAAAAGGGGCAAATCTCGCCGAAATGGTAAACATTGGACTCCCAGTTCCTCCTGGTTTTACCATTTCCACAAGTGCGTGCCAAGAATACTATGACAATGTTAAAGCTCTACCTGCAGGTCTCATGGAAGAAGTAGAATCTGCTATTCAATATGTCGAAGGAATTCTAGGAAAAACATTTGGTGGAGAGAATCCTCTTCTCTTTTCTGTCCGATCGGGAGCAGCTATTTCTATGCCGGGAATGATGGATACTGTACTCAATCTCGGACTCAATGATACAACCGTTGAAGCGCTTGCAAAGAAAGCAAAAAACGAATGGTTTGCTTATGATAGCTTCCGCAGGTTTCTCCAAATGTTTGGTAATGTCGCTCTCGAAATCGAGCAGAGTCTCTTCGAAGAAAAACTCGAAGCGGCAAAAGCTGAATCAGCTGTTCATTCTGACCAAGAACTCTCTATCGAAGACATCAAAAAAATCGTTTCAGAATTCAAAAATATCATCAAAGAGGCTACTGGAGAACAGTTTCCGGAAGACCCAAAAATTCAACTCAGAAAAGCTATCGAAGCGGTATTTGCTTCATGGAATAACGATCGAGCGATCTACTATCGCAATATGCAGCATATTCCTCATGATATTGGGACAGGGGTAAATGTACAGTCCATGGTGTACGGAAATATGGGTGAAACTTCCGGAACCGGTGTCGCATTCACCCGTAATCCAGCTACTGGTGAAAAAATTCTCTTCGGAGAATATCTGAAAAATGCACAGGGAGAAGACGTTGTAGCTGGGATTCGTACTCCAGAAATTGTCAGTAAAGCACAAGACCACAACCAAAAAACATCCATGGAAGAAAACTGGCCCAAAATGTACGAAGAACTTCAAAAAGCATCAGGGCTTCTAGAAAATCACTACCATGACATGCAAGACATCGAGTTTACGATCGAAGAAGAAAAATTCTACCTCTTACAAACGCGCAATGGAGAGCGTTCTGGGAAGGCAATGGTCAAAGTAGCACTTGATTTCTACAATGAAGGAAGCATTTCAAAAGAGGAAGTAATTCTACGCATGGAAGGAGAAAAAATTAATGAGATCATTCACCCAACCATTGCGCCAAACCAATCTCCAGAAGTTCTTGCTCAGGGACTTCCTGCTTCCCCTGGAGTTGCTACAGGACATCTTGTTTTCTCCTGTGATGCTGCAGAAACATTTCACCAAAAAGGAAAGCCTGTCATCCTCTGTCGCGTCGAAACCTCACCTGAAGACATTCACGGAATGAATATCTCTGAGGGAATTATCACCGCTCGTGGTGGTATGACCAGCCACGCCGCTGTGGTTGCCCGAGGAATTGGTACACCATGTATATCGGGGTGTGGAGATCTCAAAATCCATTATAAAAAGAAAACCTGCCGTGTCATGGAACATGGAACAGAAAATGAAATTTATGAGTTCAATGAAGGAGACTTCATTACTATCAATGGAAGTTCTGGAGAAATTATCAAAGGCAAAGTAGAAACCATTCCAGGAAAAATCGACGAAGACCTTGGTCAAATTTTGTCATGGACCGACAGCATGAGAACACTCACCGTTCGTACAAATGCAGATACTCCAAGAGATGCTGAAAAAGCACTAGAATTTGGAGCAGAAGGAATAGGACTCTGTCGAACAGAACACATGTTCTTCGAAGAAGACCGGATCAACATCATGCGAGAAATGATTTTGGCGCATACCGAAGAAGAGAGAAAATATGCTCTTAATAAACTTCTCCCCTTTCAACGAGAAGATTTCGTGGGGATCTACAAAGCTATGGGATCCCGACCAGTGACGGTCCGTCTGATTGACCCACCCCTCCACGAATTCCTACCTGAAAAGAAAGAAGACATTGAGATTGTTGCCAAAGAACTTGGTCGCAGCTACGAAGAAGTGAAGGCGAAAATGCATGAACTTTCTGAATCAAATCCTATGCTTGGACTTCGTGGTTGTCGTCTTGGGATTCTCTTCCCTGAAGTCATTAAAATGCAAGCACAAGCGATATTTGAAGCTGCTTTTATCTGTAAAAAAGAAGGACTCGAAGTAAGTCCAGAAATCATGGTGCCACTCGTGGCAAACGTAAACGAACTCAAACACCAACGTGCTATCATTGAAAATGTATACGAAGAAGTTTCTTCTCGTATTTCTGATTCTTCTTCCTTAAATTATTCTATAGGAACCATGATCGAGCTTCCCCGAGCTGCGCTCACCGCAAATGAAATTGCACAGTGTGCAGACTTTTTCTCATTTGGGACCAATGACCTCACGCAAACGACCTACGGCCTCTCGCGTGATGATGCTGGGAAATTCCTCCCAATGTACAAAGATGAAGGATTTATCAAACATGATCCATTTGTGGTACTTGACCAAGTTGGAGTCGGTCAGCTTGTTCAAATGGGAACAGAAAAGGGGCGTAGCACACAACCAAAACTCAAGGTTGGAATCTGCGGAGAACATGGTGGAGAGCCTCGCTCTATCGAGTTCTGTCACAAAATTGGCCTCGACTACGTAAGTTGCTCGCCATTTCGTGTGCCAGTGGCACGTATTGCTGCTGCACAGGCTGCTTTGAAGGATTTTTTATGATGCCCTCCTTAAGCGCTGAAGCGTGGGCAACTCTAACGTGTTATAGCGCATTTACAAAAAATTCCTGCTTCTAACCAATCTGATGAGTTCTGATTCACGCGCGCACGTTAAAAAATCAATCTCTCTCCAGAGCCAGATCAAGGAGCAACATGCGAACCTTGAGTCTCAGTACCAGGCAATTATTGCAGCGCCTGAAGTAAAAACTTTGGATTCAATCCTGCCGGCGGAACCTCTGCTTTTGATGGGGGCGGGGCCGGTCCCGATTTCACATGCGGTGTCCCGTGCCAATGGGGTGGTGATCAACCACCTGGGCCCCACGATGAACGAAGTGGTGGACCACGTGAAGAAAATGGCGCGCTATGCCTTTCAGACCGATTCGGATAAGATTCTCGGGGTGTCCGGCCCTGCATCAGCCGCAATGGAGATGGCGGTGACCAATCTGCTCTGGCCCGGACGTAGAGCGCTTGCCCTGCAGTTGGGGACCTTCAGTGAACGCCTGGTGCAAATGGCCCAGGCGGTTGGCGCGGAAGTGGTTGTCCTTAATTCCAGTGGTATTGAACCGGTAGGTGCAGAGGCGGTTCGCAAAGTGCTGGATCAAGAGCAGATAGATGTGCTTTTACTTGTTCAGGGAGAGACATCATGCGGGGTGAAAATCGTTGAACTTCCGGAAATCACCAGGCTGGGCAAGGCCCACGGCGCCCATGTGGTCGTCGACGCAGTATGCACGCTGACAACCATGCCTATGCAGATGGATGCTTGGGGGGTAGATGTTTGCATCGCGGGCGGTCAAAAAGGACTCTCCTCAATCCCTGGAGTTTCATTGATCGCTTTTTCGGACAATGCCTGGGAGGCCATCGAATCCCGTTCCTCAAATTGCCCCCATTGGTGTCTTGATGCGATTCGCGCACAACAGTTCTGGGGTGGACAGCAGTATCATTACACCGCACCGGTTCCGGGGATATTGGCATTATACGAAGCATTGCGGCAGATTTGTGAAGAAACCCTGCCTCGACGCTTTGAACGGCATTTTCTAAGTTCAAAGGCATTGCAGAAAGGGATTGAGGCAATGGGCCTCGATCTCTATGTTCCGGAGAAATACCGCCTCAATTCGGTGGTTGCAATCAAAACTCCTGAAACAGCTGACAGCGAAAGTATCCGTCAGACCATGTCTACTTCGTTCAATGTGGAAATTTCCGGGGCCTTCGGACTGGACATCATGCGCATCGGACAAATGGGGGAGCAATGCCGATCACACAACCTGTTCAAAGTTCTCTACGCACTGGGGATGAGTTGCCGCAATTACAACATCGAGCTGGACATCAGCACCGGAATGGCTGAATTGGAACGTCATCTTGTGCTGGACGCTGATCATTTTGTGGACTGAATTGAAACACTCCCTTCCATGCTCGATTATCAGTCAGGATTTTTGAAAAACCTGATTAAAACCAACCACTAACCTCTTATAAAAAATCTGGTCCATTCCATAATCTGGTCGTATCGAAACCTATGTCGATGATGACCCGATTTTCCAGGATTTTTTTGCAAAATATTGAACAGGGAAGGTCATCGCGTTGTTGGTTTTAACAAACCTCAGGATGCGATTGAAGAACTCCTGAAAGTTCCAGATAAGTATGATGCTGTGCTGCTGGACTTTAAAATACCTGAAATTTCCGGCCTGGAGTGGCTTCGTCATATACGTATGAACGGACAGCATCATCCGGTGGCGCTCCTCAGTGGAGCTGCTGATTTGAATGATGCACAAAACCCGGTCAACCAGGATCTGGCAGCCATGTTGCTCAAACGGTTCCTGATTTAAACTTTGAAAGAGGTCCTCCTCAAACTGGAAAACGCTTGTCATGCAAGAAATTCAGTTCCAGAAACCAACGCCTTCCCTGAGGAATCAGATGAGACATATGCCTGGAAAAGTGAAATGGTAGAACTGATGAACGAATCCCTGCGTTTGTGGGAAAAAGAATTTGGGAACCTGGTGCATCTTGCACAAAAAAACGGGATCTGGAAATTAACCCCTGAAAAGGGCGGTTTAAGAGCCCGAACCATGAAACGTTACCTAACCCTGGAAACCCTTCCAATGCGACCCAAATGGCGAAAGCTGATCGACACCGTTAATTTTGTAGCAGAAAAAACATCATCCTCTCGGGCCTCCAACAAACTTCTACGCCAAAAAAAGCATTTCGAGCAAAATCTCATCCGGCTCCGCCTGCTCCACCCCTTCAACCATCCCTAGGTCAAAGCTTAAAAGAGAACTTCTCTAAAATTTTCCTCAATTTATGCCTCCCTTCATACTTTCGTTCTGTGCTAAGTTCCATCCCTGATCACGACAGGAATGGGTTAGGATAAATCTGCCCCTAACTCCTATTGATTTTAACTTATTGGTAAATATAAATGTTCAATTTATTTAAATCATATGAAATAAAATATGTTATTAATTCATGATATAGTGAATTTATATAAAATAAATTAATATGATATATCAATAACATCGGATTCGGTTTTCCTTTTTTTTAAAAAAATTATTCCCTATTTTATTTTATTTCTCCCTTTTTCAATTAAAAATTAATTTAAAAAAACATAATTCAATAAACGGTATCTAGATTGCATCAGAAAGTTTCGCAAAAGCCGAAAAAATAAATTTTATGGCTCATAAATCAAATAAAAAATCATATTTATTTTGATCTTTAGGAATATAAAACATAAGGAATATCTTTTTAGTTTATCATAAAATAATTTTTTCCTTAATTCTATTTTTGATAAAAATTTATATAAATTATGAAAAATATAATTTTAATTTTTATTTTGGCTATTGTTCCATATTTAGTTGAAGCAAAAAAAGCTGTTTTTGGAAAAGTCTTTTCTTATAAGCAAGGCAACTCATTAGAAAAACTAGAAATGAATAAATATAACAATAATTTTTCTGGTGAAGGAAATGTATTGCAACATCTTTTTACTTTAGGTGGATTTGCTAGAAAAAAATGGGGGTTTTTCCCAGAAATTGAAGGGAGATTGAATATTGAACATTTAGCTTATTCAATTGACGGTGTTGTCAACGGTAAATGTTATGCTGGTTTGGGTGGCTCGATATTATTAGGAGGAGATGGTTTTCTTAATGCACATGGTGGTGTCACTTATTGCAGTGCACGACAAACTTCATTGTATGTGTTAGAAACTACCGCTCCGAAATTAAATCCTTATGATTCAGAACTTAGCAAGAGTTATTATGGAGTTGCTACAAACTTTGAAGGCGAAAGAAGTAAATGGGGCCTTAGATTGTTTTATGATATTCATGAAATAAATTTAAGAATATATCATTCAGGAAACAGTAGCTCCCAAATAATAAAAACGCAGATGTATGGTTTGGAAATATTTTTTAAATAAACTTTTATAAAGATTCAAACCATGTGAAAAAAATTATATGTATACATCGTATATTGATATTCAAAGCATGAATCAAGTAATTGATTCATTGTAAATTATTTCTACATTCTTTTCTTCCAAAGTTCATTCAAATAAGGTCCTGTTTGAATTAGGAGCCGTCTTGACCTCCTCGGGTTGGTGACGGATACTGACTTCTTGGGTTTCATTCATAATTTGAGACAGGACAGGTTCAGGTGTCATTTTTAAAACGTCATCCCATTCTTTTGGGAAGTTTGGTTTTTGTAGGTCTTTCGCTGGTGCTGGTGGTTTTGATCCGCTTGACGGACCGTGGCGCTTTTGGCTGGGACAGCAGGCAGATAGGAGTGATCGAGGTCAGCGGGGTGATGCTTGATCCACTTCCGGTGGTGGAACAAATCCAGACGATGAAACAACTGGAACATGTTTCCGGAGTGATCCTGCGTATCGAAAGTCCAGGGGGGAGCGTCGCAGCCGCCCAGGAAATCCATGAAGCTTTGAAAGAATTACGTAGCAGCAAACCCGTCTATGCCTCAATGGGAAGTGTTGCAGCATCTGGAGGGTATTACATCGCATGTGCTGCGGACCGGATCATTGCCAACGCAGGAACTTTGACGGGCAGTATCGGAGTTCTGCTCGAATGGGCCAACCTGGAAGAACTTGGCAAA
>Ga0187827_10004723_pt1 | contig 16523 bp, 7 predicted proteins | sample ETNtaG_39_FD_167969 | JGI IMG/M metagenome (GOLD analysis project Ga0187827, IMG submission 167969) | Marine microbial and viral communities from oxygen minimum zone, Eastern Pacific Ocean - ETNP2014_SV_150_PacBio MetaG (Illumina Assembly) | ecosystem: Environmental > Aquatic > Marine > Hypoxic...
AGCTCCCTTTGTGGGTTTTGTCCCAGAGTCGCCGGGCAGCCTGGGCGCGCAGCCGCCACATTTCTTCGCCGCCGTCGTCGTTGGAGACCCGTCCGCCGGTCGACGAATACAGCTCCGGATACCAGTGAAAATCAACGAAGTGCAACAGCCGTTCGCCGTGCTTCTTCTCCAATGCGGCAAACTCCCTCAGGTACCATTGAACAAAAGGCAGCCCGCCGTGCGCATGCCGCTGTGAGCCCTTTCGTCCTCCGTGAATCTTCTTTTGGAGATCGATGCCGGCATCCCAGATCGTCGGCCAGCCGAAGACGCAGGGTCCGCCGATCTTCGCATTGGGATCGGCTTTCAGGATCGCCAGCGCATATTTCTCACTCAGATCGCGGACCTCTTTGTAAGTGGCGCCGGTCGGGTGAACGTCTCGATGGGTGACCTGCCAGAGGTGCGGCTCGTTGTCGAGCGCGTAGAACTTCGGTCCGCCCTTCAATGCGCCGCCTGTCTCTGAAACGAGTTTCTTCAATCCGGCGAGCTGGTGTTCGGGCGAATTCGGCACCGAGGTAAGGGTTGCATCCTTCCTGGCCGGGTCGCCTTTGGTTTTGGTGTCCTTCGCAATCCAGGGAAGGATGGGCACGCTGATGTAGGTGGTCCGGGCGCTGCCTTTCACCGCGCCCCTGTGCCAGTTGCCCCACCAGGACATGGTATCGTTGAGGAAGTATCGGTCCGCGCCGTGATTCCATGCTGGAATTTTCCAGTTGTACCGAGACGAGAAATTTCCACCCCATCGATAGACCGTCGCGCGCAATGATTCATCAGCACCGAAGGCGGTGCCATAAATCCAGGGGCTGATTCGATGCAGCACTTTTCTCGAATCCACTCTCAACCGGCAACGGTACTCACCTTTTACGGGCAGCGCGAAAGAGGACTTGACCACCTCGCGGCTCACGCCGATATCGTCGAGATAAAGAGTGAACACCGGCCCCTGCCAGACGCTGGCGCCGATTTCCCAGACTTTGTCCGCAGAGAACTTCCCTTTGGGTTTGAAACTGTCGAGCGGAATCCGCACCTGGACGTATCTGTTTTCCGGATAGCTCTTGACATGACCATCCTTCCTGGGCGCCACGGTCGATGTGGATGCGCTTTTCTTTCCCGGCAGCGATGAAGAAAGAGCGAACTGCGGCTCGGCCCGATTGCTGCCCTGAACCTTGACCATCATCACCAGCGTCTTGAACTTGCTCACGTCAACGCCGGCCTTCGGACTCCAATTGGCAAGGTTGATGCCGCAGCCGGCCCAGTCCGATTTCGGATCGAAAACGATTTTGAGGACTTTCCCACGTTCGCCGTCGTTAACTTCCGATACCTTGCACGATGCGCCTTTTTTCTTTGCATTCGCGTGGGACCAGGTACCGATCCTTTTCGGCGTCACGCCATCGTAAAGCATCAAATCCGGCTTGGCCTGGGCCGCCTGCGGGATGTGCTTCTCGCTTCCGTGGAATCGAAGCACTTCCCCCCGGCACGGAATAAGGGAAATGAGCACAACGAGTGAGATCAGTTGAGCCAAGTGTTCAGGCGCATGCCCACTCTTCATTGCAGATGTCATGGAGGAGACTCAAGCGGTGTGAGTGTGATGAGATAGTGCTGAGAGGGGTGTCTGTACTTCAGCAGTTTAAGAGTTCATCCGTACAACGGAGTCCCGAAACTCCGTTATGATGATGCCGGGGAAGATGGCACTCAATCGAGAACGGTGCTATCGAGTATATGCGATTCTTCTGATCTGTTTCATCGCAGAACTTGAATCATCTGATCAGTTCGAGGACTTGAAGACGGACGGTGGAAACCGCGGCAGGGCAAAGTCCTGCCTCACGAACCTGGAGAAGGAATTGTTACCAGGAAGTTATCTCGAAATGAAGCACATTGACCGGGATGTTAATGGCAGCACGCTCGACGAGACCATCTTGTCGCTGCGGCACAAAGATGTTCGCAGCACCACGCTGGAGCGAATTCGACTGACCCGTGAGGCTGATGACCGCGTGGAGGGCCTGGCCCAGCCGCTGCAGCTTGGTGAAGGGCTCTCCTTTCTGCTCGACAACATTTCCCTGCCGGTATCACCCGGGGACCTTCTTCTGGGACGCATCAGCGAAGAAGTGCCTGATGCGGATGGCGAAGCGTTTTTTCAAAACACGACCGGCCAGTGGAATGGGAGAGGTATACCGCCGTGGATGCAGGACGGCGGACACGAGTGCTTTGCCTGGGACAGGCTGCTGGGATTTGGGCTGCCCGGCCTGGAAGGTCTTGCTCAACGAGAATTGGAGAGACGAGCGCGCACCGGCGAGGCCGAAGACCAACTCGATTTCCTGCGAGGGGCCGTGCTCGTGTACCAGGCATTTCGCAATTACGCACGACGCTACGCATCTGCGGCCCGGCGTGTCGGGATGGGATCGCTTGCTGCAAATTGCGAAGCGATTGCCGATGGCCCGCCACAGAGCTTTGCTGAAGCCATGCAGCTCCTATGGCTGGTCGGGCTGGTCTACTGCACGATGGCAGCAGTTAATCCAACTCTCACATTCGGGCGACTCGATGAGCTGCTGGTGGGCTTCTATCGCAGAGATGTCGCATGCGGCTGCTTGAGCCGGCAGGATGCCGGGAACCTCATCGAGGATTTTTACTGTAAGAACAACATCATCATCGGCCGCGGCGAGCACCAGATGAGCGGCGGATCGGAAAAGGCCACCGGCTGGGCAAGGAATCTGACCTACGACGCGCCGCAATACATCGTGCTCGGAGGCCGCAGGCAGGACGATTCCGATCCGGCCAACGAGCTGACTGAGTTGTTCCTCGAACGCATCGTCCCCCGCTTCGAGAATCCGGTAGTCGTCTTGCGATACACCTCGGATCTGCCGGAGACGGTGTGGCGCCTCGCGTGTGAGAAGATGCGCGCCAATGCCAGCTTCATGGTCTACAGCGACGAGAACATCATCCCGGCAATGGTGCGCTGTGGAATCGAAGAGGGCGAGGCGGTCACCTACACGATGCACGGGTGCAACTGGCCTGACATACCCGGCATCCAGAGGCAACAGGCACGCGTTTCCGCGCAACTGCCCAGATACATTATCGAGTCCCTCCAGAGTGACAGCGGCAGCATTACCAACATTGACGACGTCTATGAGCGGGTTGCCTCGATCTTCAGGAAAGAGTTAGGTCAAGCCTGCAAGCAGTTTCGCAACGAGCGAAGCACTTGGGAACAGCACTCGCCCGGCCCACTCCGGGTGGATGACTGCTTCCTCGATGGCCCCATCGAGCGTGCCCGTTCCTGGCGTTTTGGCGGCGTGAAGTACAACACCCTCACCTGCGCTATCTGGTCACCGGCGACCGCGGCAGATTGCCTCACAGCGTTGGACGAGTTGGTGTTCAAATCGAAGAGAGTACCTCTGGAAACGCTCACGCAGGCGTTGGGCGACGATTTCGCAGACCAAGAGTCTTTGCGAAAGCTCTGCCTGAATGCGCCCAAGTTCGGCCAGGATGACGATTGCGCGGACAGACATGCTGTACGCCTTCTTCATACGATCCTCGGCGAGATTGACTGCGCCTCTCGCAAAGGATCGGAAGATGAGGTAGTTGTTTTTCGGTGCCTGGAGACCGACATGTCGCACATCCCATTCGGCAAGAGCGTGGGGGCCACTCCCGATGGGAGGCACGCCGGCCACCCCACCAGCGAGAACACTTCACCCTATCCAGGGTCTGCACTCAACGGAATCACTGCAATGCTCAATTCAGTGGCGAAGCTGCCGTTGGACCGAATCAATTCCGGGGCTCTGAATGTCCGAATACAGCCCGGACTGTTCGCAGGCGAGGCAGGGCTTTCGAGACTCACAGCGCTGCTCCGCACTTATTTCGATATGGGAGGACTCCAGATTCAGCTCTCTTTTGTCGACGTGGAACAGCTCCGCGACGCCCAGGCCCACCCGGAAAACCATCGCGATCTGATGGTCCGCATCACGGGATACAGCGCCGCCTTCGTAGACATGGCAAAGCACGCCCAGGACGAGATCATCCGCCGGGAGGAGATGGGCAACTGAAAATCAACCACACCGTCAGAGGCGTCGCGCCCCGGGCAGCCTGAACGCGATCTGCTTGCAACAGGCCCACGCCAAACCAAGATACTGCCTCTTCGCACTCCGCAAGAAACACGTTCATGACGATTCGGTCGGTCTTGTTTGGCCTGTTCTTCGCAGCGACGATCTGCGCGGTTACTTACTTTAACGATGCGCTGCTCCGACAGAGCCTCATCGTCGGCAATCACATGCCGATTGTCGTCTACGGGCCGATCCTGCTGTTTCTGCTGTTTATCAACCCGCTACTGTCGGCCATCAGTGACCGTTTCAGTGTGCCAGGCTTCTTGAAGCCCTTTTCGGCGAAAGAACTGTCCATCGTCATCGCCCTCGCCCTGGCCTCGTGCTGTGTTCCTTATTCGAGTTTTCTGAGGCTGCTGCCGAACCTGGTTATGCTGCCGCACCACTACGCTCGCACTGAGCCTGGATGGACCTGGAAGGAGGACGACGGCACTCGCAAGGATATTCTTACAACGTACCTTCCGGAAGCGATGACTCCGGACATGGAGGCCGAGGGCCCTGACCCGCTCAACAGTTTTGTGCGCGGGATGAGCCAGACCGATGAACACATTAATCCCCTTGAAATCCCATGGGAGGCGTGGGTCGTTCCGCTGGTGTTCTGGATGTCTTTGTTCCTGGCGCTTTCAATTGCGCTCGCGGGACTGGCGGTGGCCGTTCATAAAAGATGGTCTGAACAGGAACACCTGTCCTATCCGGTAGTCGAATTCACGCAGGCGCTGCTGCCTGAAGAGGGTGGCCGGCTCAGCTCGATCTTTCGGAATCGACTCTTTTGGATTGGGACGGTCTGCGTGATCGTCTTTCACGTGAACAACTATCTCTACGAATGGTATCCGCATTATTTCCTGCGCATCCCGCGAGTGTTTGATTTCGGAGCACTGCGGAGGACATTCCCAACTCTCGTCAGTGGAGGCGGATGGGGACTCTTCTATGTAAAGGTCTATTTTTCATTCATTGGCATCGCCTACTTGATTGCCGCAGATGTTTCTCTTGCGGTTGGGCTGGGCCCCTTTGTCTTCCGATACCTGGGAGGCGTTCTGAGGGACTATGGTATACCGGTCGGCTCGGGTACGAGGTTCGCCCCGCGCATCGATAGAGGTGTAGTTTATGGTGGTTATATCGGCATGTTTCTGGCGATGCTCTATACCGGCCGGCACTACTATCTGAACCTTGTTCGCAGAATCTCGTGGCTGCCCAGCAAAGAAGATATTCCGCAGGCGGCGGTGTGGGGTGGCCGCATCTTTGTGGTCTTCATCTCATTCTTTGTCGCCATCCTGGCGCTGATCGGTCTGGACTGGCAACTGGCCGCGCTCTACGCGTTGCTGATGGTGGTCATCTTCGTCGTCATGGGCCGCATCATTGCCGAGACGGGTCTCTTTTTTATCGCGCCTTATCTGTACCCCTGCGTTCTGATTTACAGCGTCTTCGGACAGAAGGCGATTGGCCCACAGTCCCTGATGATCCTATTTGTCGTGACCTGCGGAATCCTCATCGACCCTCGTGAGACACTCATGCCGTACCTCGTAAACGGCGTAAAACTCGCGGATGACTGCAAGGCCCGGATCGGCCGGGCGATGGTGTTTTCCGTCGTCGCGATTGGACTCGGCCTGTTGGTAGCAACCCCGCTCACTCTTTACATCCATTACGACAAAGGGGTGAACTGGAACGATGGATGGGCATCGCGCATGGTGCCGAAATTCGCTCCCACCGAGGTCGCACGCATCCGTCGTGAGTTGACTGCACAGGGGAAGCTCGAAGAGTCGGAGCAGATGTCAGGGTTCAGCCGGTTTCTGTCGCCTTCACCGCACAGAGCCGGGACGATCGCCTTCCTCTTCGGGCTCGGTGGCGTGTTGCTCTGCATGGCGGGACGACTGCGCTTCGCCAAATGGCCGGTCCATCCGGTGATCTTTCTCGTCTGGGGAGGCTGGGCCGGATACCAGACCGCATGGCCCTTCCTCATTGGAGGGGGACTGAAATTGGCCACAGTGAAGTACGGCGGCGCAAAGGCATATCACAGAATGAAGCCCCTGATGTTCGGGTTAATCGCCGGGGATATGCTTGCAGGTATCGGAATCACAGTCTTCGGGATCTGTTACTATTTCGTTACCGGCGAAGTGCCGAAGCATTACCTGGTGCTCCTCGGTTAATACGCGGCCGGAATGGGCGACACAGCTATTGACGCGGGCCCGGGGCGACGATCACGCAACGGAAACCGGTCTTGACCCAGTTCCGCACATGCGGAGGTGTAAGGAAGCGCGAGGCGCATCGGGCGAAACGCTCGTCCCACAGACTGTCGCCACCACGGAGAACTTTGTGTGTGCCTGCTTTCGGGCCTCGCGGGTTCCTTGACGGGCTCCGCGAATAGTAGTGATGGTCATACCAGTCATTCACCCATTCCCAGACGTTGCCGGCCATATCCTCGACGCCGTAGGGACTCGCCCCGGCCGGTGATGCTCCAACGGGAAGGCTGCCCTTTCTGAGCTTGCCAATCGTCCGCTCCATGCTGCCGGCTTTCTGCGGCTCCCATTTGTTTCCCCATGGGAACTGCCGGCCGTCCGAGCCGCGTGCGGCTTTTTCCCATTGTGCCTCCGTGGGCAAGGCGCCTCCCGCCCATTTTGCGTATTCGTCTGATTCGTACCAATTGACCAGGATGGGGTAGCTCTCTTCCGGTGCCGTCGGATCAGAGCGCATATTTTGGCCCCACGGAATCGGCGGCACGTCACGACCCGCTGCTTTGCTGTACGCGCCATATTGCTTCACCGTGACCGGGTGCCTGTAAATCCAGAAGCCATCAAGGTGGATCTTCTTCTGAGGTCTCTCATCGGATGCGCCTTCGCCTTTCTTGCTGCCCCGCAAAAAAACTCCGGAGGGGATCCAAATGAGTTCTGCGCCGTCTCTTTCGTTCAATGCCCGTCTCTCGCCCAAATGTCTGATCTTTGGGTGAGGCGCGGCCGGCTCTGTCTCGGCAGGCTCTTTGATTGCGGGCCGTGCGGGTGATGCTGTGGTCACAGAGAAGTTTTGTGTGGGCAGATCGTAAGCTTTGGCTGCGGGGTCCATCTTTCGCGCCTGAGCGACCAGAGTCACGGTCAACCGCTGCTTCTCGATAACTGGCTGCACATTCACCGCCTCCCATCCGGTCGCCGAAGTCTGAACGCGCACGACGAGTCCGTCTCCGCGGTCGAGTTGAATGACGAGGTCGCCCTTTGATTCGCTGAGTGGAAGCTCGGTGACCTGCGCGTCAGAAACCGCGATGACGTCATCGATGCGCTCCTCCATGAAATCGTTTCCGGACAGCTTTTCGCCGGCCCGGACGCCGCGAATACCGCCCGGCTCTGCATATCTCAAGTCGATCATTTTTAATATGCCACCGCCCTTGACGGCCACGCGCGCCAGCGAGGGTTTGGGGAGCGCCAGTCGCCATTCTGTAGTGAACCGGGTCGGATTTCGCAGGCCTCCGCCTTTCTTCTGTTCGTATCGCCGCGCTATGGACAAGCCGCCCTTTCCGTTGAACGAAAGGGCTCGCAGGAACGTGTTGTTTAACGTCCATCCCCATCGCGGAGGCGAGAGTGTCAGGTGCGTCGCGAGCTTTTCTTCGCTCTCATCAGTAATCTTCCAGACTTGCGAATTGATCCCCCGAAACTTGTCCTGATAGCCGGCAAGCGCTTTATCGGCAGTGAGGATCTCTTTGCCTGACGAAAGATGAATGATGCTCGTTATCTGACCGGCCATATCCGGTGCTGCGTCTACGATGAGCTCCTTGTTTCGAATCCGTGATATGGGTCCTCCGTGCTTGTGCATGAACCACGAAATCTCACGTGTGGGCCCGAACTCGCCGAGGTCTCCGATCCGGTGCACTTCCATGAGCCGGCTGATGCGCTCGGCCAGGTCTTGTCGTCCACTTGCGACCCACCATCGTTTGCCTTCGTGAGGCTTCCTGGTCGCTCCCCATTTTGCGTTCGCTTCGGCGCCGCTCAGGATCATGTGATCGACAGTCGTTGCCCGCGCATGCAGAGCGTGTTTGGCGTACATGGGATCTTTTTCTTTCGCTGCGGCCCTCTGTGCCCTGGCAAGAAGCGAATCCATCTCTGAAAGAATCTCAGGTGGATAGACCTTTAATTGCAGCGTGGCCGGCCAGCCGGTCCATCGAACACCCGTGGGTGCAAAACCGCTCTCCCTGTAAGCCTGGTAGGAGAGCTTCAGGCACTTGAGAATGTGAGGGGCAGCCCTGCGCCCGTAGTAGTCCTTCACAAACTGTTCGATCAACTGGTCTGCATCGGCCTGAGGATTCCAGCACAGTTTCAGGAACAGCCAATTTCGCAGCCAGGCCCAGTTCAGGCTCCCCCAGCCGACCTGCAACTGCACCGCGGCGATCCCGCATTCCTGCATGTATCGCACGTTGTCCGCGAGGCTGTACATGTCCGGCCACTCCGTGAAATGCGAAAGAGCAGACCAATGCCAGACAGCGACGCGACCGGGCGCGACCTTCGGCCAATCGTGAATCGCTTTCGCATAGCCGCGATTCGAAGGGTTGTTGCGAATCGTTCCTACCTGGTCACCGGCCGCGTTTTGTGAGAGGGAGCTCGAAACCACATTGATCCACAGGTTACGGTGGGGCCTCAGAGTCTTTGGCACGGGCAAGGTGTCGAAATAGGCGAAGGTGATGACTTTGTTTTCCGGGAACTTCTCAGAAGTGATTTCAAGCGCACGATTGAGCATCAGCAGGAGCGGCGCGGCTTCCGTCCCTTCCCGATGGACCAACGCCCGGCATTCTTCGCATTGACAGCCAGTGAAGCCGTCTCCCTGCGCGGCCGAGATGGGCTTTGAAGGGTCTTTCTGCTTTGCCATCTTCAGCATCAACTGGTCGGCCAGTTCTTTGGCCAGGCCCACATTCGTACCGCAAAGGCCCATGCTCCAATCGTGCTGCCGTTTGCCATCGCGAAAAGGAAACCAGTCCGGGTGTTCGCCAAAATACTTCTTTGGCGGGATCAGGCTGTAGAAATTGTGATTCGCCCAGATCGCGTGCGCCGGCATCCCCCCGCCGCGATTCTTCAAGAGCCATCGATCTATCGGTATATAGTAGATGAAACCACGGATCGGAAATGCAGGCTCTTGGGTCTCATCGATCCTATTCAGCTTCAGAGTCGGCCGTGCCGGGATGACTTCGAAACCCGGCCCCCTGTAGCTCAGCCGGTCAGACTGGAAGTCATAGAATCTGAGCCCCAGGTGATCTTCAAGGAATCCATAGACCGCATAGGTCAGGCCCAATGTGGACGCGCCCTGAAGGTGCAGTCGATTCCGCTCGATCCGAATTCGATACGCCTGCTTCGCCGTTTCCCGATCACTTGTATTGGGGAGCTTGTCGACGACACGCAGTACGATTGCCGATTTCCCAGCCGGCAGTTTCGCTCCCTCGGCAAGCATCTCAAATTTTGCCCCGGTTACTTTCTGCAGATAGCTCTGGAGTTCATCCGCCTGCTCCATATGGCCATTGGCAACAATTATTGCCTTCGACTTTCCTTTCTCTGCCAGGATCAGTTCTGAATGGGCTGAGGCCATGGTGGACAACATCAGCGAAACGCAGATCAGTGGTCGAAGACTCGTTTTCATTTGGGCTTCAATAGCGACGCGGTTCAACCGGCTCAGCTTCCATTCTCGTAGGTGGCCAACCGCAGGCCTGTTTCGACGAACGTGCGGTAGTTTTCAATGTGGAGTTCGTTGAGGACGGGCCAGGTGGTCGGGCTGGATGTGGGGCACAGAATGTAGCCGCCGCCGGGCTTGCCCTGCAGCACTGCGTTTTCCACGACTTTCGCCATTTCTTCAGTAGAGAGAAGATCGAAATCGCCGTTCTGGACGCCGCCTTCCAGGCTCATCTTTCCGCCAATGCGTTCCTTGGCTTCGGCGAGGGTCAAGTTGCCCATCGGCGGCGGCTCGATGGGATTCAGGCAGTCGACCCCCATCTCGACGAACATCTCCAGCACCGGGTCCATATCGCCGTGACAGTGAACCCAGACGAGCTTCCCCGCGTCATGGATAAGGTCGATGATGCGTTTGTCGTAATCGAGGACGAAATCTCTGAAATCTCTCGGCGAAGCGAGCGGCGGCGCACACAACTCAGGCCCGACCCAACCGAAGCAATCACCGACGCCGTGAGCCAGATGCCGCTTTACGGCCGCTTCGATGGCGCGGAATGATTTGTCGATCATCTCGTGGAGCAGTTCCCGTTCTTCCATCAGCCAGAAGCCGAAGGTTTCCGAGCCCATATGTCTCTGCACGCCGTACATCGCGTGTCCGAGAGAAACCATCAGCATCGCGCGGTCGCCGGTTTTCTTTTCAAGCTCCCAATAGGAGTCGGTCCCGAACTGCGGCTCGGGGGACGGGATGGACATCCACTTGCGGGCTTCGTCTATTGACTCAATGGAGTGCTTCTTCACGTAGCCGGGCCGGCCATCATTGAATGCAGTGTAAATGGCTGTCAGGGGCCCGTCCGGCGTTTCGGTGACGTGCACCTGGTCATAGCGGTCGGGTTGATCCCCTTCTCTGCGCTCAGAGTGTGATTCGAACGCGGGCGGGTCGCGTTCATCGGAGTTGGGCCCCCAACTGCGGATGAGGTCCAGCTCGTGTTGCTCTACGAGGTCATCCAGGACGTGGTAACTGGGACGACTCGAGGGAGAAATCGGGTCAACGCCCCAGAGCCGGATCGGCATCCGGTCAAGGGGCTGGCGTCTGAAAACTCTCAAAAGACGTTCGCGGGATGATAAGGTTTTCAATCCTTCCTCCTCTTCCATTTCGACAGGACTGCTTGAGCCGCGTTGTGGCCGCAGGCGCCCATGACCCCACCGCCGGGATGAGTGCCCGCTCCGCAGAGATAAAGGTTTTCAATCGGCGTTTGATACCGTGAGCATACCGGCAGTGGCCTCATGAAGAAAAGCTGGTCGAGGGTCATCTCTCCTTGGAAGATGTTCCCTCCCGTCAACTGATATTCCTGCTCCATGTCTCGAGGGCTGAGCAAATGGCGATCCTCGATCAGGCTCTTGAAGCCCGGAGCATACTCGTCAATGAGCTCGATGCACCGGTCTGCAAAGCGCCCTCGTTCGACCTCCCAGTCCCCGTCGAGATCGTAAGGCGCGTACTGAACAAAGACGGACATCAGGTGCTTGCCGGGCGGGGCAAGCGAATCGTCGAGCGCAGATGGCATCGTACATTCCAGCACGGGCTTTTCGGAACATCTGCCGTCTCTGGCATCATCAAATGCCTTCTCGATGTATTCGATAGTTGGGCTGATGTGAACCGTGCCGCGGTGCTGCGGGCCAGGCGCGCCATCGCCGGGACAAGCCTGCCAATTGGGAATGCCGCCCAGGGCCAGGCTCATCTTGAAGCTTGCCGAGCGGTACCTGATTTTCTTCACCTGATCCAGAAACCGGTCTTCCAGATGATCGGAATCCAGCATTCCCAGGAACGTCCGTTTCGGGTCCGCATTTGAGAGGACGCAGCGTGCCGAGATTTCGCTGCCGTCACGCAGAGTGACACCGGCGGCCCGGCCGTTCTCAACAATGATGCTCTCGACATGTGCATTGCTTCGGACTTCGCCGCCGCAGCCGGACAAGGATTGCTCCAGCGCGCGAGCGATCCCGCCCATGCCGCCCCGCACATAGGCCCAAACACCTTTCTTGCCGAAGGATTCTCCCATCACGTGGTGGAGCAGGACGTACGCGGTGCCCGGAGTCCTGGGCCCGGCAAACGCGCCGATGACCCCGTCCGTTGCCAGGGTCGCCTTGAGCGGCTCCGACTCGAACCAGCGTTCCAAAAAATCTGCCGCGCTCTGCGACAGGATTCGCACCTTTTCGTAAACATCCTCGCCAAGGCCGCGGGCCTTCCAGCCCAGCCGGAGGGATTCGTAGATATCGCCGGGCCGACGCGACAGCGGGTCTGGCGGCGCGGTTAGAAGCAACGGCTCGACGAAGGCGGCAAGCCTTGCAAGGAGGGCCTCGTAGTCGGGATAGGCAGTTGCGTCCTTCGCCGAGAATTTGGCGATCTCTTCGCAGGTCTTCCCCTGATCGCCCCAGAGCATGAGGTATCGCCCATCGAGCAGCGGCGTGAACGATGAAGGATTGCGCTCGATGAACTCCAGCCCATGCCGGTCGAGCTCGAGGTCTCGAATCACTTTTGGCTGAAGAAGGCTGCACACGTAGGAAGTGGTCGAGACCTTGTACCCCGGGAAGACCTCTTCCGTCGCGCAGGCCCCACCGATGACGGGCCGCGTTTCAAGGACCAGCGTCTTGAGCCCGGCCTTTTGCAGGTAACCGGCCGCGACCAGCCCGTTATGGCCGGCCCCAATAACAATGGCATCGTAGGATTGCATGTTTGTCTGATTTACTGCAGAAGGTGTTTGCAGTTATGCGCAACGATTCTGTAACCTGACTTTGGTTCCTGATCATCGTCCTTCTGGTCGTCTCAATCGTCCTCCAATCGTGATGACCTCGTCCAAATCATTCTGTCGTCTACGTGGGACTTCGACAGCAGTCTACAAATGATGAAGTGAAGATTAAAAGCGAGATAGAGAGAGAGTGTGGAAAGCCCCGATCATTCCTCAAATTGGGAACTTTCGATAAAGCGTCTTTTATCGGCCGGCCGAACCGGTTCCTGGTTCGATGCCGTCTCGAAGACTCAAGCATTGTAGACGCGTACTTGCCCAATCCTGGCCGCCTTCGGGAACTCCTGCTGCCTGGTGCGACGCTCTACGTGAAGCACAGGCCAGCCGGGGACCAGTACCGGCAGGCAGCACGAAAGACCGAATGGACTGCCCTGGCAGTGGAGCGGGATGGCGTTCCCTTTTTTCTGCACACGCATCTCACCAACCAGGTCGCGCGGCATCTGATCGAAGGCGGGCGAATTCCCGGGCTGGAAGGTGCGGAGATCGTGGATGCGGAGGTGACCGTTGGGAACAGCCGATTCGATTTTCTGATTCGTGTGGGTGACCGTGAGACGTATCTGGAAGTCAAATCCTGCACACTCCTCGGCAACGGGGTCGCTATGTTCCCGGACGCGGTGACCGAGCGGGGAACGCGGCATCTGCTCGAACTGGCATCGCTGAATCGGCAGGGGGTGCCGGCGATGGTCCTGTTCGTCGTTCATTCGCGCCGCGCTCGATGGTTCATGCCGGACTACCACACGGATCTGCCCTTCAGCCAGGCCCTTCTGAAAGTGCGGAACGATCTGGCGATTCTCCCGGTTGCTATCGAATGGCGGCGTGACCTCTCGCTCACCACCAATGTCAGCCGGCTCGAAATCCCCTGGGATTTCCTGGCACGCGAAGTGAAAGACCGGGGAAGCTATCTTCTGATCCTCGAACTGGCGGAGGATAAACAGGTCGATTGCGGCGGGCTTGGCCGCCGGCATTTTCGCAGGGGCTTTTACATTTACGTCGGGTCGGCGATGCAGAATCTTTCGGCACGGATTGCCCGGCACATGAGAAGAAGGAAACGGCACCACTGGCACATCGATTACCTCCGCCAGCACGCCGATCGGGTCCAGGCCCTTCCCATCCGCTCGTCGCAAAGACAGGAGTGCGAGGTCGCCCGGGCAATCTCTGAGATATCGGAGCCGGGGCCGGCCGGCTTCGGCTCATCGGACTGTTCCTGCCCCACACACCTGCACTGGTTTCCATCCGAGCCATTGGAATCTGAAAGCTTTCATGCTTTCCTTCAGAGCTTCAGAATGATTCCGCCGTGCTCGTCTTGAACTCCTGATCAGAGGCCTGAATCTCGACAGTTGGAGCAGAGGCCCGGTTAGAACGACAGCAGGCACTGCCAGATGTACATGTTTCCCAGCCCGTCTGCTGATTCCCAGACGTTCTTGAAGATTTCCCGGTCGCCGGAAATCTCCGGAAGTTCCCGCTCCTTGTCCTCCCAGGGAACGCAGACGCCCGGCTTGATCCTCGGCTCAGGCCGGCCGGACATGCCGTGGCCGTTGCCACTCGCCGCACGGGCCTCGCTGGGCTGAGGTTCTTTTGCGGGGGAGGTTGATGCGCCGGACGAATAGACGCCGGCCTCTCGAGCGAACTCGGTCATGGCCCGAACGTTTTCAGGACGGGAATCGTTCTGCATGATGGCGCTGGCGTCCATGATGTATCCGCCGTCGCGGGCCACACCGTCGATTATTTTTTTGCAGTAGTCGCGCACATCTTCCGGCGGCCGGTAGCCCAGGACGAAGTTGGGAATGCCACCGCTCAGGCAGAATTTATGTCCAAACTTTTCGTGCACCTCGAAGATATCGGCCTGGTCAACGTGGTAAACGATGCTGGCATCGGGGAGCTCGGCAAAGCTGTCCAGGTGGGTGTTCCAGTCCCCTTCGGCATAGAAAAGGGTCTGGTGCCCGTTCGCCCACAGTTCTTCGATGACGGGCTTCACTGTGGGCCAGTAGTGCGATTCGAATGTTTCCGGACGGATGAACGGCACGCAGCCGCGATGCATCCAATAGCCGACGGGCACGTTCTTTTCCGGGTCCGCAGTGGTGAGTGCGACGTGGCACAGATGGGGCATGAGGGCTTCGCACGCGGCGAGCACTTTGTCCGGCTGTTCCTGCAGATCGAGGGTGAGGCCGATGTACCCGCGCAGTTTGTCTGCGAGGATATCCAGGGGCGCTTTGAAGATGCCGGCGATGGCGGAAACGGTGCCTGACTCGTTTCGCAGGCGCTCGATCTGCGGGCCGAACGATGTGAAGTAATGCATCATCGCCATCCCGCCTTTGACGAAAGACAGGTTGTTGCGATAGGTGGACGGCCCGCCAATGTCGCTTACATCGTTCGAGGCGCGGGGCAGCCAGACGTTGTAGAGGAAGCCGGTCGGGTCGTCGATGAGAGCGTCGTATTCGTCGGCCTTCATGAACTCCTCGCCTTCCGCCGGCTCCAGGTATTGGAACCCCACGTCGGGCGATTTATGCATTCCGGGCACGGCGTAGTATTTGAGCCCGATGGCCTCGGTCAGACCGGTCCACACGTAGACCATGTTGGCGACCACCGCGTCCCAGTCATAATCCGCTGCACACTTGCATGCCGCGTCAAAAGCCTTCTGAAAATCGTGCGTCACTTCCTGGCAGGTGTAGCCCGCGTATCTGGCGGTAAATTCGGCAACAAAAGGCCGGATGGGGATCATGTCCGGTTTCTCGTTGCGCATGGCGGTCACGTAGCGATTGAGCCTCTGCTGATAGAGTTTTTCCATATCTTCAGACATTATTGGTACCCTTCAGGAATTGGGTAAGAAACGGTTCGATGCTGATGGCGAATCCCACACTGGATGGCGCTTTGCAAAGGCCTCTCCAAGGCTTTTCCCGGTCACGAGCACGCATTATTTTCATAACGGGACGGCAAGGCCAGGAAGCATTTGCGCAGATCCTTGTCTTTGGGGAATGCGCCGGTGGTCAGTTTAGCGAGACTAACGTGATGTCAACATCAGCATTGCCACATAATCAGCAGGAATGCACAGCTCAACAGCGATTTCTGAAAACTGTCCACTATCAGGATTCCGATCGTCCGCCTCTCTGGGAGGAAGGAATCATCGATGAAGTCTGGGAGATGTGGCGAGAACAGGGATTGACATCGCCCGACGAGCTGCGGAGACGCTTCCAGTTCGACCATTACGAACTCATCGAGCCGAATCTGTGGCCGATTCCGCGATTCAAACAGACTGAACAAGGCGAATTCAGCGAATTGCGTGGACGGTATTCCGGTGAGATTGGGGAGCGTCTGCCGAAGGACTGGGCAGTTCGGGTGAATTCATGGGAAAACCGAGAGCATCCGATCGGGCTCATGTTCACTCGTGGACTTCTCCAGGCCTGCGGGGTCGGAAATTGGCAGGGACTGACGGGCCTGCTCTATGCCCTGTTTGATTCACCCGGAGAAATTGACTGTGTCCTCGAGTGCGTGACCGAGATGGCCTTAACGCTCGTGGGAAAAGTCATCGAGGAGGTGCACCTGGATTTCGCTGTTCTCAGTGAGCCCATTGCCAGCTTCAGCGCGCCCGTCCTGTCGCCCGATCATTACCGGCGTTTCGCTATGCCACACTATCGCCGGCTTGTGGATTCGTTAAAGGCAAAGGGCATCGAGAATCTTGTCGTCAGGACGTGGGGCAATTCTTCGCCGTTATTTCCACTCTGGCTGGACCTTGGCATCAACACCCTTTGGAATGATCACTGCAACAGCGGCGGAGTAAGCTATCCGGAACTGAGGCGCCGTTTCGGGAAAGAGCTGCGTCTGATCGGCGGCATTGACGCGAGGGCTTTGCTCAAGGACAAGAAGGCGATCCACGAGGCGGTTGATCGAACGGTGCCACCTTTGCTCGAAAGCGGCGGCTATCTGCCCATGCTGGATGATCGGGTCCGACGGGATGTCCCGTTCAAAAATTACTGCTG
>Ga0187827_10004727_pt1 | contig 16511 bp, 16 predicted proteins | sample ETNtaG_39_FD_167969 | JGI IMG/M metagenome (GOLD analysis project Ga0187827, IMG submission 167969) | Marine microbial and viral communities from oxygen minimum zone, Eastern Pacific Ocean - ETNP2014_SV_150_PacBio MetaG (Illumina Assembly) | ecosystem: Environmental > Aquatic > Marine > Hypoxic...
TGCTCGTTCTTCAAATTCAGCCTCAGCGACTCCGGGACCCATACCCTTCAAATTTCCTGAGAAAGCTGAAGACAAAAGGTCTTGTCCTGCGGCATACAGCTTAAGTTTTTTCGAAACTTTTTCTGTAACTTCTATAAATGCATCCCAAGCAAAATTATGAATTTCACTATTATCAATACCTTTATCATGAGTCATTATAAATTCAATGTCGTCGCCAACAGAGGTTAAATGAAAGTCTTTGATAATACCTTCATTTTTTCCCTTCTGAAGAAGTTCTTTTGCAAGATTCATTTGTTCAGGATGGGGTGCGTGATGCCCAGCTAAACTTCCAATATCAGCTTTAATAACAGAAATTGTGGTTTTCAGAATTCCACCATCTTTTGTTGAAGAAATTTATTACAAATAAACGTATAGGTGCAAACTCGGAAAATCAGTATTCCTCTTCCTCATCGAATTCATCTTCCCAGTCTTCCTCATCAAAATCTTCATCTAATTCTTGGATTTCCTTTTTTTTAGACATATTTAAGAACCTCAAAAATCATTTCATGGTCACAAAACGCGTTAATAAATATTTTGTAAGAAAAAAATAACAAAACTCATATGTTAAATGGGTATTAAACCGATTAATCCAATTATTATCGTAAGATAATAGAGCTAAGAAGCGGAACAATGATAAATGTCAAATTCCAAACTATATTAGATTGTTAAGATCATTATGCAATCAAGAAGGACTCAAAATCGCGGCAAACATAATAGCAGATGGAGGAACCGTAGTTTTCCCCACTGACACTGTTTATGGATTAGGATGTGACCCTTTTCTAAGGAAAGCAGTGAACAAAGTAGTCAATTTAAAGAAAAGAAAGAACAAACCGTTACCTATCCTTATTTCAAATGTTAATCGAATTAGCAAGATAGTGGATTTAGGAGATTTGGGTTATAAACTAGCCGAAAAATTTTGGCCGGGACCCCTAACATTAATAGCTCCAACAAGATGCAAAAAAATAGTGCCGGAGATAATGGCGGGGAAGAACACATTAGGGATTCGTGTCCCAGAACATGCATGGTTAACAAGATTAATTGAGAGAGTTGGCGGATATATAGTAGGTACAAGCGCTAATCGTTCAGGAGATACATCACCCAATTCAATTTTAGAGGTTTTTCGCAGCCTAGGGAACGGTGCGGATCTTTATGTTGATGGAGGGATAACTTCGTTAGGAAAGGAGTCTACTATTTTGGATATTAGTAATAATAAGTTAAATTTGATAAGAGAAGGATATATTCCATTCAAAATCATTGAGGAATCATTATTTTGACTGTAGAGAGAAATAAACCCAATTATTCATTTTTCATAGTAACAACTTTTCGAGGTTGTGAAGAAAAAGCTATGAGTGAAATAAGGAAAACTTTTCTGAAAGCAGACACCAATATTCTTAAGATATCAAAAACGGCTTCACCAGGGCTTCTAGTAGGAACTGCGGAAAACTCGATTTCAGAGATAATACCAGATTTGCGTAGAATAATAGAAGAAGAACCTTGGCAGATTAGATACATATTAAGAATAGTGCCTCTAGAACTTATTGTTAATTCATTAGACAGATTGCCTGAACAAATAAAAAGATTAACCGCAAGGATTCCGCCTGATTCTTCTTTTAGAGTAACAGTTGAGAAGAGAAATTCGACTATAGATAGTAATGATCTTATCCGGAATGTTGCAAAAATAGTTTTGAGCCCAGTCGATTTGGATAACCCAAAATGGATCATAATGATTCAGATAATAGGAAAGTGGGTGGCTTTAGGAGTATTAGAACCTAGAGAAATATTGAGTGTAGTAAGAATTAAAAGGGGAGATTAGAAGAAATGATCTTAATGTTACTCAACTGCTAACAAAGCAGATTTTTCAGCTAGAATTAACGGAAATAGATTCTCATCTTCTGGAGTTGATTTAAAAACGCTTTGTTCAAGATTATGATACTTCAATAGGAATTGCTTTTTCAAGTTATCGAGGTAAATCACGCGGTCATCAAGAGTGCCTATTGAAGATAATTTTAATTTTAGTTCATTTGATAGCTTTACATCATTTAAAATGATTACTAAGTTCATTGTCCCTTTTTTAAGACCAGAGATTGTGACAACTTGGTTAAGTTGTGTTTGACATGATACCCTAGCTAAAAGATCAAATCCGCTTTTTCTTGCATATAATAAACCATCACTTTCAGCTTTCAGATGTTGACAAAGAAGCAATTCTATATGTCTTATTCCTGCAACAAATTTCGAGTCAGCCAAAAGCATTACTGTGTTATTTGAGATTTTTTCAAAACTTGTATAGACTTTTTCAACGTTGTCGATAGTAGCGTTTTTAACTCCTTGTACTACAAACGTTTTGTCTAAAATTTTAAGAATTATCGTTGCGTTCATCCCCCGTGGACTGTTGGAATTAGAGTTACAATGTCACCATCTTTGATTTTGGTCTTGTTTGAACTTAGAGCTGAAATTTCTATATTGTTAACAAGTATGAGTAAATTTGCGGGGTCAAGACTAAATTTAGTTGTTAAATTTGTAGATATGTTTGTTAATAATTTGTCTATGTTAATAATATCTTGATCTATAGTTATCTTGTCTTTTTTAAAGAGATTTTTTAGATGACCTATTAACCGAATTTCAATCATTTTTTTCCAATAACCAGTGTGTAGGCTATGAATGGTTTTTTGAGATGAAGTTTCTGTATATCAATCACTATGCGATTGTTTCCGTCACTTCATCTTCGTTAGTTGAATCGGATTGTGTTTTCAAATTAGTTATATATCCTGCGATTTTATTTCGAAGATTTTTTGAGGTTATTATGACTAACTCCATTAAGATCAGTTTATTTTTATTAAAGTCAGAAGTGAATCTGTCACCATGTTTTTCAAGAATCTCGATAGATACTCGCTTTACTCTATTCAATTTATTATTCCCGCTTACATGACCGAATACATACCAATATGTAAAAGTTTATGTCATCATGTTTCTTTCTGCCTCGCATCAATATGATAGTGTTTGGTAGAGATTTGTATGGATCAAATACTTCCTTGATAGGATAAATATCAAATGCATCGATTGATACAACTCTATCCCCTACCGATCAGGCAACAACTATAATGAAAGAGAATCAGCCTAGAACTATAACAACCTCTTCGTCAACATTATCTACATCACGACAAATTCAACCAAGAATGCAGATATCTGAAATCAGGGGTAGGCTGTTCTTTTAAACAGGCGTGAACAATGAATCTCGAAAATGAGTCTTGGATGGCAAACATGTAGATTGGTTTCTTGTATGTCTTGATATGATCTATCTCTTGATGTTCTACGAGATTTGAGTTTCTATAGAGATAATTTGCATATTTTGGATAGTAGGTTGCACCCTTCTTAGCGCGTCGCTTATCCTTCTTTGGAGGGTTCATTGAATACATCTTATGATGTCTTACGGGGAAACCCATCCGCTTAGTTAAGGCACAGAAATCAGCATGATACTTCAATCGAGTAAACGGAACTTTTTCAGGCAATCTTCTTCTTGCCTTTCTTGATTTTCACAGAGGTCTTGCAGTCAGGACAGCTAGTATACCATTTCCTCTTTCCGCCGTAATTCCATTCATGACTGCACCTCTGACACTTCAGCTTAACCATACTAAGTAGTATGGAGTAGTCAGTATATATAAATATTGATTCAATAAAGCAGATTACAAATAAATAAGAGGACTCCAGATAAAGGGATATATTGTTTTTTCAAGATTATTTTAAAGAAATAAGATTAAGATATTTAACAGAAGATTATACTGAACTTACATTTAGGACTCCATTAGAGATTTTTATTAAAAAAATGCAGAACGATATTACTTTAATCCAAGAACCTAAAAGAAAAAATATGATTTAAATCTGTATCATGAAGTGATCAATTCAAAATCCCTAAACGTCAGCAGAACCTCTTAAAGATAGGTTTATTAGAACTAGAAACATACATGTAGAGATTTGAGTATAGATAATATCAAAAAAGATATGCAAATGTCAACTCAATCTGACAGTATCATGTCGACTGTATGGGTGATAAGTCTTTTAATTCCTATTCTGAATATATATGCTCTCTATAAGCTAATCAAAAGAAGAAACGACCACTTCCACAGGCAAAACCTATTGACAGAAGACCTATTGAAGTTCATCAATACATCGGCTGAAGCGAAAGGTGTCAAAGTAGAATTAAGCCCCTTGGAAAGGACTCTGAGAGAGGGTTCCTATGAAGAGAGGGAGAAGAGTGCGGCCCTTTGGGCGATTTTAACTTTAGTTACGGTGCTCGCCGGTATATACGTGTACTACTTCCTAATGAGAGATTTCCACAATCATGAAAGACGTGAGGACTCCGTTTGGGAATCTATAAGCAACTATCTTAGCCACATAGGTGTAACGTTTACTCTTCCTGTACCGCTCAGAAGGAATTTTGTGCCGAAACGAAGCTTCGCCATTTACATAGTTCTAACAATAGTTACACTAGGTTTATTCGGCCTTTACTGGTTATACACATTGATTAAAGACCCGAACGAGCATTTTAGGGAGCACACGATCATTGAGTCGCATCTAAAAAACGCACTGACAAGAATTAGCGAAACTTAACAAAGTCGTTTTGATATCATCAATAAAAAAGCACCTACCCACCTTTTTTCCTTAATTCTCTAAACAACAATTTACTTGGAAATATAGTATCATCCCATTTTGGGTTTGGGCTTACTAGTAAGGCGATATAAGGGCATTTATGACTGGAAAAGTACCAATATATTAGCTTTAGATATTTTGCCCCAAATAATTAATAGAGTTTTCATAAACTTGGGTAACTAGATCATCATAGCTCATCGATAAGCATGATGACAGACTGAATAATATGCTAGGGATAAAAGCTGGAACTGCCTGTTTAGCAGAAAAGCAAGATCCAAACTTAACTGGACCGTCTGTTTCGGTGAGAATGAGGTCCAAAGGAGTTGCGCTAGCCAGTTCTCTGATTTTTTTTGAGTAAACAGCTGCAGGTCCAAAAGAGAAATAATATCCTTGCGCATACCCCTTTTTTAGCTGTATTAGATCGCCACTAAACCAGTGGAGAAGAACAGCAGGGATTGTATATGATGATATAATTTCCATAACTTCGTCGGTAGCGTTTCTTGAATGTATAGAGACAGGTTTTTTAAGAGATTCAGCTATCGATAATAAAGATAGGAAAACGTCCCTCTGCTTCCGATTACTACTTTTAACATTATTATATTTTCCGTCAAGACCTATTTCTCCGATCCCAGATATTTCTTTTTGAAATTTCTTTGCGATATTAATTAATTCTTGGGCGTCTTCATTTACACTAAAATGAGGGTGAATACCAATAAAGATTTTTACAAAATCAGGAACATCTTTTAAAAATGATAGATTTGCTTTGGAGCTAGCTACATCAACAGCAACTGAGAGTAGAATCTTCCCGGTTGTTTTAGCATCAGATAAAAGGTAACTTAGAGTGTTAGAGAAGTCTTGTTCAGTTAAATGTATATGAGCATCAACTATTCTACTAGGCATCTATAATTAATATGGAGAATTATATATATAATAAATTGACCTATAAGATATTTATTTGTTGATCGAAAGGTTAAATATGTTTTATTGTGGCATTGGATATTGATTAGAATGCCAGAACCTGAATTCGGTTTGGCAGCACTTTACCGAATAATAAAGAAAGCTGGAGCCGAAAGAGTAGGAGATGATGCAGCAGAAGAATTAAGAATAACCTTAGAAGATATTGGGTTGAAAATAGCTAGACACGCGGTTGAGCTTGCACAACATGCTGGGAGAAAAACTGTGAAAGCATCTGATGTAAAGCTTGCATCCAAAACGGCGCTTGAATAAGTTTTATTCTAAAAAAAATTATTAATAAGCATAGAGATGATTTAGCGACGTCAGAATCTCAACTGACCCATTTATATGATAATTACTAATTTTATGCAGCTAGATACCGGATAACTATGTTTGATGACAGTAGGAAACTCCACTCAAAGTGCCTTAAATTTTTCAGACCAAGCACTATAGGCATTAATCATTTCATGTGATACACTAGGTTTACGGTTTTTTAGGATATCTTTAGCGTCTTCGGTCGTTATTTCTCTCGTTTGAGATGTCTTATCTTCACCTTTGCCGCTTGCAAAAAGCTCAGTTACAACTTTTATTTGTATTGATTGGCAAATATCACGGATATCACTTCCAGAATATCCTTCTGTAATCGTTGACAAGTCATCTAACTTTACATCGGGATGAAGATTAAGAGGAGAAGTATAATGTTTAAGCATCTCCATTCTAGAAGAAAGGCTAGGAATTGGTACATATATTCTCTTTTGAAAGCGCCTCAGAAATGGCCAGTCAAGAGCCCAAGGTTTATTCGTTGCACCTATAACATAAAGGTGGAGGTTTTTTCCTTTATCGGTTAATCCATCCATTTCTTTTAAGAATTGATTCTTTACTCGAATTTCTCCACCAACTTCTTGATTTCTTGTGCCTAGGAGTGAATCTAACTCATCTACGAAAATTATGACTGCCCTTACATCGTTCTCAAGCATTTTCCGACTTGAGTTGAACAATTTGGCAACATTACGCTCAGCCTCACCTAACCACTTTGACATAATAGATGCGGCGTCAACATTAATAAAAGACGCATCAATTTCAGCTGAAGCAGCTGCAGCTAACATAGTTTTTCCACAACCCGGAGGGCCATATAATAGAAAACCACGAGGCCAACCCAATGGAAAAAGATCAGGTCGTTGAACTGGATAGATAATTGATTCCGTCAATGACTGTCTCGCATTATCCAACCCAACGACATCATCCCAAGAGACATTAGGTTTATCTTGCATAACAAGGTCATTGTATGAAGCTTTTAGTGGTTCAACCATTTTAGGTGCTTTAGAATTACGATGAATACGGCCAAATTGAGTAGGGCCATCTGAAGATTCGATTGGACTTTGCCCAAATACGTCTTTGAGAGTTTTTATTCGACCTTGATAGGTAGTAGCTCGTTCGATGTATAATTTATTCAGCTTATAATCAGGATAGATTTTAGCCAGTGTTATCAATGATTGTATAGCTCTTTGATACATCTGAACAGCCAATCCGCGTGATCCTTGCGAGTCAAAACGGATTGCAGTTGAGGCGTACTTACTAGCTGCGTCTTCTAGTTCTTTTGCGGCAATCAAATCAAATTACCTCTTCCGTCAACTGAATCCCATCATCAGAAATCATTTTAAATGCGACCTGCTCAATCTCATTTACAGGCAGGTTTAATGTAACAGCAGCCTCAAGCACGTTCAAGTCACCTGATTGAGCAAAAAAAGTGCGAATAATTTGATCATTTTTACTGTCTGATGAATATTTAGAGTAAGATGAATCAGATTTCATTGGTTTGTTGATTTCAGTTAATAAAGCAACTTGCTGGGCTTTTTCAAAAATTGAGTTTCCCGGTGCATTAAGAATAGACTTTGGTATTCCTTCTTTAGATTCTTTTGCTAACGTTTCGGCATAACGTCTTGCATCTTGAGCAATTTCATCCACACTATTATCAAGATTAAGTGTAAAATCTGGAGAAATATTAGTTAATTCTGATAAGGTTGTTGAGAAAGCGGAATTTGCTTCTGAAGCAGCAGATTCAAGAGAAGGCAAGACACCGTCTACCGAATCGCTAACTTTTTCAACTGTTTGGTAAGCAAATGACATTTGATTCATAGCATCACCCATATCACAGATACTTTCAAATCGAACTATTATTTGGGTTAACGCAAGCTCACTTAAATTGATTACTTTTAAAACTTTTTCAACTTCATTGCATTCTATACTGTATACTTTCGAACGAGGTTCATCATTCAAATCATTGGATTGAACTACAGAATTAAGCAAAGATTGCTTTCTTGATTCAAGTCGGGTTTTAAGAATTGAAAGTTCATTCAAATTTATTTGAACTTTATGTATAGCAGAGGCTAGCTTAGCTTTTGGCTTTCCTTGCCGCTTTTTAAATAACGTGCGTATTGATCTCAAATTTTTATGTCACACCTGATTCGATTTGATTTCTATCTTCGAATCATTCGTTATAATTTAAATAAAAAATAAAAATTGTGGGTGACAAGCATCCGTCCTGTAGCTTTTTGAGAATCTACAGGGGGAAGTAGTCACCGTTTTCCAGTTGGATTTAACTGAAACCTTTTAGTTCGTCAGTAGCTGCTGTTGTTTGGACGCCACCTGGTAAGTCTGGGAATTTGTCGCGCATTTTTTCTTCAGCGACAGCGGATGCCTCAGCTAGAATCTTGTCAGCATCTTCATTTGCTGCTTCGAAGTTAATGGTTCCTGAGCCAAGTTGTCCTGCGTCTACAAGTATGCTACTTAGCAAACCGCTAATTTCTCCGATTTCAGATTCTGCTTCTGGTAGGACATTAATTAATCCACTTTTGACGTTCCTTATTACTCCCATTGCAGGGGCGAGTGTTACGACTATGTCGCCAAGTTCTGTTACAGTGTTGAGTCTTAAGACGATTTGCTCTAATGCAAGCTTTGCAGATGTAATCATTTTATTCATTTTACGTATTTCTGCAAGTTCATTTGCAAAGACTGATGCATGTTGCATGTCATGTTTTTGGATTGCGGATACTACTCTAGAGAAAATAGATTGATCACGATCCTTAAGCTTTGTTGATGTTGTGTCTAGTTTCGCAGTCTGTATCTGGATTTGTCGAACAGCTTGTTCTAATCTTGGTTTCAGTGGTCCTGCAGGTCTGACCGCTTCACGGAAACGATCACCTATACTACCACCACTTGATTGGGGTTTATTCCATTTGTTAATGAATTCGGCCATTTTTAAGCACTAGGTTTATGTTGCCTAAATTTCATTTATTGAATTCAGGCAAAAACAATTAACCTAGAAGTTAATAATCTTGAAGTATATTACGTTTGCTACTACCTTTCTATTCGTGTCCCATCTAAACAGCTCGAATACCATTCTAGTCTTAGTTTGCTGGCATATTTCGGGTGGTTATAGGATGGTGTTTTTGGCAATACAACAAAAACAACAACACCAAACAGATAAATTTGATGAAAAGTAATATAAATGTATAATTATGATATTAGCAATATTCATCTCAGATATTCACAGTAATCTTGAAGCATTAGAAGCTTTTTCCCAAGATGCACCTAAAGCACCTATTTACTGCTTAGGAGATATTGTTGGATATGGTGCAAATCCGAATGAGACAATATCTTGGGTAAAAAAGAAAACTACAGGATGTATTTTAGGCAATCACGATTATGCCGTGATTGCGTCTGATTCATCATGGTTCAACCAAAGGGCTGCAAATACAATAAACTGGACGCGCAGAATCATATCGAGTGAAAACCTGAGTTTTCTCACAAGTTTACAGAAGAAGATGTATTTTTTCCTGGATTCTAATAATATTATGATAGCGCATGGAAGTCCAATAAATCCACTTTACGAATATATTTACCAAGATACCGAAAAAAGTATTCTCAAAAATTTTTTTAAAACCGAAAAAACCCAACTAATTGGATTAGGACATACACATAAACCATTTCTTTGGCGGACTCTAGATGGATTAATATTTAATCCGGGGTCCATAGGACAACCGAGATCAGGGTTTTCTGAAGCTAGCTATGCAATCTTAAAAAAAGAAAATGGAAAATTAGAAATTGAGCATAGAAGAATAAAATATGATATTAAAAAAGCCGCCCAGAAAATAATATCATCAGGACTGCCAACTTTTTTTGCAGAACGCCTTTTCAAAGGTGTGTAATATATAGAAATATATCCAATTCAGCTAAGCCTTTAACTCATTGAGGTTAGCCCTTATAGATGCTAAAAGGTGCGCATCAAGATGACTGAAAATCCAAATACTGCCCCAACATTGGAGGGAAAGTTAGAACTTAAGAAAATCGAAGGAGTAATAAGAGATCATTGGGAATCTATTGATTTACCACATCTTTTAGAAGAAGAACTTAAGAAAATTAAACCAACAGGATACGTTGAAGGACCGCCAACTTTGAATGGAGAACCACATATAGGACATATTCGTGGACGCATAATCAAAGATTTATGGTATCGGTTTTCAACATTAAATAAACAACGAATCATATTTAGAGCAGGCTGGGATACTCAAGGACTCCCAGTTGAGCTACAGGCAGAAAAAGAGGTTGGACTTACAGGGAGCAAGGCAGATAACCTCAAAGTTATAGGCGAAGAGGAATTAGTAAAAGCTTGTAAGAATTTAGTAAACAAATATTATGAAAAATGGCGAAAAACAGATAAATTACTGGGGATGTCATTTGATTATAACAAAGCATATTGGACTTACAAAGATGACTATATTGAGAGAGAGTGGAAAATACTTGATGCAGCGTCAAAAAAAGGATTACTTGGTGAAGGGTTCAAAGTTGTGGCATATTGCCCTAGCTGTCAAACCTCGTTAAGTCATGCTGAAGTAAGCCAAGGATATGAGATGGTTGAAGACCCATCATTATTTTATAAAGTAAAGATTGTAGATAATGATTCATACCTCATCTTATGGACAACAATGCCATTTACAGTTATTACAGATGAAATGGTCGGTGTGAGCCCTGAAGCAGAATATGTATACATTAAAGTGAACGATGAAACATGGATAGTAGGGAAAGAAAGATTAATTGAACTAATGAAAGAACTTAAAGTTGAAAAATACAAAGTTCAGAGAACAGTTTTTGGAAAAGAACTCGAAGGACTGCATTATACCCATCCTTTAGCAGAAGTTATTTCAGGACAACAAGCACTTCAAAAAGATCCAAGAACTCATATTGTTGTAGCAGAGAATTTTGTAGACACAACAACTGGCACTGGAATAGTTCATATGTCCCCTGCAAACGGAGAGGAAGATTTTGATACAGCGAATAAAAGAAAAATACCAATATTTAACCCAATAGACGATCAGGTAAGATTTACAAAAGAAGCAGGAATATTTAACGGATTTTTTGTTAGGGATACAGATCAAAAAGTGTCGGAATTGCTTGATTCAAAAGGCGCACTTCTTAAACTCGGAAAAATTACGCACCAATACCCAACTTGTTGGAGATCTCATCATAAAGTGGTGTGGCTTGCAAGGAGAGAGTATTTTTATTGGGTGGATAAACTTGGAGATCTAGCTGTTGAAGCAGCCTCAAAAGTAGAATATTTCTATGGACCCCCTAAAAACAGATTTATAGAAATCGTCAAAGAGAAAATACCTTGGTGCATATCCAGAGAGAGAATATGGGGAACACCACTACCTATTTGGGTCTGCACTAAATGTAATCATAAAGAGGGATTATTTAGTAGAAAAGACATTATTGAAAATTCAATAGAATTACCAGACGGTGATAAATTTGAGCTTCATCGACCATGGATCGACCGTGTGATAACTAAATGTCCAAAATGTGGAGGGTGTTCAATTAGGGAATCTTTTGTTCTCGACACATGGCATAACAGTGGCGCTGCGTCATATGCAGGTTTCAAAGATGATGAAAGTGCAGAGTTAATACCAGCTTCATTCCTAACTGAGGGAATTGATCAGACAAGAGGATGGGCATATACTCTGTTAATTGAGAATGTGATTTTAAAAGGAAAACCTGTTGCGCCGTTCAAATCGTTTCTCTTTCAAGGACATGTATTAGATTCAGAAGGCAACAAAATGAGTAAGAGTATAGGAAATGTTGTTGATGGAATAACTGTGTTAAGCGAACTTTCTGTTGACGCCCTCCGTTTCTACTTACTGTGGAAAACAAGTCCACTTGAAAGCATAAATTATAGCTCAGAAGAACTTAGAACAAGATCATTTCAGGTACTCAATACTCTTTACCACATCCACTTATACTTCCAGCAAAACAGCCAGTATGACAAATTTAACAGCTTAACGCATACTTTAGATTGGGTTAAGGAGAATAAATTATTCACACCGACATATTTATGGATACTATCAAAATTGCAAACCTTAATCCAGAAAGTTACTGTAAGCTATGAAAGATGCAGATATCATGAGGGATTAAGGTCAATAGAGCAGTTTCTAATAGATGATTTAAGTCAAACATTTATCCCAATGACGAGAACAATAATTTGGGACGATAACCCTGATACAAAAGACGGTAGATTGGCCATATATTCAGTTCTGCACGAAGCGTTGAAAACCGTGAATATTCTACTTCATCCTGCTTCACCGTTTCTTACAGAATACCTGCATCAAAAAGGTATATCTAAAGATAAATCTTCAATTATGCTTGAGAATTGGCCCAAGACCAAAGAAGAGCTAATAGATAATCAGATTGAGGAAGAATTTGACTGTTTAAAACAGTTAGTAACTATTATGAATAATGCAAGAATGTCAGCTAGAATTAAGAGACGTTGGCCTCTAAAAAAAGCGGTTATTATTGCAAAAGACATAATTTTTACTTCCGCTTCAAAACATATTAATCTACTTCAAGAAATGACAAATATTAAGAAGATTGAAGTACTAGTAAGCTTAGATAATGCACCTTTAAGGATCCAAATATTACCAAAACTGGATATTTTAGGTCGTAAACTAAAGAATAAAATACAAATGTTACAGAAGTATCTAGAACAATCTGATACAAATCTAATCTATAAGGATATCAAAGAAATTGGATTCCTTAAAATAAAATTACTGAATCAAGATTTTGAAATCCATAAAGATGAACTCATTTTTGAATATAAACCAGAACCGGGCTATATTCAAGCTAAAAATGAGGATATTATGGCTTTATTATTTGTTGATCGAGATAATGAGCTAATATCTGAAGGAATACTAAGAGATTTAGCTAGAAGACTGCAAGCACTAAGAAAAGATAAGAATTACGAACCAACAGAAATCCTAGAATTAGCTCAAATTTCTAATCTAGATGATGAGTGGGTAGAACTAATCAAGCCAAGAATTAAGGAATTAACATACTTAGTAAGAGTTAAGAGGGTTGAAATAGTAAGTAAAACTCAAATTAATAATAATGATTGGTCGGACGCTGAAATTGATGGAAAACCTATAAAGATATCGATCAATTAAAATAATTGAGCTATAACATTTAAATTTTCCAAATAGAAAAATTATTCAATCATTGGGGAATACATATTGGAAAACACGATAGTATACTAGAAGCATATTCCGTATAGTTAAATTAAGAAACTTTTTTTTAACTAGAATAATGCTGTACATTCTTTGTTTATTGCCTATCCAAAATATCTCTGCAGCGTACTTTTATCTATAGTTGAGGAAAGCCAATCAATTGATGGTGAGATTAGATTAGATTTGCCTTCACATATATTTACAATATTTTCAGCAATTTTCTCAGGGTTTTCTGAGGTTGTATTATGTTCACTGATCTTATTATGACCAAAACAATTTAGAGTTTCAGCATATATTACACCAAGAACTTCAGCGCCAATATTCTGTAACAATTTTTCTGGTTTGTATCCTCGTCTAATCAAGCGGAGCTTGAGAGTCTCAGGTTCGCATCTTAGAATGAAAACAAAATCAACCTCGTTTTTTTTCAAAACAGATGGAAGTAGATGACCAGATAAAATTAGGTCCTTAGCATTTAGAATTGGTTTAACTAGTTTTCTAAGTTTAGTTGTTGATGCAATAAATCCATGTTCGTCTTTACCCATAATTGTATTCCCATTCAGCGCAATAGTGTTTAGATCAATATGTCTTATAGACATTAATGACGCCAAGATACGGCTTATAGTTTTTTTACCTGTACCAGGTGTTCCTGTAACTCCAATTATTCTTCTTTTATCATCATTGTGAGACATTTTTTTTCTTATCCTTTGGATGAGATATCGTGTATATTATATGCTAGAGATAATTAATTTTTAAAATGTTTCCCTTTTAGATAAAAGTGAGACTCATTATTTAAAATGAGTTAGAGATAGAGGTACAAACTGTTGTTTTTTTTAATAGTATTATGATTGTGCAGATATTTCTAAAAAAATTAATGATTATTATCAAAAAAAGAATGGGGTGGGTTAATAATCACCCATGCCGCCCATACCAGGCATACCGCCCATGCCGCCCATACCAGGCATACCGCCCATGCCGCCCATACCGCCAGGAGGTCCTGGTGGAGCTTTAGTCTTAGTGCTAGCTATAACATCATCAATGCGTAGAATCATTGACGCGGATTCAGTAGCTGATTTTATGATCTGAGCTTTAACCGCTGCGGGCTCAAATACATTTAGTTCTGATAGATCACCTACTTTCCCTTCAAGTACAGCTACTCCAGACCATGTTTTTCCTTGACTTTGGGTAGCTCTTAATTCTACTTGGACATCTATGGGGTCAAGTCCTGCATTTTCAGCTAATGTCAAAGGGATTGTCTCCAGAGCATCTGCAAATTTTTGTACTGCGAGTTGTTCTCGTCCTGTACATGTGTCAGCCCATTCCCGTAATTTATGGGCAATATGAGCTTCTGCAGATCCACCGCCAGCAACAACAGCAGGTTTTTCCATTACATCTTTTACTACCATAATAGCATCATGAACTGATCTGTCTGCTTCATCTACAATTCTCTGAGTTCCACCTCTGATTAACATGGTTACAGCTTTTGGATTTTTACATCCTTCAACATAAACCCATTTATCATCTTCAATCTTCCTTTCTTCAACTAGGCTAGCTTCACCTATATCTTGATTATCTAGATCGTCAAGATTTGTTACTATCCGAGCGTTTGTAGCTTTTGAAAGTTTATCAACGTCACTTTGTTTTACGCGTCGTACAGCTAGAATGTTGGCTTTGGCTAAGTAATGTTGGGCTACGTCGTCTATACCTTTTTGACAAACTACAACGTTTGCGCCAGAATTAATTACTTTATCCACCATATCTTTAAGTAGTTTATTTTCTTCATCAAGAAAACTTTTGATTTGGTCGGGATTGTTAATATTGATCTTCGCATCAAATTCAGTCTTCTCTATTTCTAATGGAGAGTTAAGTAATGCAATTTTAGCGTCTTTGATTCGCTTAGGCATAGCTGAATGTACAATTTCCTTGTCAAGAACGATTCCTTTAATCAAACTGGTGTCTTTTATGGAGCCACCTGCTTTTTTCTCTACTTTTATATCATCAATGTCAACGGTGTATTCTTCACCCTTTTTCTCAGCTACTTGTAGTAATGCATCTACAACTATGGCAGATAACAAATTTGACTGTTTGGATACTAATTTTGTTGCCATACTTGTATTAGCAATTTTTGTTAGCCAAGTTTTATCGTCAGATGGTACTTTAATTGAGATTTCATCAAGAATTTTTAGCGCCTCAGTTGATGCTTTACGATATCCGTCAACAATAACCGTTGGATGAACTTCGTTCGAAATTAGCTCCTCCGCGTTTACAAGAAGAGAACCTCCAAAAATTACTGCGGAAGTAGTACCGTCTCCGACTTCGGTGTCAGTAGCCTTAGCTATCTCGACCAACATTTTAGCTGCAGGATGTTGAACATCAATTTCTTTAAGAATTGTTGCACCATCATTTGTTATGGTTACATCACCCATGCCATCAAGAAGCATCTTATCCATACCCCTTGGGCCTAGTGAACTCTTCACAATTTCAGCGACAAGCTTTGAGGCCATAATGTTATTTTTTTGAGCCTCGCGTCCTCTCGATTGTGAAGATCCTTCTTTTAAAATCAGGACAGGTTGACCTGATGATGTTACTGCAGGTATTGCGGTTGTAGACATTTTATCAATTGCACCTTATAATATAGTATATCCACTAAAAAAAGTCGAATTAATAAGCATTATCATTAGTACCATTAATTTACTGCGCGTGTAACAGGTACATCCCTAACTAAAAGCCAAGGAGCTAAGCAAGGAGTATTTACCTCCCACCAATGAATCCATTCTCTTGTAGAACCTATTGCGTCTATGTTTTTGAGTTGGCGAGGAATACTATCACTAAGTCTTATTCCATTTACTGCATGTTTAATTTTCCCACCTTCTATGTAGAATGCGGCATCTCTAGGTAAAGTTGAATATTCACCTGTTCGCATATTTTGAAATCGGGTATACCAGTTATTTGTTATGAGAAAACCTTTTTTCACAGATGAGATAATTTCTTGAAGAGAGAAATCACCCGGTGAAACTTCCAGATTCCAAGGATGCGGGTCGATTATCCCCGCTGATCCTGTTGAAGTTGTCTTAAACTTTCGGGCAGTAGAGGAATTATGAAGATAGCCACTTAACTTCCCCTTTTTTATAATAGAATTATCCCTTGTTGGAATACCTTCATCGTCAAAAATACGTGGAGCTAAAGCCCCTTTTATGGTACCATGGTCTGTAAGTGTAAATTGTTCTGAGCTTATTTTTCGCCCTTTTTTCCCGGATAAGAAAGACATTCCTGTATCTACGCTAAATGCAGAAGCTGCGTCCCCTATGTTTTGAATAATATCTGCAG
>Ga0187827_10004728_pt1 | contig 16509 bp, 19 predicted proteins | sample ETNtaG_39_FD_167969 | JGI IMG/M metagenome (GOLD analysis project Ga0187827, IMG submission 167969) | Marine microbial and viral communities from oxygen minimum zone, Eastern Pacific Ocean - ETNP2014_SV_150_PacBio MetaG (Illumina Assembly) | ecosystem: Environmental > Aquatic > Marine > Hypoxic...
ACAAATGGCAAAATCTTCTAAATCCCAACCATCCTTTACTTCCCTGCGAATCGTAGGAGAAAAAGCTCAAGGTTTACTAAAAAAAGCTCGCAAAAAATCCAAGGGAACAAAAATGATAAAGAAGTTTGCTGTACCAAAGAAAACTAATCCAGAAGAAATACTGATTCACATCTCCGTTATCAGCGCAGTTCGGGCAGCATTTTCAATATTGCTTATAATCCTTGGGGTTTTTGCAATTTACCACTTACGCGACAAACTTATTCTGCTTTTTTTGGGTGTTTTCATTGCCGCAGTTGTTGATCCCGGTGTGATGCGGCTGCAACAAATAGGAATCCCCCGCTCTATCGCAATACTGCTCCACTATCTGGTTGCCCTATTCGTGATATTCTTCTTGTTCTTCTCCTTCATCCCAATAATTGCGGATCAGTTGCAGGATATTGCTGCATTTTTGAGCATAGAAGTGGATGCTTTCTTGTCCAATCCACAAATCTCTATCCCGTTTATTCCAAGTGAGCTTAACCACAGGCTTACTATTTTAATGCAAACTACTCTTCAGGGACTTTCAATCACTGAATTCAGCGATGCAATAAGCCAGATGGGCGAGACGCTTTCTACAGCCGCCCAAGGATCCGTTCTGTTCGTGGCAAAGATCGCCGGTTCGGTTGCCAAATTCTTTGTAAGCCTGATTGTTGTTTTGGTATTCGGTTTCTTTATTCAGATCGAGAAAGAACGGATACTCAGATGGATAATTAGCTTCATGCCTCCAAGCTATAGGAATTATATGCACTCAAAATCCGAAGCCATTCACACAAAAATTGCACAATGGGCGCGCGGTGAATTGCTTTTGATGATTTCTATTGCAACTCTGACTTTTATTGCCTTGATTATTCTGCGAATGCCTTATGCACTTACGCTTGCAGTACTAGCCGGCTTCTGTGAATTTATTCCAGCTGTCGGACCTTTAATTGCCGCAATACCCGCTGTGATAATTGCGCTCTCAACCGGAGGATTCTTGTGGGCTTTGATAGTTGCCGGTGTTTATTACATTATCCAGTGGTGTGAAAACAATTTGCTTGTGCCACTTATTATGAGGCGCGCCGTAGGTCTCTCCCCTGTTGCAATACTATTTGCCATGATGGTTGGAATAAGCTTTCCAAATACAATCCATCCTATTGTTGGAATAATGCTTTCTATTCCTACTGCGACTATAATTGTCCTGTTCCTTGAGGATTGGCAGAACATTCATAAATAAAACAATAGCTTTTGGCTTCTAGCTATTAGCTTTTGGCTTCTGTATGAGGCTGGTTATTAGTAACACCTACCAGAAGCTAATTAAGCTAAAAGTTATAAGCTGGTGTTATGTTAATCATCCTTTTCAATTAGTTACTAGCTAACAAAAAGCGTCTTCTCGTGAGTGTATGAATTACATTTTCTTGATAAAATGTATTGATCCCTTTCGACAATTAGCACTCGTCATGTTAGATTGCTAATTGGATCCCCTTCCCTACGTCTTACTCTCTTACGTACCATGCACCCTTTCGATAGATTCACACCCAACGCAAAACTCTCACTTCAAATTGCCGAGCAAGAAGCAAAAAATATGAAGAGTAGTTATATTGGAACTGAACATTTGCTTTTGGGTCTTCTGAGTATTCCAAAGTCTTTGGGGTTTTCCCTTTTTACCGGTGCAGGTGTTACGCAGGAAAACGTAAGGATTCTTTTGAAGGCTTTAAAAACAAAGGACATCGAAGGAAAACAAATTAAGCACGGCCTTTCCAATTATCTTCATAATGTAATTGAGCAAAGCGTTATAACCGCTCATAAGTTCCGTCATGCAAACGTTGGAACAGAACATCTGCTCCATTCACTTGTATCCACAGGTAAAAATGCAGCTACTGCGATACTGGAAGAGATGCAAGTGGAACCGGAAGATCTAAAAACTCATGTCGAAGAAATGTTTGGTCAGATAAGCCAATTCAAACAACAGAACAAAAATATGGAGCAATCTCTTGAAGCATTCTTTCAGGGGCTTCAGGGAGCTATCGTCGGAATGCAGGGAACGGGACCCGGTGCCGCAATGTTAGAAACAGAGGGAATGAAAAGGCAAAAAGGTGACGGAAAAAGCAAAACTCCCGTGCTTGATTACTTCACGGACGATCTTGTAGCCAGATCAAAGGAAGGAAAAATCGATCCGGTTATTGGACGCGATGAAGAGATAGAAAGAATGATCCATATACTTAATCGCAAGACAAAGAATAACCCTGTTCTGATCGGGGAACCCGGAGTTGGTAAAACTGCAATTGTAGAGGGACTCGCTCAAAGAATATTTGAGGGCAAGGTGCCTTCATCCCTTCGTTCCAAAAGATTATTGGTACTGAACATGGGTTCACTTATTGCAGGAACCAAATATCGAGGAGAGTTTGAACAAAGATTCGATGACCTGATTAAGGAAGCACTCCAGAGCAACAATGAAATACTTCTTTTCATAGATGAAATCCATACTGTCGTTGGCGCAGGATCGGCTGAAGGTTCCTTGGACGCAGCAAACATTCTTAAGCCTGCACTTAGTCGCGGTGCTTTGCAGATAATTGGGGCAACCACAACGGATGAATATAGGACCGTTGAAAAAGACCGAGCACTGGAACGCCGATTGCAATCAGTGATGGTTAATGAGCCTACCGTTGTTGACTCAATTACAATTCTACAAGGCTTAAAGGACAGCTATGAGGAATTTCATAATTTGACCATTACAGATGAAGCCATTGATGCCGCCGTTAATCTTTCCAAGAGGTATCTTTCTGAGCGTTTCCTGCCAGACAAAGCAATTGATGTATTGGATGAAGCCGCAGCAAAAAAGAGCCTGCAGGGAACCGAGCCTCCTTCTGAATTGAAAGAGCTTGAGGAAAAACTTGAAAAGCACATCCTCAAACAGCAGGATGCAGTACGCGAACAGAAGTATCATGTCGCACTTAAGCTGAAACAGGAACAACAGAAAATGCAGGAAAAAATAGACGAAATAAAAGCTCAAGTGGATGGAGACAGAAGAACTCCCATGCATATAGATGAAGATGATATTGCTGATGTTATTGGACGCATGACCGGCATCCCCGTTACCAGGCTGATGAGATCCGAGAAGAAGAAGCTTACAAGCTTGGAATTGTTAATGAGAAAGAGAGTTATAGGACAGGATGAAGCAATCAAGAAGGTAGCTAGAGCTATTCGCAGAAGCAGAGTAGGTATCTCTGATAGAAAGAGGCCAACAGGATCATTCTTGTTCCTAGGACCTACGGGAGTTGGTAAAACCGAGCTAGTAAGAACAATTGCAGAAGAGATTTATGGTAAAGAAGATGCACTTATAAAGATTGATATGTCCGAGTTTATGGAACGCCACAATGTTTCCAGGCTTACCGGAACTACAGCTGGTTATGTTGGATACGAAGAAGGAGGACAATTGACCGAAGCAGTCAGACGCAAACCATATTCAGTCGTGCTTTTCGATGAAGTAGAGAAAGCTCATCCTGAATTCTTTAACATTCTCCTGCAAATTATGGAGGATGGAACCTTGACTGACGGCCAAGGCAAGAAGGTCGACTTCACAAACACAATCATAATCATGACCAGTAACATTGGTGCAGAGAAATTAACTGCGCAAGCCGCAAAAATCGGTTTCCAGTTGGAAAGCGAGATAAAGCAGGAAGAAATGGACTACGAAGAGAAGTGCGAGGAGGTCATGAAAGAACTTAAAGATAAGCTTAGGCCGGAGTTCTTAAACAGAATTGATTCAATCTCTATTTTCAACGCACTTAGCCAGGAAGACATTCGCAAAATTGTTAAGATTCACGTTGGTTTTCTGCAGGACAGGCTGAAAGAACAGAAATTAAAGATTGATGTGGATGCCAAAGCCCTTAATGTATTGGCAAAGAAAGGATTCGATCCGGAATATGGGGCGAGGCCCGTAAGAAGAGTGATTCAAGAAATGCTGGAAGACGAAATTGCCGAACACATTCTTAAAGGGATCTTTGATGAAGGAGACACAATAAAAGTTGTAAGCAAAGGAGAAGATAAGCTTGAACTTCTACCCGCGACTCCCCCCTCCAAAAAGCCGGAGAAGGTCGTAAGAAAGAAGGCCGCGCAAACCTCCAAGTAAAGCTCCTCTCTTTTTCTCTTCGCGGAATGGACTTGAACCTTCACTCGCAAAGGGGCTATCTCCTTGTGCCATATCTGTCCCCTGTGCAAAAGGACTCCCTGTTTCTGGTTCAGAATCTTTGAGTCGAAAGAGAAAATTCTTGGTTTCGATGACTTGACCGCTTCCATAAACTTCTAAGGATACACCAGTACCAACTTCCTGCTCTCTTTGTTTTAATCTTCCAATCCATACTCCCCCCTCTTTATCATCAACTAATGCCATATCTGCAATAGGTTGATCATCACCCACAACTTCTGCAACAACAACCTCTGTATTCTCAACCTCGCTTTCAAGAAATATCACACCACCAACTTTAGCGCTGGCTTCTTTAGCAATTTCTCTTAGTTGTTCTAATACTCTCCTGAGGCAAGCTTCACGTGCTTCAGTATCACCCTCAATATCTGCCAGTTCAATTCTTACCCTCAATCCTGTTGGAATGCTTGGATTCATGGCCATATTATAATAATGTGGCATATATATAGCAATACCATTTTTCCTTTATTAAGCAAGTTCTCCATACAAGCTTAAACACCAATTTTCTGCTATAATAGTGGGATTCATTGAACATTTTGAACCATGCCTATCGAACCCATAAAAATTCCGCAGAACGTCCAAGTTGAGGACAAACTTATAGGGCCAATAACCCTCAGGCAGGTAATCATATGTCTGGTTGGCGGAGGTACGAGCTTTGTGGGATGGAATATTTTTCAGAAGATGGGATATGTGAATATCATATTCCTGGTTATTGCACTTTTGCCGCTGATTGTTTCTGCCGCATTTGCTTTCGTTAAGGTTCGTGGCTTAAGCCTGCTTAAAATTATCCTTCTTTTAGTAGAAAAAAATCAGAAGCCATTCAAAAGATCCTTCGGGCCTCGCACAGGCATCTCAATAAACGTTAAAACCTTTTTCCATACACAAGATCACGAAAAAGTCTCTACAACTTCCGGAGTTGGAGTAGATAAATTCGAAAAACTTAGTTCTTTGTTGGATGAAGGAAATCCATTGGACGAAAAGCAAGACTCTGCCAAAGAAGGAAGCGATGGAGTACCTGCAAAACCTGTTGACCCCAGCAAAGTCTCGGTTGATCAACCGGAAGGAGATAACAAACCCACAGTTGACGGCGTAAAACCTCCGGATGGGTCGAGAGAGTCTTCTGAATCTTCTGAAGTGGTTCGTGACATTTCATCCCCCTCTAAACAGTAATGCCTGAAGAAGAAATTAAATCTGCGGCTCCCAAAAAAAAGGCTGGCAAAAAGGCAGTCTCAAAAAAAACTGGCACTAAGAAAAAGAAAGGTGCCAAGAAAGGTGCTGGAGAAGAAAAGAAGGGCATACTTGGTATGCTCACCAAAACCATGCGCGGTCGCAAGCGCAACACTAAAGCTACTACGCAACGCTACCTTCCGATATCAGAAATAAGAAATGATACAGTAATACTAAAGAATAACGGACTAAGAGCGGTGCTTGAACTTGAACCCATCAACTTCAATCTAAAAAGCGAAGACGAGCAACAGGGAATAATCGTCCGATATCAAAACTTCTTAAACACACTCTCATTCCCGATTCAGATAGTAGTAACATCCAAAAAAGTAAACATCGATCCATATATTGACAAGGTGCGTGCCAGATCGAAGACTCAAACGAACAAATTGCTAAAGAAGCAATCGCTCGAATATGCAGCATTCATAGAAAAACTTGTGGACGTAGCAGATATTATGCAAAAGAAGTTCTATGTCGTTGTTCCACAGGACGACCAGCCTCCAAAGAAGAACACATTTACATCATTCTCTGGATGGATGAAAACGGATGACTCAGCCACAAAGATCAGTGGAAGGAATCAACGTTTTCACCAACGCTGTATCTTGCTTCGCGACCGAGTGAACCTGATTCAATCTAGCCTACACAACGTAGGTATAGTTTCGAAACGAATGACGACTCAAGAGCTGATTGAGCTTTATTACCAAATGTACAATCCATTATCCAGCCAAGAACAGAAATTGCCTGGTGATTTAAATACCGAGAAGCTCGTTATATAGAGGAAACAGAGGAACTAGAAGAAACAGAGGAACCAGAAGAGATAATCTTCAGATGCTGTTTTGACATAGCCCTCTGTTTCTTCTGTTTCATCTGCTTCTTCTGTTTCTTTCAATTATTATTGACATCGAATCCTCAGCTATGAGATCCTGTACCTGCTGAGGTAGCTGTTGCTCGTGCAAGGGCAGCGACCTCCATCTACTTTATCCTTTCCACTTGCACCAAATCTTTATTATGGCAGCAACAGTTACAAAGAACACGGTTATGGAGGATCTTCTAAAAAGCGCTCCTCCAATTTTGCGAATGCACCCCGGAGAGCTGGTGGAAGGTTCAGTCGTATTTCGGGGTAAAAACAAGCTTTTACTCGATATTAAGGGTGGAACTACCGGAATTGTCAGTGGTCGTGAGCTCAGAGATTCTTTCAATACTTTCCGAGCACTAAAGATCGGTGACGAAGTTTTCGCAATGGTTCTGGAGGAAGACAACGAAGAAGGAATGGTAGTCCTCAGCCTTAGAATGGCAAGCCAGCAAAAGGCTTGGGACCGTTTCCACGATCTGATTGACGGAGAAAAAACGATGGAATTTGTTCCACAAGAAGCAAATAAGGGAGGACTGCTGGCAAATATCGATGGAATTCGAACCTTCTTGCCTGTTAGCCAGCTTGCACCTCTTCATTATCCAAGAGTAAATAATGCTGATGCTATGGAAATCATTAACAGGCTGTCTAAATACATAGGGCACAAATTTACGGTCAAAATAATTACTATGGACGAGGAATCTGGAAAGATAGTAGTTTCTGAGCGCGAAGCAATGTCAGAAGAACGTGCTAAGTCCCTTGAAAATCTAAAAGTCGGTGATGTGAAAGAAGGCTTGGTTACAGGAATAGTTAAGTTCGGCCTCTTCGTAGCCTTCGAAGGATTGGAGGGATTGGTTCACATATCCGAAATTGCCTGGGGCCACGTAAAGAACCCTGCGGAATTCACTGAATCCGGCGACCGCCTGAAAGTCAAAGTTATTGGACTAGATGGAGATAAGCTTTCACTTTCCGTCAAACAGTTGACCAAAGATCCATGGGAAGAAATTGCAGAAAGATATCCTGTCGGCAAAAAAGTTCAGGGTGCAGTTGTGCGGTTTGCTGACTATGGTGCTTTTATTAAGCTCGAGAATGACATTAATGGTCTTGTTCACTTAACTGAACTCGCACATCACAAAGTTACTGATCCGTCTGAGGTCCTTACAATCGGGGAAAAGATAGATGCTCAGGTAATTAACATTGATATTGATGAACGCAGGATCGGCCTTTCGATCAAAGCACTAAAGCCAATTGATAAAGCGACGCTTGAAAGAATCAAGAAGGAGCGCGAGGAGGAGGAAGCGAAAGCAAAGGAGGAAGCTGAAGCAGCTAAAAAGGGTGCATCAGCCTCCGCCAAGCCCACTTCGCCAAGGCTACGAGGGCCAGGGGCTACGGCCGACAAGAAGGAGATAAAGGAATCAAAAGAGAAAAAAGAGGAAGATTTGGATGTCGGGGATCGGTTATCGGGTTCGGATAATAAGGATCTGACAACCAAAAACCGAAAACCGAAAACCGAATCCCCCTTCGTCGCCTCCAAAACGGGCAAAAAGTTCTACGCATCCGACTCAGCGCAAGGAAAAAAGATTAAGGAAGAGAACCGCGTGTACTTTAAGGACGAAAAGGAGGCTGAAGCTGCAGGATATTCCGCTTAAGTCATGAAAGCCGTAATTTTTGATTTCGACGGTGTAATCGTGGATAGTGAACGTTATTGGCGAAGGGAAGAGAAGTCTTTATTCAGTTCAATAGTGCCTAACTGGAATTACGAAGATAATGCCAAAATCGTTGGCATGACAATTCCAGGAACTTACAATTTTATTAGACGAAATTATGAAATAAATATTTCTCTAGAAGAATTTCTTGAAGTGTATAAGGATCTATCAAGAAGAGTATATGATCAATGCGCGATAATTGATGGAGTAACTGATCTATTAAAACAACTTGAGGAAGGTGGCATTCAAATTGCCGTAGCATCGTCTGCACCCGGAAAATGGGTTCATAAAATCCTTAAAGATTTAAACATAATCGATTCGTTTCAAGTAGTCGTTACTGCAGATGACATCGGTATAGATGAAGGTAAGCCCAAGCCAACAATCTATTTGGTTGCTGCAGATAAACTTGGTATAGAGCCTAATAAATGCATCGCAATAGAAGATGCTGCAAACGGAGTTGAATCAGCCAAGAACGCAGGTATGTACTGCATTGGAGTAGATTTCCCAGACACTACTACTCAAGATCTATCCAGAGCAGATCAAATAATTAAAAGTTTTGATAAGATCACAATTCCTGCTGACTCATGAGATGCAAATGCAGGTAAAAAACTAACTGCCCCCCGCCTTCGCCAACATGGAACGTAAGTTTGTACCCGTCGATCCCTTTCTCTTTTGCAAACTTCTGAGCTTTGCGGATTAACATAAGAGGAACATGAGCAGTCTCTTCTGTAAGATCAATAATTGATGATACGAAGTCTTCCTCCTTCTTGGCAATAAGTAGAAGATGTGTTGGAGCCTTTGGATTTATGTCCTTGAATATCAAAACCTCATCATCCTCATAAACTATATCTGACGGAATCTCTTTTCGGACGATTTTGTGGAAGATAGTATCTTCGATCATAGTACTTTTCATTGTAACATTGACCAGAAAGATGCAGAAGAAGCAGATGATGCAAAAGATTCAGAGGACGACTTCATTCCAGAATCTGAAGATAATTTCTTCTGATTCCTCTCCTTCTTCTGATTCCTCTGCTTCTTCTTATACATTGACTTTTTCGCGTAAATAAGAGAAAATATATGGGTATGGGTACAGCCTCTGCTTCCCCCGAAAAAGGCAAACAGCTCACCGAATCAAAAGAAACATCCAGAGCACTAATAGTGGAACAACCCCAGAAACTGGAGGGCCTTATTGAAACCATTAATCTGCTTGGAAACATTTCCGAGAGAATGGGAGAAGATAAGTCAGGCGATATGGGCGGAGGAGGCGGATCAAAGAAGGTCAGCAAATCCTCAGCAAGCGGAACTTCTCCCCGCAATCAAGCGATCAAGAATATGCCAGTTGAAAAAGTTGTAAGAAATGAACTTGCAAAGCATATAGAAAAAGAAGTCAAAGCCCTTAGAAAACAAGTGCGCCATGCAACTCGCAGAATATCCAGGCCCGGCAATGCCCACAAACTCAATGAGCTTTATTCAAAAATAAGAAGACTGAACACATTGCTTGCCAACATTGTGGAAGCTTCTTATGACGTCGTTAAGAGACTGTTCATAAGAGTATTCATAGATAAACAACCAATTCTTTAGCTCATAGCTTCTAGCTTGTAGCTTTAGTTTTTCGACTTCTCTGAACAGCACTTGCAGAAGCTAATGAAGCTACAAGCTACAAGCTAAAAACTAAAATATCTAGAGTTTCGAAACCTCTTCAATCCTTTCGATTATATTTACAATGAGGTCTCCCAGCATTGGGATCCATTCAATGTATTGAAGCATCCAAACAATAAGTGGAATTACTATTACAAAAGCAAACAAGAATCCCAATCCATACATAACCCCACGCAAGAAATATATTCCATAGCTTTTGCTGGATTCTACTATTGCACGGGATCTTTTTGTTAAGCGTTGGACGGAATCATTTAAATGATCTATTGAATCGACCAATGCCGTCTCGATGGCAGATGAAGATGATTTTTTCTTTGGCATAAGAAAGATTTGATAGAAATTATTTGCTCTTTTTATTGCCCTTCTTGCTCTTGCTCCCTTTCTTCTTCTTTTTATTATCCTCCTCTATATAATCAGTCACCCACTGGAAAATGTGATCCGCCATTGATATAGGTTTCATAATCACCTCCTCTATCTGGCTTGTTAGACCATCTACGCGTCTGAGTATTTTTCTTAAATCCACGGCTATGAAAAGAGCATGGTAAAGAAGAATTATGATTAAAATCGCAACGGAGATCTGGAGTCCGGCAAGCAATTGTTCCAAAGACATAGGTAAGGAGGAAGGGTATATTAATTCTACATTCCCATGTCCCCTTTGCGCAATCCTATCTTGATACCAAGAATTCTGGCCGTTAAGATCATCGAGCTTTATCAGAAGACTCTGTCACCCGATCATGGAGCTCTTAAAAATCTTCATTCATATGGATATTGTCGACACCATCCAACCTGTTCTGAGTACGGAAAAAGACAAATTCAGGAAAAAGGTGTCATTGTTGGGGGTGTTCTGACTACAAAAAGAGTACTTGGATGCAATCCTTGTAGGAAGCTGAGTGATGAAAAAATTGAGACAATGGTGAAATAAGGACATATTTCGCCAAAAAAAGGTGGGAATTTCCCATATTGTAAGAAAATTATGCTATGGTTTACTGTGTAAGCTTAGTTTTGAATGAGGTGGAAATGATTCTCTTCATAGTAAGATTTACATTTCTACTTTTTTTCACCATATTTTTATGGCCACAGGTACAGTAAAGAAGCTTCTAAATGGCTTCGGTTTTATTGCTCGCGAAGGAAGCGACGACATTTTCTTCCACTCAGCCGATTTGGTTGATGTCGCCTTTGATGCTCTTCAGGAAGGAGACGAAGTCGAGTTCGAAGAAGGCAGCGGAGACAAAGGTCCCAAAGCCGAGCAAGTCAAAAAGGTTTAATTCCTTTAAAATCAAAGAAGCACACGAGCGAAAGTTTGTGTGCTTTTTTTGAAATTTGAAGATGATACCTATGCTATTCTTCAATCATGAATAATATCTTCAAAGGAAATGCATCTGATACAAATGATTATCAAGGATGGTTCGTAAAGCTTCATAGGGTCTTTTCGTCCTTCCGTAGTCTACCCGGCATTTGCACCGGGACTGCAATTTCACCGAGCTCCGCGTTGAGACAGTGCTCAGACCGTTATACCATTCGTGCGGGTCGGAACTTCAAAGTTTCGCATGGGAAAACCTACGGTTTTCCCCTACGGAACCCCTTTCCTTTCAAAGGAGTCGCTCCAGACAGGCAAAGCCCGTCTTCGCGACAACACTCTTGTATTAGGAAGTTGTTCTCGACGTTCGTTTTTTAATTGGCAGACGATTCTCTGCCACCCTATGTCGCCATAGGGATCGGACTATATCATCATCCGCTTGAAAGCGGAGCATGGCGTGTAGTCTCTGAGGATCCATTTGATCTCTATCCAAACTCATATCCATCATCAATCATTGCTTGCTTTGCCGCCTCTACTTGAGGCTTACATTGCTGAATAATATCTTCGGCCTGCTGTACTTTTTCTGCAGTCAGCTCTACACCATCAAAGTATTGAGCTTTAGCAGAAGCAATGATATTTGCAGGCTCTTCATCAAGACCAGCCTGCATGAGATATTGTTTCATTGTGGATTCATTTGGATTATTCATTGTCTTCGTTGGAAGAAAATAAAAAGTCGGAGTGGCTAATAATCGCTGTTTCCGTGTACAAACTTCTCGTCGTCTATATGTACCGAAGGCGGCAGCCAACTTTCTTGGACGCTGGTCTTTCCTAATCGTCTTTGATGTTCCGATTCCGTCCAGCTAGCCTGTATCTCTAGGCAGCGAGCGCGAATGTCGTCTGCAGATGGCTCGGATGATCTTCTTCGAGAATGTCCGTTGAAGTCCCCCCCCCCTTTCCTTTCGACTAATACACCATTCATCCTCACCCCAACCTGTGCCAGCGCGAGATACAACTCATTAATACTCTTCACTCCGAAATTGAAGATGGAGAGCAATTCTTCTTCTGTGCGATTGGTTACGTCTTCAACAAAATGGATTCCTTCTCTCCCAAGGGTGTTGCAACTGCGCATCGAAATATCGAGTTGGCTGAGATGCATCTTACGTGCTTCCGATGATAGATCGCTGGCAGTTTTCATGTATCAGATTTTGAAGAGAGAAAGGCTAGAACTCGTACCCACTACAACAACCATACATCTGACCACTCTCTGTTTCTTTCAAAGCACTGATTCGTTGCTTTTGCTCAGACTCAGCAATTTTCTTTGCAGCAGGATTCACTGTACCGAGTGCCTCAAGAGCAATAGAACGCTGCGGTGACTGTGGGTCAAAGGCATGTTGTTCCAGATGCGTGTGATGTTCTGCTGGCATCACTGCACTTGCTGCAACAAATGCCTGGAACTCTTCGAGCAGCGCTGCTACCAGACTGTTCTGTTCTACGACTTCTACGCTTGGTTGATCATGCTCATTGTCCATGCCACCATCCTCCTCTTGTAGCAGACCACAGTCAAGAGAATTTGGGAAGTTCGTTGACAGGCAAGAATTCTGACGTACCATGGGGATATGACGAAGAATGGCAAGAATGCGATCGAATGGGACACGCTCTCTGCAGATCAACTTATCAATGAGCTGGCAGTAACTCTCTCTCTCTCTTCTCCTGAGCTCAAAAAGGTTCAGGCCGCTATCAACAAGCTGCAAGGAGATAGATACGTAGAAGCAATGCAAGTGCTCAGCATACGGTCCACTGCTATTGATACAGCAAACAGTCGCTCCTCAAGTTCGTACCAAAACCAACTGAAGTAGAATTGATGCCCACTCTCCATTCGCTTCTTCCTCTAAGGACTTACTCACGCTCCGATCAATGCGCTTCTTTACCGTATGTGCGACGACACGATGAAGAAGGCTCTTGTTGTGCACACTCACAGCTGTTACGCGTGCATCTGATTCAAGGTTCTTTTTAATAAGACTCGTCAACAAGGTTCCTGGTTTTAAATGTTCCAATAACATTGCACCAAGTTCAGTATTTTTTTTCAGTAGTCGTACCAACCCCCCTCTCGCTGTCGAAAGCCTGCACCGATCCTCGATCGTTGCAGGCTTTTGCATATAATCAAATTTACCCATGCAAAGCTCCCCTCTCCTGCAAGCAGGAGAGGGGCCGGTGGTGAGGTCAAAATACGTCCACTTAGCAAAATAGCCAACCGTGAGGAGGGCTACTTTGCTAGTTCTTCCCAAATAAATTGGGGAGGACGAGTCAACAATTCATAAATAAAATAAATTAATTAATCATTGAAGACACCAATATTATAACAAATTTGACCCTTTTCCTCAATGCCCCTGAGCCTTTCTGGAATCAAATTTCGACTATATAAGGCTCAGGGATACAAAATTTAGCGTTTTTAATGATTTACAATAAATGCCCTATAAGGTAGCATTCCCCGTCTGAGTTCGCATATTTTTTGGCAAAAACGCCGAAAATGATTTTCCGCGGATTCGGAATGCTCTTTGACACCTACGATTGGTAAAAATTAAGCTCCCAAAGGCGTTGGCATTTGGAGCATCTGAGGATACTTCGGATGCTGACGCCACACAAACTGGGAGCAACATGTTGTTGCTCGTACGACTCACTAACCCTGTTTTGCAGGAAAAGGCCTGCTAGGAATTTATTCAGGAAAATGGTTTTGAAGAATTAGATACTCTTTATGGAAATCCTGTGACAGCAACAACAGCATTTACTGAATCGGAAAATGTAAATTCAGCATATTATATTGGAATGTTTTTCCCAATAATCTTGAAATGCTGGATTATGGATTTTACAAATTTCGTTCCAAGATTGACCAAAGGTTTTGAAAATAGAATCATTACAACAGAAGTTACAAAAGTAACTAAGCAAAACGATAGTTATTTAGTGCACACATCAGATGGAGACTATATTGCTGACAATATTGTGTTTGCAGCTCCACAAAAATCACTAAAAGGAGTCTATGAAAAAATACCTACACCACATATCCAACAGGGTGCATATACATTAAATGTAAAGGGGAGGAGAAGGGGGCTCTTCAATAACAAGAAAGCAATCTGCTTTCGACCGGAGCACAATGAAATCTTTATGATATGGCAGCAGAAATGTGGTCTGGATCTTATATATTCCAAGTGTCCAAATCCAGATCTTAGTATCTACTATGAAAAGTTCCATATTAACAAGACTGTTCACTGGGATCCCGGCATGGTTATTCCCGATGGCACACTCATAGATCAACATCTTGAGAAGAATGCTTATTTAGCATCCAATTATCTGAGTGAAGAAAGGTTGAAATGATGATGAATGTTGCAGCTAAGTATGAAGTGCCTGAAAGTAAGTATCCTTCGAATACAAAATAGGTAGCTACTGTATTTATCAAAAGAAAAAGGGTTAACCAAAGCTTATGTGTAGAGAAGATGTTTACACCAAATCGCAGTGCTCCTATTATTTACATTGTCGCTCCTGTAAAAGCACCTAGTAACAGAAATTGACCACCGTTTAATAGGTTGGCAATGATGAAAAATATCAAAAGTATTTCCCTCTTCTTGAATTGCTGACTCAATACAGAGGCAATCATGGAAAGCAAGGCAAGAGCCTGTGCAAGAATGAATGTATTAGAAGTAAAATCCATATTTAGCGGTATTTACTTTTTCAGGTTATCTCTAATTTCTTGTGCGGTCTCCTGATCAGCTTGCTCTGCTTGTTCAAGCTCTTTTTTCTCCCTGGATTCTCTGAATCTTGATACAACATCAAATACCTCCCGATGATCATGATATGCAATAAATCCGATTTGTCTTCGCAAAAAAGTTACTGCATGACGTATAGGCTCATCACTTGCTTTGAATTTAAAACGATTTTCAGAAAAATCTCCAATCGATAAGATTCTATCTAGTCTTCGGTCATTTGAAGCCTCCTTGTCAATCATATTTTCCAAATTCCTTCCGCTCTTTTCTGCCTGTAGCATTTGTAATGCTCCTAGGAAATCAGACAAATAATGTACTGTTTCTTGATCTAATTTTTCATCCTCCATTTTTTCTTTCATTCTAGTTTCTAAATCATTTAGAGCTTTATGATCAATAGAACTCAAAACCTCCTTTATGCGACCAAGTTCTGGAGCTGCATACTCTCTGCTAAGATCAGGATCGATTTGCTCCGCTGCATCTAAATTATTGACTCTACTTCCATCAGGGGTACTACCATCACTTCTGTGCCAGCTATCAGTATCTATTGTCATTAGATTTATATTATAGCAAATTCTATGACTTTTAGCAACTGGAGCAGGTGGCTGAATGTTATTACAACTGGAATGAGTTGTACTAGGAGTTTGTGTCTGTATTCATTTCAGGTTTAGAGTTGCAGAGCTCTTTCATGAGACCGTATCGCTTGCTTTGGCCGCCATGCTTGCTCAATTCTTCTGCTGGTTTTGGATTTCCAAATGTTTCTGTTTCAAAGGAAGTATATCCGTCTGGATTTGAAATAATATCTAGTAAGTATGCTACAAAGGCTTCTGCCATTTGTTCTCGTACTGCGTAGTCATGAGGTGTTACAGATGAGCGTATTTTTTCTTTTTCATCGTAGATGTCTTCATGATATACACCTGCATAGTTTGAAGTATGTTGTGTTTCAGTTTTTAAACTTTCTAAGAAGTCTTGTGCCCAATCAGCAAAGGTTCGACCTTCGCTTAGCTGTAATTTTTTTGCAGTTTCTTCAGATCGAAGCACTACTTCTACTGTATGAAAGAATTCATGAATAAGCACATGCGCTTGGTACAAACGAATTGCCTCAGGATCATTTGAGACTTCTGGCGGAATATGCGTTGGCTTGATTGCAGTTCCATCTGGTGATGTATAGCCAGTCAAAACACGTGTCTTGTGATAATCACCCTTATTGAATTCTTCTATACTTGGCAATGTTGCCCCAGAAAATTTACCGGAATCGTCAAATTTTGGAGTAGCAATGTTATGTTGCCATTCGTAATTTACTTCAGATAGATTAGAAATGCGTTGTAGCCCTTCTGGCAAGTGAGCTATTAATTTTCGTGCAAATTCAGGTTCAATTTGTAGTGTTTCATCATCAATACTACCAGGCATTTTTATTGAATCAGCCCACTCTTGGGAAAAGTCGGAAACATTGCTATCAACAAACCTTTGAACGTTTGCAGCAAACTGAGGTTTATTATTTTCAATAAACTCTAAATTGGGTCGCATGTTCATTCGCTCCTTGCGCTCTTCAATGATTTCTACACTAGTGGGTGATTCCATAGTGTATTTTTATCATATTTATTTAATTAAGTCAATGGAGCGGGTAACGGGAATCCCTTCGACTCGTCGTTCCACTCCTCGCTCAGGACAGGCTTCTCATCCCTTGCCTCTACACTCTAAATCCACCAGCTGGGCGCAAGCCCACCTGTTGAATTTATGTGGAGCGGGTGGCTGGAGGTTATTACAACCCGGTTTGCCCTTTAGGATTTTGTATACATTTCAAT
>Ga0187827_10004731_pt1 | contig 16503 bp, 10 predicted proteins | sample ETNtaG_39_FD_167969 | JGI IMG/M metagenome (GOLD analysis project Ga0187827, IMG submission 167969) | Marine microbial and viral communities from oxygen minimum zone, Eastern Pacific Ocean - ETNP2014_SV_150_PacBio MetaG (Illumina Assembly) | ecosystem: Environmental > Aquatic > Marine > Hypoxic...
CCAGCTGGTTTACATTGACCAGGTGCACGCCTGTTTCCGTCGCCGTTATGGTATCCACCAAGGCGCCTACATCTTCCGGAAGACCGGGACGGTGTCGCTGAAGATCAAAGTACCGGAGCCTGGTGTGCAGGGGTCGACCCACAATCGGCTGGGGGCCGCCCATGGCCAGTTGAACCAGCGAGTCAACGGCGGCCGGCCGGAACCGATTGGGATTGTCAGAAAGCCGGGTGTCCGGTGTCGTAGGGTCGGACCGCATCTCCTGTACCTTGCGTCGAACCTGGCCGATCTCCTCCTGGATAGCCTCCACCGGAAAATCGGGCGCCCGACCTTCCAGGTAGGAAAGCCACGGAGTTTCGGGAATCCGGTCTCGATCCACCGGATCCATGGACCAGTAGTAGATTTCGAGGGCGCCCGTTTCATAGGGTCCGGGCATCCATTCATACCAGCCATGGTCACCGTGCATCCGCGGCGTCATCTCCACTCCGTCTACGATCCTGGTATTGGCATTTATGGCGTCCAGCGTGGTACGCCAGGGATTGATGTAGCACGTATCCCCGGTCAGAAGCAGGGCATTGCCGAAACCGTCTATGCACCGGCCGCATGAGCACCGGCTCTTGGGTTCTCCCGTATGGGGAGTAATGGTGGTGTGTGCCCAGCCATAGGCTCCGCCCCACCATTTGCCGTCGCATTCCCCTCCTATGGATCCTTCGAGACCGATATTGGAGGGGATGATGCCGTTGTTGGCTTCCGTCCGTTCGACCCAGGCATCAGCGTATTCGAGCAGCCACTGGCGGTACTTTTCCTCCCCCGTGTGCACGTAGACATTGAACGCTATGCACGTGGCAGCCAAGTTTAATGGATGATCTCCAGCCACGTCTTCGTAACCAATGTAATGATCCAGCATATCCTGGTAATGTCGTTCCCCGTGCTCCAGGATGAATCGGCCGTCCTCTATGGTATCGCCCGCCCAGTCCAGAGGCACGGTCTTCCGAAGCATGGCCCCCCTGCTCCCGTTGAACATGCTGCGTATAATTCTGTAGCTGGGATCCCAGTTCGGTTCGGAATGCTCACCGGCCAGTTCGTCACCTTCCATGTAGAATCCCGCGAATCGCCTCAACCGCTGAATGTGCTGCTGGTCGTCTGGATCGCACAATCCAATGGTACCTACTACCGCATTACCTTCCTGGTGGTGGGCCCAGTCAAACATAACAGGGAATTCACGGTAATACATTCCGTCCCTCGCAAAGGGTACTTCAGTAGTCCTGGCTTCTGTGTACTGCCGGATATGACCCTCCTGGGCGTGCTGGCAGATCTCCACCAATTCGTCGGCACCTCCAAGCAGGTAGAGAGCAGGCACGTTCGTAAGGTTCTCTATGGCATCGTCCGGTCCGTCCAGGGCACCCCACCTCGGCACGCATTCCAGGTAACCGCGGTCGTCGAAGTACTTATCGTAGAACTCAAACACGTGCTCGTTATTCGCCCGGATCAGCTCTCGTTCCAGCAGTGCCCAGGCCGGCGGTGCCACCGGACTCGATACGCGAATTGACTTCTTTAGAGGCATATTGTGCTCCAAAGCTCAAGGTTATCGTGAACTACACCGGTACCGCGTCTTGAGGTTCTCTGTACAGTGTATATCGTTGAGAGCAACGCTGACGTTTTACGATTCCTATATTCACCTGAATCGTACCGAATACAGATCCCCGTCCCGCATCACAAAGCGCAAGCGCACCGTCTGCCCGGCCGTCTGAAAAGACGCTGTTAGAATGCTACTTGTCGACCCTATGCACGCAAGAGCAGCCAATGAAACGGCTGCATATTCCATACCCGTGACTGTCAGACTACCATGTGCTTTATGAGTAAATAAAGTGTCTTATATTGCAGGTTATATCAACGACATTTCAACCAGGAACGCTTTCAGCTTTTCCATATCTTCGTCGGTCAGGTCGGGCAGGGGCTTCCGGCGCCAGCGGCCACAGATGCCGAACAATTCCAGCAAGGCGTGCTGCCCGGCGTCGCCCCCGGCAGGGAAGGTGGAATACAGGTACTGGAAGAGCGGCATATCGTAATTTTCGATGACCGCCACCGCTTTATTCATATCGTTGTCTTCAATCGCAGACCAGTAAGTATGGGCGATTTCAGGTTTGAACTTTACGAAGGTAGACATATAGCCGTCGCAGCCGTAAGGAAGCATATCCATGTGGGTCTGTTTTTGACCACCGGCGAACAGCGCCCATTTCTTGTGCGCGACCAGGCAGGCTTTGCGTATGAAATCCGGGCCGTAGTCTTCTTTCATTCCGACGATGCCCGGGACCTTATCTACCAATATCTCTACTGTTTTCAGCGCGCCCTGCAAACCCACACTTGCCAGACCGGCGCTCAGGATAAAACAGGGGATCTGATCAGACACGGTCTTGTAGTACGTGACCAGTTCCTCTACCGTCATCTCGCGTGCCGCCGGCGCAACGATCATGGCATGCGCCCCGGCGTCAATAGCGTAACGGGCAAAGGCCGCCGTCTGCCGGGTTGACCAGATGCCCGCGCCGGCTATGAACATCGCCCGTCTGTCGATGACTCTGGCTGTAAAGGCGGTCAGTTCGGCGATCTCCGCCTCGGTTAAAACGGCGTACAGGCTGTCTCCAGGGGTAAACAGGATGGTCCCAACGCCGGCATCTATGGCAAATTCGATAAAGTTGCGAAGTCCGGGATAGTCCAGATCATCATTCTGAAGGAAGGGGGTATTGATGGAGACGACCGGCCCTGTAATATGGTGACGGAAATCATCACGATTCATTCGTAACCTCTCCTTGGCTCTGATTTAATTCGTCTTAATTGTTAATGAAGGCTTACAAGTCTTCTTTTAGGATTTAGCATAAGGCCGATATGGCATCAAGTATGATGTGTCTTCCTGGTGTAAATCTGGCCGTAAAGATGTAAAACTATAGAGAGCAGGAAGTTTGAAAAACGACTCTTCAAACCCTTTAACCACAACTATATTCCTTTCTACCGCTAGCTTAACATTTGGACCCATAGTTGCATAGGCAGCCTTATAGTCAGTACTATCTTAATAAGACAAGGCTTTCCCATAAGTTTCGAATTCTAAAACTGCTGAAAACTTCATGGGGTCTCCTTCCAAAGTACGCGCTGCATATCCTGAGTCATATACTGGATATCTTTGCTCCCGCATAGCGGACATTTCGTCAGTTTTTCCATATCGACCACCTCTACAATCGCCCGTCATTAGGGCAGATGGGCGGATACGAGAATGTAAGGCACGGCTATGGCGCAACGCTTAGGCCCCCTACTCACCCCCGCATCACACGCCAGGGGCGCGCCATGATTTTCTCAAATCCGTCTGTATCGACCTCGATGCCCAGCCCCGGTCCCTGGGGTACGGCCACACAACCTTTATCGTCGAGCTCAAAAGGATCCGCCAGATAGCCTTTTCCGATCAGCATCCTGTTCCCGTCATGCCAGTCATTGACCTCGTTATGTTCCTGCACCAGAAAATTGGGCGCACAGGCGTCGATCTGGATCGATGCGGCCAGCGCCAGTGGGCTCAGGGGACAGTGAAGCGCTAATTTTGCATAGCAGGCTTCGCCCAGCACCGCGATTTTGTGACATTCGGTGATGCCGCCGGCATGACACAGATCCGGCTGCAGTACGGAAAGGGCGTTCTGCCGCAGCGCGTCGTAAAACACCCATTTGCCCATCCAGCGCTCACCTGCGGCAATCGGCGCCTCGCTGTGTTGCGCGATTTGTGCCAGTACGTCGACTCGTTCCACCGGCATAGGTTCTTCAATGAACAGCGGCCGGTGCGGGGTCAGGGCCGTGATGATCTGCCGGGCCATGGCCGGGTGGGGGTTATGAACATCGATCGCCACTTCGACATCCGGTCCGGCGCCGCGGCGGACCGCAGCAAAACACTCGGCGATATTATCCACACCTGCGGTGGGTTCCAAATCGTTCCCCATGCCGATGTGGGCCTTCAAACAGCGGAATCCCCATTCCTCGACGAGGATGCGGGCAGCTTCCTCATGGGCTTCCGGAGAACCTGATGTTAAAGAAGGTTCAGGTGGTTTGCCCGCGTCGTAAGGCTGTCCCGGCTCGACGCACCATGGCACCTGGCCACCTACGGCACGATACATGCGGATGCGGTCCCGGCAGGCGCCGCCCAGCATGCTGTACACCGGCAGACCCGCAGCCTTGCCCGCCAGGTCCCACAGTGCCATATCGATGCCACTGAGCGCGCTCATCTTGATGGGGCCACCCACGTATCCACTGCCGCTCTCATACATGGTATGCCATAACGATTCGACGCGGCAAGGGTCCTTACCGACCAAAAACGGCTCCATACGTTGAACTTCAGCGATCACACTGTCAGGGTGGTTTTCCAAATATGGTTCTCCCCATCCGACCAGTTCGGTGTCGGTATGGATTTTGAGCCATACCCAGCAGGGCGGTACACGCAGGATTTCAAAGTGGGTAATTTTCATTTCGCACCTTACCTTATTCAACAGATTTAAACATACTGGATTAACTCATGTGCCTTTCAATTGCGAGAGATATCTCGACTCGGACGTTACGTGGGCATCCGAATCCGCTTCGGGGTCGATGCCGCGCAGCATCATGCCCTGGCCGCGAGAGAGATGCTGCAGACCGAGCGGCCTGTCTGATGGATCACGCATCTGAACCAGCAGGGTTGTGCGGGGTTCATCGGTTGTATTGAGTCCCGATCCGTGAATGGTCAGGTAGCTGAAAAACAACACATCCCCTGCTTCGGCGGGGCACGGCGTCGCTTCTGCTACAGGATATTCTTCTACGGGCAGATGAGAGCCTCCTTCGTGGATATGTTCATAAGGTCCGTTCTTGAAACTTCCGGGCACCACCCGGATACATCCTTTCTCGATCGGCGCATCATCGAAATGAATGGTGGCAGCGATCATGGTGTGGTTTTCGTGGGGGAAATACGGGTAGTCCTGATGCATCGGAAACGGGGCGCCGCGTTCAGGAGGTTTAATGAACATCTTGGTATGATGCAATTGCACGTTTGCTCCGATAATGTCCGCAGCGCGGTCCGTCAGCCGGGGATCGCAGATGAGACGACTGAAAACGGCGCTGTGGAATTGCACGTTATGGCAGTGCAGTAATTCTCTAGGCAGATCGGTCACCAAAGACCCACTGGTCCATCCTTCACTGCGGACACTGGGATCCGATACCGACATCAGACGACGAGACAGCGTGTGCGTTTCCTCACGGAACACCGCCGCTTCCTCACGGTTAAAGACTCCTTTTGCGAGCAAGTAGCCATTTTCTCTATAAAAAGCGAGTTCTGTGTCATCTATTTCGTGTGTTTTCTTGTTGGTAATCATCTCGATGCCCTCATCTCTCTACTGTGTTCAGCTTCTGAGGATTTTTACCGGTACACCGGCATCCAGGCTTAACTGTATGATATCTTCGGATATGTTGTAATCAGGTGCCGGTCCGCGACCTTCCGGGGTCAGCGTAAACACCTGTAGCGTCTCATTCCGGAAATTTCCCGGCAGGGTCCAGCGCTTCCGACTGCCGTCTTTACTGTATGCGTAGATGGCACCGTCACGCGGGATGAACCGATCGTTGCCGTCTGCAACGGTCACTTCTCCCATGATCACGTTCAGGGATTCTTCGGATTCGATACAGATTTCGGCGACAACGCCACCCTCGAAGGTCAATCGATGGCCGTCTCCCACATCGTCCCAGATCAGCATCTCTCGTTCATTGTAAAAGTGGTGCAGCAGCGCGCCCAGGTAGATGCAGTCCACGATCTGCTTCCAGTTTTCATCCAGATCCCAGGTGAGGTTCTCGATGCCCTGTTCGTCCAGCCAGCCGAAATGTCCTTCGTAGATGTCCTCAGGCAGATCATCGGGCGGCCAGGGACGACCGACCACATCGATGTGGAAGTTGCTGCATATGCCGTAATCACTGGCGGTATAGTCCCCGAAGTGGCTGCCGCGCCCGCCGCCGGAAATACGTCGATGGAGGATTTGACGCATACGGTCCGGTGCGTCATGATGCCAGAATCCGCTGACGATGCAGCTCGGATCGATGGGCATGCCGTTATAGCCTTCGGTAGTGGTGGTGATACCGCGGCCTTTGAGCCAGTCCATCACCGGCATAACGCCGCAGACCAGCTCTTCCAGAATGCTGATGTCTTCCCAGCCTGTCTGATTGTATGTGTTGGTCAGACGCAGGTTGTCCATATGGAGCGTCTTTTCGAACGGGAAGCAGACCAGAAATTCCTCTAACCGGCGGAATATTGCTCCGGTTTCCGTATCCCTGGTGTGGCAGACCGAGCCGGTCACATAACGTGCATCCGGACCGGGGCTACCGCTGGAGACCACGTACCGTTCGTCCCAGTCTTCACTGTGACTGTAAGCGTCGTCGAGATTGGTATGGGAGCTCAGTATGGTGTTGTATTTCTCTTTGCAGGTCCGGAACAGCCTCCTGAGTTGTTCTTCGGTACCCACATTCGGGTTGGTGCCGCCGGCGAGTGTGGGGTAGGTGCCGTCATGACCTCCAGCCTGCAGACCGACCATATACACGATCTGCGGCAGACCGTCAGATATGTTGTGGAACGCCTTAATGATTTCCTCACTCCTCGTTAAATCGGTACAGACGCCGGCACCCAATCGTGGAAGGTCCATGAATATCTTGTAGACGACCGTATCGTAGTAAAGCGGATCGCCCTTTGGACGGGAACGATTGATCCACAAACGATAGTCGCTTACATCCGCCCTTCCGTCGCCGTTCGTGTCACTGAGAAATCCGACGGTAACCTCCAGCGGCGGCATGGTCTGATCCCGAAGCCTGTACTGGTAGGTGTTGAGCGAGATGGCATAGGCGCCGTCCGGGCGGCGCTGGTGTGACATTGGAAACAGTGGGTAGTTGCTGTCCACAAACGTGCAAACCTCGTCGTTCCAGATCGTGCCGTAAATTATCGGAGCAGGCTCAGGTTCGGTATCGAGGTCCGCCACGGTTCCAGCGTCGTCGGTGGACCACATCTTGTAGCCCACTTCAGCTTCGGGCGGTTCTGTGAACATGCGCCAGTAGCTGTATCCTTCGTCTGTGCAGACCAGCAGCGGCAGGTCCTTCCAGCCGATTTTCCTGAGGATGCCATCCGGATCATCCACATCATCAAGACGCATGGTGAGCGTATCGTCATCCAACGCAAAGCGCCAGGCGATCGATAGATTTTTATCCGTCAGATGCATCCGATACGTCACGGATCCCACATCCTGCTCGACTGTGGTCGTCCATCGTGTCCAGGTAACCGGCTCGTCGTTGATACAGAGACAACCGGCCTCGTTCCCTCCACTGAATGATCGGCCGGAGGGGATATGGTCGTAACTTGTGACTATCGGTTTGTCGGCATCAAGGATGAGGTTTAATCTATCGTTGGATAATACGATACCGTTTTGGTTCATCGGTTGTGGATCTCCTCTAATTTTTTGTCTTTATGCAATATGTTACGCCGGCCAGGCGGAACGGAGTTCATGGATATCCATCGTGGTGATCCTGCCGACGCCACCCACTGCAAACAACTGCAAAGGGCGTGCTTTCGGTTCCGGCAAGAAGCAGATCGTCAATGTCTTCCTGCCCTGATTGCCGAATATTTCCAGAGACACCCGATCTACCAGAATACGCAGATCGATCCGACCGTTTACAGGTTCCACAGGCATCTGACGCCCCAGACAGTGCAGTGATTTATCATTTGCCTCATAACGTATCTCCGTACCCCGGATCACAAGTTCTATTGCCGTAGCCTCACCCACATCGATATCGAGCAGGATATCGAAAAGGTCTCCGGAAACATTCGACAGCGGATTTTCTCCGGGCCTTAGATCGACATCGGCCCAATGGTGTTCTTTTCTGCGAATCGAAGCGATCTCTTGTACAGGTGATTTGAACAACATCGGTCCTTTGTTCGTGGATTTCAACGTCAGTTCTCTGGGAAACGTTAATTGCTGATTGAACGGCATATGACGGTACCGACCTCCTCGGGGCATCCAGGCGATCTGTATGCGGCGACGACTGTCGAACCAGGTCTGTGTGGCCAGGTGGTTGTGGCCGTAATCACCGCGGAATGGCCCTGTTTCGTGGTGGAACATCTTCCCGTCGAACCGGCCTACCTGGTATTTTCCATCGCCCGCAACCAGCACCCATTTGACGTTATTCGAATTCCCGTCCACCGGCATCGGGAAGATGTCCGGGCATTCGCAGAAATCCACAGACGAAGGAATTTCACCGAGGTGTCTCCATGTGAGCAGGTTATCGGATTCGTAGAGGTGAATCGTAAATTGGTCACGGTCTACGTGTGGTCCCCAGGCGTGTGAGAGGGCCATGTACCATGCGCCGTCGTATTTGAATACCCTGGGATCGCGATCGGCCACGCCCGGTCCGGGCAGCACCGGATTTCCCGGGTATTTGGTCCAGGATTGTCCGCCGTCGATGCTGTACGCCATGCATTGCCCGCAGACCGTATCGCCGGGGTAGGTGTAGAAGCTCAGGATGGCAGGGTGTTCACCTTGTTGCAGGCCAGCTTCGTTGTCTACATCCACGATGGATGAACCGGACATGATGTGTCCGGATGGTTTACCGTTATCGCTGGCTATGGCGAGGCAGGGATATTCGGGCCAGTGGAATGACTCTTCGCACCGGATCGCGTCCGGCAGTTGCTGCCAGTGCACCAGGTCTTTGCTAACCGCATGGCCCCATATGACCGGACTGAAAAGCGCACTCTCGATCTCATCGTAACTGGTGTGCTGGAAGCACAGATGGTATTCTCCGTTATAGAGGAACACGCCGCAGGGATCGTTTATCCAGCCTTTATCAGCGGTAAAATGGAACTGCGGTCGGTAGGTTTCGTGATATGGTGTCAGGTCCACTGGATCGACCTTTTGGACATCACTTTGTATGATCCGGTCGACCAGGATGCAGCCGGTAGGGAAATTGAAATTGTCCACCAGGCGGATCCGGGCCGTCTCTCCACTGTAGTCCCCGACATCCCAGGTAAACCATTCCAGCAGATAATCAGCCTGATGGACGCCGTATCCGCATCCGTTGCCCGTATCCGAATAGATGGTCTTTCCATCGATCAGCAGATCGACACAGGTGCGGCCTGGGTACCACCCGCCACCCATGAGCAAGTTGATATAATCCCGTTCGATAATAAAATCAGGCGAGGTCAGGGTACCGGTAGGCGCACCCATAGCGGGCTCGCCGTTGTGGAACACACTGGCCGCTAGCCCGCGGCCTTCCTGGCCGAGTATATAACGATTCTCACCGAAATGGAGAGGTTCATCGCCCGGCCGTCGCCAGGGGCCGTCGCCGAATGCCTCGCCGGTCGTCGTCCAGGCTCCGTAATCCGGGGCTTCAAAATCTGCGATGAGTATATCGGGTTTTATGGGTTGGCCTTTCGGTGCAGGGTGAAGTTCGGACAATAAGATGCGTTCTAGCCACTGGCTGTCACATTAAATAGAAAAGAAGCACGCCTATGCCACCGTCAGCGTGGTTTGCAATATGTCCTCATAGGCGTGTTTGCCGATCATCAGGGTAAATTCGCCGGGTTCCACGGTCCAACGATCGTCCATGCCATAGAAACAGAGTGCTTCCCATCCCACCTCGAACGTAATTGTTTTCGTCTCGCCCGGTGCCAGTTGGATGCGTTCGAATCCTTTGAGTTGTTTCCAGGGACGCATCACCGAACAGAGTTCATCGCGGATGTATAACTGTACCACTTCATCTCCGGCCACATCTCCTGTATTGGTCACATCCACGGAAAGATACGCTGTTTCATCTGCATTAATCTGATCCGAGGAAAGCGTAAGATTGCCATAGACGAAAGTGGTGTAACTCAGGCCGTAACCGAACGGATGCAGGGGCGTATTCTCCATCTCCACATAGGATGGCCGGGATTCGAATTTGCTGTAGTAGTATACCGGCAACTGTCCGACATGCCGGGGTACAGACACGGTTAGGCGTCCGCCGGGATTATAGTCTCCGAAGAGCGTCTCGGCCACGACCCCGCCTGCTTCACCGGGATAACCGGCATCCAGAATGGCATCGGCGTTCTCGGCGATCCAGTTGATGCTCATGGACCGACCGTGTATGAGCACGACGGCCAGCGGTTTTCCGGTGGCTTTGAGCGCCATGAGCAGGTCTTCTTGAACCCCCAGGAGGTCCAGTGTCATCCGGTCACTGCTCTCACCGCAATCCGAATTATCGGACCGACGTCCCTGTCGGACCCCGTCTTTCTCCACAATCACACCCTTGCTGCTGCCGCCGACCACAGCGATAACCACATCGGACTTATGCGCAGCTTCGAGGGCCTCATCAAAACCATTCGTGGAAACATCCCGAATTTCACAACCTCGGGCATAATGCACTTCGGTCGCCTCCGAAACCATATCCCGGATACCCTGCAAGACAGTCGTCACCACTTCCGGGCGGTGGGCCGGGGCGTAGTCACCGAGTTGGGCCCATTCATCGTCGCTGTTGGGGCCGATTACTGCGACGGAACCGATGGTTTTCGAAAGCGGTAAGAGGTTCTGTTCATTTTTCAACAGGACCATGCTCTGGCGGGCCGCATCGCGCGCCAGTTTAAGATGATCGGGATGCCGGGTAATCTTCTCGGCGTGGTCTTCGTCCACATACGGATCTTCAAACAGGCCCAGCAGAAACTTCAACCTCAGTATCCGCCGGGTAGACCGATCGATGTCTTCCATGGATACCAGCCCTTCTTCCAGGGCATCGGCAAGCTGCGCGTAGGCTGCCCGTTCCCGGTTACCGAGCACTTTTTCCTCATAGACCGCATCAGGGGTGTTCATGTCCAGCCCGGCTTTCAATGCCATGACGCCGGCTTCTTTATGATCTTTTGCTACCCGGCACCGAATCAGATAGGATACGTCCCAGGCATCGCCCATGGTAAAGCCTTTGAAGCCCCATTGATCCCGCAGCAGGTCGTTCATCAGGTATTTGTTACAGGGCGCCGGAATACTGTCATAGGTGGCCCGTTCGACCATGATGCCCTCGGCCCCTGCTTCCACGGCATCCTTCCAGGGGCGGAATACAAACTCCTGCATCTCGATCATACCCCGGCTCGTCTCACCGAAGTCGTGTCCACCATCCGAGTCGCCTACGCCCGGATACGCCCGTAGCAGGGCGATCATGGTGTCGTTCCTGTGAAGTGAGCCGCCCTGAAGGCCCCGTACCATGGCCGCACCCAGCTGACCCACCAGGTAAGGGTCCTCTCCGTAATTCTGATCGCTGCGCCCGAATCGCGGGTCACGGATCACATCCAGATTCGGCGCGTAATTGACCGTTTCCCCACGGCTTCTGGATTCTACTGCGATCACATGCCCGGCCGCTTCCTGAAGTGAACGGTTCCAGGTGCAGCCCATATTGAACACGGAAGGTAGTATGGTACTGTCCAGTCCGAGATGACACCGATTGTTGTCGTTACCGATCAGGGTGGGGATACCCAAACGGGTATGTTCGATGATATAGCGCTGCACCTTGTTAGACAGGATCGCCGCCTGACGTGCCGACAGGGCCGCTTCCGCCGTGGTACTGGTGAACGGATCGGCACGCAGGAAAATGCCCAGTTTGCCGATGGCTACATCGGTGAGTATCTGTTGCAGACCAGACAACAGTTCGACATCATTACCCTGTTTTTCATAAAGCGGAAAGTCCCGCAGTTCCTGTCGAAGTTGCCCGGTTTTCTCCTCTAATGTCATGCGGTTCAGGAGATCTTCAACGCGTTCCTCGATCGTACGAGTGGGGTCTTTGTAGATAGGTTGATCTTCCATAAGAGACTCTTCTATCCTGATTTTACATATAGCATTATTAAGGGGTATAGTCAGATGAGTATCGGGGCTTGCGGCATAAAACTTTATTCCTTCCTGAGCTTTCTATACCATGTTGAGTGGTTTGTCATTGGTAAGCCTTATCTACACCCTGTACCTCGGCATCTACTAGGATGCCGAGGCCCTATCCCTGTTTACAAGAATAGCTATATCGATACACCCGTTTCGCCTGTTCCGAGAGTGTTTCCCAAACATCTTTCAGGCTATCCCTCGGCATCCGGTCAGGCCAGTGATGGAACTGACGGGCGTAAACCAGAGACAGCATGCTGCGGCGTTCATTTGTCCGGTTGGGCATACCGCGGTGCCACAGGCGCATGTCCCGCACTACGAGCGACCCGGCGGGCGTTGCCATGCGTACGGTCGGCAACTCGGCCGCCCGTACCTCCGGACATGGGTTGGGGTCATCGCTTAACGGATCACAATCAAGATCAGTGATCAGATGCGAACCAGGCCACACTTCGGTGGCCCCGTTTTCTACCGTAAAATCCACCAGAGGGATGTTGACTACTGCCATAGATATGGGCAGCCCAAGCGATAGTTCCGGGAACAGGTGACGTTGGTCCCTGTGGATATGCTGTTTGCCGATGCCGGGCCAGGCGGTGTTGGATCCATAGGGCAGGTAACCGAAGAAATCCGATCCCAGCGCCGCTTCCAGCATCTGCATGGCAAGCGGATTTTCGATAATAACCGGACCGGTGAACGGCTGTCGCATGGGTGGCTGAACGCCGCCGTGAGTTGGGACCGACTCGCCAGCATGCCCCGCCAGCAGCACCTCTTCAAACACCGCTCGTATATGCTCCACATACTCAGCAGCCAAGACGTTCTCGAATACCACATAGCCGGTTTCCCACAATGTACGCAACGCAAGACGTAACTGGTCGTCATCCAATTTCGCTCGTAAGATTTCCATGATCTTACATCCCCGAAGATCTGTGCTGGGCGTAAAACATCCATTAATCCCAGGGCACACGGAGTCGGTATGTTGTCATTTTTAACATTCTGTCAGGTTGACTAAGAATTGTTAATGGCCTTCAAATTACAATTAGGTATAAGCTTCACAATATAGATCGCACGTGTTTAATTTTCAAGGCTAAAGTCATCTTTTTACACTATCGATTCCTATGTAATGATGAGACTATTCGTTCAGCTCTACAGATTTTCCTATCGCGTCCGTTACCAGGTTCTTCACATAGGTGTAGGCTTCAGCCACATAGCGGGGCAGGTTGTCCGGATCCTCAGGTTCGATCTCCAGGGCCAGCGCCCCTTCGTAACCCACCTCGTGTAGCAGCGCGAAAATACCCCGCAGGTCGATTTCTCCCTCGCCGATCGCCACGGACTGCGCACCGATGTGGTCCTTCAGGTGGAGGTTCCAGACTTTCCCGGCATACTTGCGGATGAAGGTCTGCGTATCGACGCCTGCGGCATGGAGGTGGCCGGTGTCAACCGTGATGCCGAGTTGCGGATGGTCGATGCGCTCGAAGATGAAGTCGAAGTCCTCGGCGTCCTGGTATCGGGAGTGGAAATGTGGCTCCAGGGCGACCTTGATCTCCATATTTTCGATCATAGACAGCAAGGCGTTGAGTCCCGCCACGCTGGCCTCCAGCCCGGCGGTCCCTTCCTCATCCCGTTGGCCTCCGCTGAATACGACCAGAGGGCAGTTCAGGCGTACCGCCAGGTCACAGCTGTGTATCAGGCTGTACTCCACGTAGGCGATGGCCGCCCGGGGTGATTCGGTCGGTATGGCCGAGGCGTACACTTCAGTCATACCCAGGAGTCCGGCGTCTGCGGCCATGCAGTTGATCCTGTCGGCATCGATCCACCGAGGCCCCCCCGGTGTCCGGAACGGGGGACCGGCGACGCCCCAGTACTCGAAGCCGGCTGCGGGTGCGTGTTCCAGCGTTTCCAGTAGTTCATCTTTTCCCGGCGCCCGCAGCGTGCAGGTCGTACACGATAAGGTAAATCGGCTCATGGTAGGAATCTCCTTTCAAGGACGATCCGGACAATCGGGTAGCTCTTTTCGCATCCGGGCGAAAATGTCGACGCACTGGGAGATATCGAGGGGTAGGTCTACACGCCGGTTATCCAGGGCGCTGATACACAGGCCCTCGAGGATTTCGTAGCCGTGATAGCTGATCTCTATGTTGCAAGGGTGGGGTCGCCCATCGTCGTCGAGCCAGTCTGCCAGGTCCGCTGCGAAAAGAGGCTGCAAGCGAGTTTTTGCCTGGACCCTCCAGCCGTCCCCTTACCGCCGATGACCTCGCCGCCGGAACGGCGAGTAAAGGCACCCCAGCGTCCATCCGTATCACCCCAGACATAACCGTGGGTGCCGTAGACCGTCAACCGGTTGTCCACCGACAATTTGTCCGGTATCATGTGCGGGCGAGCCAGCTTACCGAATGCCACATTGGCACGCACGCCGTTCTCGAAGGCCATATGTCCCATGGTGTTGTTGGGTGAAGGATGGGAGCCTGCAAGCCACTCCTTGCCGTGGACGTGGCCGACGACCCACATGGCCCGGCTCCCCCCGTTAGCCCACAGGATGTAGTCCATATAGTGCGTGCCCAGCTCAGCCAGCCAGGCCTGGCAATCGGCCGTGATCTGCAGGACCTTACAGATGTCACCGGCATCGATCAGTTCCTTGACCTTCTGGAGCGAAGTCAGGTACTTCTGCTGGTGCGATACGACCGCCTTGATACCATGATCGCGGCAGAGCCGGGTAATCCTCTGGGCCTCGGCGATCGAGAGAGCCATGGGTTTTTCGAAGGCCATGCCCTTGACCGAGTCTCTGGCGCCCAATTCCACCAGAGACAAACGGACATCCGGTAGCGTTGAGAAGCAGAAGACATCCGGACTGGTATCGGACAGCATTTTCTCGGCATCAGTATACAGCGCCGGTGAGATGCCCTGGGCTGCCGCCACCTCTTTCATTTTGGTCTCGTCCAGATCGCACAACGCGATGAAGTCGAACCGCTCGGGATTACACAGCCAGCCGTCGAGGTGGAATTTACCGCGTACCCCGCAGCCGACTTGAGCTACTGTGTACTTTTTCATGAACCGCTCCTGAACAGGATAGAGTTGGGAATTTACTTCAGACCATTTTACGAGCGTCTCTCGCTAAAATCCAAAATATACTATGGGCTACCTGTCCTGGTTTTCATAGTACAATATCGCCTGTACCCGCTGTTTTAGCAGACATTATGTCAACGGATGGGCGTACTCTCAGCAGGGGAATACATGCACTGGTTGGAACCGAAACGGCGTTTCAACGCCTCCGTGGCATCAGCGAGTTCCTGAACGATCTCCGGCGGCAGGCTGAGTTCAGCAGCCCGGGCGTTCTGCAGGATCTGTTCGGGTCTGCGCGATCCCGCCAGCACGGTCGTTACGCCCGACTGATGCAGAAGCCAGGCTATCGAAACCGCAGCCATAGGTTGTCCAATCCCATTTGCTATACGCCGTACGCGATCGATGGCCGCAAACGTTTCCTCCTCCTGACCGCTTTCGTCGTGCACGGTCAGAGGGCGGGCCCTGGAAAAGTGCCTCGTCCGGGCTCTAGTCAGGGGAAAATCATCGGGTGTCCTGAACTTACCCGTAAGCAAACCTTCCATGAGCGGTCCCCAGCAAATGATCCCCATGCCGTTCGCTCTGCAGCAGGGTTGTATTTCGCTTTCTGATACGCGCCAGATCAGACTGTAGGAGATCTGGTCGGCCACACACTGACCTATTTCCAAAAGCTCTGTGAGGTCGTGTACTCCCATATTGCAGACCCCAATGGTCCGGATTTTTCCCTGCGCCCGCAGCTTCTCTAAGGCAGCCATGGTTTCTGCAATGGGTACGCTTCGGTTGGGCCAATGGATCTGGTAGAGGTCTATGTAGTCCGTGCGGAGCCGATCCAGGCTCCCATCACATGCCTTCGTTAGTTCGTCAGCCGTGAGGTGATTCGGACTCACCTTGGTGGCGATGATCGCCCGGTGGCGCTGTCCTGCCAGCGCCTTCCCCAGCACTTCTTCGGAGCAACCATATGCCTCCGCAGTGTCGAATAAGTTGATACCGGCATCCAATGCAGCGACCACCGTTCTCAGCGAATCACGTTCATCCTGATATCCCCACTCGCTCCGGCCGGCACCCTCGACGCCGCCGGCAAAAGGCCAGCAGCCGAGTCCGACCACGGAAACTTTCATGTCCGTCTTGCCCAACCTGCGATACTCCACTATGCGAGTTCCTTTACAAATCGGTAATCGTGAGTCTATGTAATGCCAACTCTTGTCAACCTGGTGGTTTATTCCGGTCAGGATGCCAGTGAGTGGCCGCGACATGAGTGATGTTATCTTCCGTCGTGATGTAATAAACGGTCAGGATGGTGCCGTCGTCCAGTTCCGCCGAGATCGGATAGCCCACATCTGCGCCGCCCATCCGGGCGCGCTTCTCCGGCGGCCACTCATCCGATATGCCGCCGCCGTCATCCCGAAGTACATATTCGTGGTCCGTGTCCCAGGTGCGACCACCATCCTCGCTGATCAGGGCGCATATACCCATGGGCGCGCGGCGATAGCCGTAGGTGCACAGAATACGTCCGTCCCGCAACCGGAGGAGGTGGTTCGGAAAG